>Ga0209286_1000001_pt1 | contig 45182 bp, 42 predicted proteins | sample PPLLak1March2015_2_FD_187250 | JGI IMG/M metagenome (GOLD analysis project Ga0209286, IMG submission 187250) | Freshwater sediment microbial communities from Prairie Pothole Lake near Jamestown, North Dakota, USA - PPLs Lake P8 Core (3) Depth... | ecosystem: Environmental > Aquatic > Freshwater...
TGTTCTTTCCAGGCTGATCGGCCTGAAAACGCTGGGACGGAAATGGTATGAGGAGAAGTTCGTTCCGAAAATCAGTCCCATCACGCTGATTGCCCTTCTTTTTACCATCCTGGTCATGTTCTCCCTCAAAGGGGAATACATTGTTCGGTTACCGTTCGACGTAGTCCGCGTGGCGATTCCACTGTGTATCTATTTCGTGGCCATGTTCTTTGTCTCTTTTTATCTTTCGATGAAGGTGGGGGCAACGTATGAGCAATCCACCACTTTGAGTTTTACGGCCGCATCAAACAATTTCGAGCTGGCCATTGCCGTAGCTGTTGCGGTGTTTGGAATCAATTCAGGCCAAGCCTTCGCAGCAGTCATTGGTCCTCTGGTGGAAGTTCCTGTTTTAATCAGTCTGGTCAATGTAGCTTTATGGTTTAAGAGGAAATATTTCCCCTATGCCGTAGAAACGCCAACCGGGGTTTGTCATGTGACCTGCAAACCATGACTTTGATTTATAGACAACGAAACGACCTTACTCCACCGCTTCTGTGTACTTTGGTCTCTCGACAAAAATGATGATTAAAGTTAATATTTTAACCAATCGGGAAGGCTGAAAGTGCAATGAGTCTTTTCTAGAGATGTCCCGGTAGAAGAGAATAACCGTGAGAAAGTTCTTGCTGCCCTTCTCTATTTTCATTCTCTTTTCTCTCCCAGTGGATGGCGTTGGACAGCCCTCTTCTTCCATTCCGATCTATCTCTTCTACGCAGAAGATTGTCAAGCCTGCGGAGGGATCCTTCAGGGGTACCTTCCCGGGCTTAAGTCCATGTATCCCTTTTTGGAGATACAAACCTTCGATGCAGGAGATCCGGCTTACTATGAGGCGCTTTCCAGACTGGAGAAAAAGTTCAATCGAAGGGGGAGTGAGTTGCCGGTCCTCTTCATAGGAGATCAAGTCCTCTCCGGCGAGAAGGAGATCATGGAGAGGCTGGACCCCCTCATCCTCGATTATCAGATCAAAGGAGCCCCCGCCCTTCCTCCTCTCCAGACCTTGGTCGTAGCAAAACCTTCTGAAAAGGCCTTTTCTGTGGAGCTCGCTTATTTTTATCAAAAGGGGTGCCCAAAATGTGACCGGGCTGGCTATCTGCTTAAATATCTGACTAGGAAATACCCTAATCTCAGGATTAGAGAGATGGACCTCAACACTTCGGATGGGAAGCGTCTGAATGAATCCTTGTCAAATCGGATCAACCTCCCTGTGGAAAAACGTCTGATTGCACCGAGTATCTTTATAGGAAACGGTTTCCTTTCACCCGAGGAAATCACTGAAACAAATGTTGAGTTACTGATTCAGAAATACGAAAAAACAAGTGCTGGTGTTAGTGTGAGTGACAGTAAGATTTCAAAACCGACACCTTCACTGACCCCCTCACAAGATGAAATCAAAAAGGCCGAAGAGACCATCGTAGAGCGTTTTAAATCCCTCGGAATTTTCGCCATCCTCGCAGCAGGTCTCATCGAGGGATTGAATCCTTGTTCTCTTGCCACTTTAGTCTTTTTTATCTCTTATCTCGTGATGATGGGCCGAAGACGAAAAGAAATCTTCTGGGTAGGGATGGGTTTTACCGGAACTGGGTTCGTAACTCATCTATTGCTGGGTCTTGGGATATTAAGTTTTGTCCAGCATCTATCTTTTCTCTCGTTATTCTCGCGGATCGTCTACCTGATCACCTTTCTATTCGCTCTTTTCCTGGGTATCTTGAGCCTTTACGATTACATTCAACTGAAGAGGGGCCGACCCTCCAAGATGAAACTCCAGGTTCCAAATTTTCTAAAGAAAAAAATTCATCAGATAATTCGTAAAACAAGTGGAAATCTGGAGGCGGACGGGGAAGGACAATCCGTCCGTTTATTAATTGCTGCGATCATCATCGGTTTCGTAGTTACCCTTTTACAATTTACTTGTACCAGCCAGGTCTATCTGCCCACGATCCTTTTTGTGACCAATATTCCCTCGCTCAGGGGAAGTGCTGTCTTCTACCTTATTTTATATAACCTAATATACATCGCCCCATTATTGGTCATCTTTGGGATCGTCTACTGGGGGGTCACTTCAGAACAATTATCCTTCTTTCTCCAGAAGAGGGCATCGACCATCAAACTTCTAACCTCCCTCTTCTTTTTCGCGTTGGCGGGGATATTGATTTTTACCTTTATTTAGGTCATAAATGTTACCCAATTCCTATACGTTAATGGAGATTGTATAAAAGGGAGGAAAGATGAAACGCAAAACCATTCTTTTCGGATCCATCGGAGCGGGCTTACTGGTTGTAGCGCTCTTTCTTTACTTTTTCTATTTTCAGAGCCCCAGCCACCAGGTCCTGGCCCAGGTCAATGGTGAAAAGATCACCGTTGAGGAATTCAAACAGGAAATCTCTAAGGTAGAGGACCCTTTAGGACAGATGTATAAGGAGGAGCCCCAACCCTTCCTCGAAGAGATCATCGTCAAGAAGCTCCTTTTGCAGGAAGCGAAGAGAGAAAGCATCTCCCCCCCGGTCAAAACCTATAAGGATAAAGAAAAGGATGCTCTATCCCAGGAGGAATTTCTGATTTCCGAGCTGATGAAAAAGAAATTTTCTACCCCTCCAAGCGTAACGAAAGAAGAGATCAAGAACTTCTATGCCATGTTCAAGACCCAGATGGGTGGAAAAACCTTGGACCAGGTATCTCCCGCAATCGAACAGCTTATTCGTGAAGGAAAGCAACAGGAGCAGGTGAAAGTCTATGTTGGAGAGCTCCGGAGCAAAGCAAAGATTGAAATTGATCAGATTCGCCTGCAAAAGATTGCAGCCAAGCCACCTGAATCAAATACCGAGGAAGAATTTAAAAAGGCTCTCGCCAGTGGAAAACCCGTTCTCGTCGATTTTGGAGCGAATTCTTGCGTTCCTTGCCGCCAGTTGAGGCCCATTCTTAAAGACGTGAGAAATGAATACTCAGGAAAGGCTGAGGTTCTGGTCATTGATGTCTATAAATATCAAACTCTGGCCAAGGAATATAAAATCATGCTGATTCCCACGCTGGTCTTCTTTGACTCGAAAGGAAAGGAAGCCTTCAGACATATGGGGGTTTTGGACAAGGAGAAGATCGTAGCGAAACTGAAAGAGATTGGAATGGCGTCCTAAACAAATTTCAGATCGCAAATTGCAGATTGCAGATTGAAAAAAGCCAAATAAGAATTGAAGAGTTCGGAATGGGAGACGACACCACAAGACTTAAAGTCTCGTTTAGTTATAGGTTTAACTTTAAAATCTGAAATTAATTTGGTTGGGAGGTCGGAGCAATGAGTTAAGAATTTTAAGGTAACCGGTATACTACCGGTTCCTAGACCCCTCAGGAGCCTCCGTAACCGATTTTCGCTTTTCCACCTTCAACGATGATCGGTACCTCTCGAAGGCCACCGGAATACTTCAGCATCTCCTCCAACTTGTTGCTGTCCGACTCCACATCATAATAGGTTGCTTTTTCTCCATAGGCTGACCTAGCCTTCTGGGTATAGGGTCAACCTGCCTTTCCGTAGATGATCACCTTCTCCTTGGTCATAGACCCTCCTTTTCAATTTGTATTTTGGTGGCAACACACAGTTGAATTAGGTGAGAATGTCGTCCAAAGTCCGATCAGGACGAAGTCCTATAAGGAAATCTTTGCACGGTGCACACAGAATCCCATTCGTCACGAATCGATCTTTCCCACGATAGAGAAGGAAAGTCTTACCTTTTGGGTATTCCTCCCTAAATGATCGAAGCCCGCGCAGATCTTCAGGCCGGATCTTTTGTGTATTCTTGACTTCGACGGCCCAAATCCCGTCCGGTCCATAGACAACAAAATCCACCTCCACACCGGATCGCGTCCGCCAGAAGAAAAGTTCCCTTTTCATCCGCGAATAGGCCGTCCACGCTCTCAGATGCTGGGCCACCAACCCTTCAAGGGCTTGCCCTTCTATTTCCTCTGGGCGATCCAGAGGGCCATGTGGCCTCAGAGATCTGAAAACACCCGTGTCGAAAAGATAGAACTTTGGATGGACGGCTAGTGTCCGTTTTGCCCTTTTGGTGAAGATTGGCAGGCGCCAGCCCAATAATATGTCCTCAAGAATTCCCACATAACCTTCTACGACCTTGCGTTCCACCTCACACTCCCGAGCTACATTACTGACGTTCAGGACTGAGGAATGGGAAAAACTAATGGACTCCAAAAACCTGGAGAAATTACCAATGTTTCTCACCAGCCCTTCCATCTGGACTTCTTCCCGGAGATAAAGAGCAGCATAAGAACGCAAGACTTCGGTGGGACTTTCAGAGGCCTCGACGATTGGCAAGAGTCCATGTTGAAGTGCCTTGTTGAAGTCAAACCGTTTTCCAAGCTCTGCTGCCATAAAGGGGTGAAGGGTATGCAAAAGCGCTCGGCCTCCCAGCAAATCCACGCCTGTTCGTTTAAGTTTACGCGCACTTGATCCAGTCAATACAAATTTCCAACCCTTTTTCGCCTCTATCAGGCCGTGAACCACCATTAAAAGTTCCGGAACCCTTTGAATCTCATCGATGACAAGACAGCCTGACCGTGGACTTGCATCCACCATTTCCCTAAGACGTTCTGGCATTGCAGAAAAGAGGCGAATTCTCTCTGGATCGAGTAGATCAACGTAAATAGCATCCTTGAAAGATTGATGTACAAATGTGGATTTGCCTGTACCGCGGGGGCCGAAGAGAAAAAAGCTTGTTTTTGGAGGTTGAAAAAATCGGTCTTTTATTTCCATATTGCGACTCAAAATGGAGGTTTAAATTCCTTTTTATCATATCTTGGATTTACAGTCAAATACATAAATCTGCGTGCCTTTAAGGAACAGGTTTGATTCAATCCTTAAAATCCCAGCCCATCTTTTATTTGCTTCCTATCTGCGCAATCTGATTCGCACCTCCCCATTCAATCTGAGAAGCTTAATGCACACTTGACTGAATTCGTCTTGAGCATCCTTTTCTAAAAAACCTAACAGCCATAAAGGGTTACCAAATATTTTGATGAATAGCTTTTTCCGGCACGACCCTTGCTAAATCAAGAGCAGTATGAAGATAAAACTGATCGCACCGCATGAACAAAGTGAGGACACTATCTCCAGTGCTCAAACCTTCAAAATTCAGAAGGTCAACCTTCCCCTATTGGCCGCTCTCACTCCTCCCGGGCATACGGTTAAGATTGTGGATGAAGCGTTCGCCGCTGACGATATCAGTGAAAAAGTAGATTTGGTGGGTATCACTGTGATGACCGATCTTGCCCTAAGAGCCTATCAGATCGCTGACACCTATCGACAGCGAGGGGTAAAAGTGGTGATGGGCGGCATTCACCCCACCATTCTACCCGGTGAAGCTTTGCAGCACGCCGATGCTGTTGTCATCGGTGAAGCGGAAGAGGTCTGGCCAAAACTTCTGTCGGATGTTGCTTCCAGAGAGATGCAAAAGCTATATCGTGCCAACAAAATCAGTGACCTCAGCAAAATCCCAATACCCCGACGAGATCTCTATCCTACGACGGGACACGAAGGCTATACCCCTTTGGCGTTTGGAATTGAGACAGCTCGCAGCTGTCCATATGATTGCGAATTCTGTTCAATTGGCTCCGTCATGGGCCGTCAATATCGGCCCCGGTCAATCCAAGATGTGATCGGTGAGATGGAATCCATCGAATCCCGCCACCTCTTCTTCGTAGATGATGCCCTTGCCCTTAACCGGCCAACTGCCAAAAAGCTTTTTACGGAGATGATTCCCCTCCGGAGGAAATGGGCCGGTCAGGGACCAGTTTCATTGGCCGAGGATTTAGAACTATTAGAATTGATGAGGCGCTCAGGGTGTGTGGGGCTTTTGATTGGATTCGAATCGGTCCAGAAGGAAACACATGATGGAATGAAAAAGATAAGGAACCTGAAGATAGATTTCTCCGAGGCTGTACGCCGATTCCACGGCGAAGGGATTGCTTTATTGGGTGCATTCATTTTCGGCTTTGACCACGAAAACAAAGACGTCTTTGATCAGACCCTTGAGTTCTCAATCAAGAACCGTTTGGATTGCATGGAACTCAGAATTCTGACTCCTTTTCCTGGAACTCGTTTATACGCTCGCCTTCTAAAAGAAGGCAGGTTGTTTGTTCCCAATTGGTGGCTCCATGGATATCCTCCTGATACCCTTCTCTTCCAACCAAAGGGTATGACCGGCGAAGAACTCATTGAAGGCTTCAGCCGTCTGAACCGGCAAGCTTATTCATTTGGTTCCATTATGAAAAGATTCTTCGGCATGAGTCCACGGAAGAGGACTGCAATGAGATGCTTGGTTTACGCAGGGATCAATTTAGCCACTCGAAAACGGTATTTGAAAGGACTGAGCATACCCCAACCGTTTAGGGAGATTGCGGATTCGGGAACAATCCAAAAGATGTCGTCTGCATAATTAATTTTGGGTGGACTGAAAAGATTAACAATGGATCAAACAACTTCACTGATTCAGCCTTCCCCTTTTATGGGTATCTTCCTTCTCCTTATCCTTGGAACTCTCGGATTACCATTTCCAGAAGATACCACTTTAATACTGAGCGGGTTCTTAATGGCTCAAGATATCATTCAATCACTTCCTGCCCTCTTAATCATCTATCCGACCCTTTTAATGACAGATTTCTTACTCTATTGGATTGGGAAAAGGTATGGCAGAAGAGTGGTAGAACACAAAATATTCCATCGGATCCTGTCACTCAATAGACTTCTAAAACTTGAGGAGAAATTTCAAAAATGGGGCATCTGGGTTGTGTTCTTCGGAAGACCCTTATTAGGAGTTAGGGCTCAGATATTTCTGGTAGCGGGAGTGATGAGAATGCCTGCGCGAAAATTTCTATTGGCCGATGCTCTCTCCGCACTGATCACCATGGCGATCATGATTGGAATCGGTTATTTCGGCGGTTCTCAAATCCAACTATTAAAGGAGGATCTGGCAAGAATGAACCGCATGATCATGTTTTCTGTTGTTCTAATTTTCTTGGGGTGGTCCTTGTTCAGATATTTTCGAAGGAAAAAAATAAGACTTGTTTGAAAGAAAAGGAGAATCTTCCACGCCGCTCTTTCTCAGTCATAATAAATCGTATCGGCTTTCCTTAGCTTTGACAAATGAGGCAAGTTAAATTCTGAGACCGATGGAGGTGTAATATGGCGGAACCATTTCCAACTCTCCCAAGTTGGGTAGGTTGGTTGACCATCGCTCTTGTGATTCTGACCGGAGCCATCTGCATGGCCACGGTCATCACCGGGATCTACACAGAAAAGTGGTGGCTTATGAGCCTTGGGGTCGCCTTCTGTGCTCTTTACTACTTCAAGGTCCTCCGGCGGGTCTTTCAATGAGGTATCACGTTTTGGAGAGGTATGATATAATAAGGCGTCCGTCAGGGTTGGGGGAAATATGCTCACGAATATTTTGAGAAGAATTTCATCCATCAATCGATATCATTGGGCTAAAGGAAATAGCGAAGGCCAAAATGGGGAGATTAACTAAGGTATTTGTAACAGGTGGAACCGGTTTTATCGGAACAAAACTGGTGAATGAACTTGTCCGGAGAGGACATACTGTTCATGTTCTGAGGCGTCCCATAAGCAACATAGGAGGATTGAAGCATGAAGGGATTCATCTATTTATAGGGGACTTGTGGGACTGTGATTCCATTCGCAAAGGGATGGAAGGTTGCCATCAGGTCTACCATCTCGCTGCTTATGCAAAAAATTGGGCGAAAGATCCGAGCGTCTTCTACCGAAGCAATGTGAATGGATTTTGTAACGTAGGGGAATTGGCCAGGATGCTCGGAGTGGAACGAATGGTCTTTGCCTCAACCATTCTCACCTGTGGTCCTTCAACCCCCCGCATGGTGGGGGATGAAAGAAGATACTGCCCGGTAGCCGAATGTTGCAGCGATTATCAGACGAGTAAAACGATAGCCGAGAAACAAGCCAGCGACTATGCAGAGCAAGGATTTCCTGTGGTCGTCGTCAACCCAACCCGTGTCTACGGTCCGGGCAAGTTGACCGAGGGGAATTCGGTCTCCAGGATGATCGATCTCTATGACCGCGGAAGATTCCCTTTCCTCCTCAATCAAGGGGTCAATATAGGAAACTATGCCTTTGTGGATGACGTCGTTCAGGGTCTCACCCTTGCCATGGAGAGGGGGAAAATCGGAGAACGTTACATCCTCGGTGGGGAAGATGTATCTCTCAAACAATTATTTAAGCTCATCGATGAAATAGGCGGGAAGAGGCATGTCCAAATAAACGTACCCCCATGGGCCGCTTTGCTCTATTCCCGTTGGGAAGAAAAAAAGGCCAGATGGGTCAACCGCTATCCTCTCATTACGGTCGGTTGGGTGAAGACATTTCTTCAGGACTGGTCCTTTTCGAGCACCAAGGCTGAAAGGGATCTGGGTTACAAGATCACGCCTATTAGAGAGGGCATCCGAATCACTTTTGAATGGCTTAGGCATCTTAGAAAGGAGACCCTGTGAACCAATTCAACTTTTCGATTTCGATGAGCGGGCTCTTCAGCAAGGAGAACAGAAAACCGGCCATCATTCTGTTAAGTGCTCCGGTCATTCTTACCACCTTTAGGTATTACGGGACAAAAGATTTTTACCTGAATCACCTTGCGCCGGCGTTTTCCTTTTTTGTGAATGGGGAACTGGTTTCGGCTCTATACACTTTTTCCAGTTCGTTGATCCTTTTGGGTCTCTTACCAGCCTTGACGGTTAAATTCATCTTTCATGAATCGCTCTCACATTATGGTGTCCGGTTGGGCGACTGGCAATTTGGGGCAAAGGCCTTTCTTATTCTGGGCCCCATAATGATAGCACTCACTTATCCTTCTTCTCGAATGGAATCCTTTGTTGCTGAATATCCTCTTTACAAAGGGGCGGGTGTTTCTCCCCCCGTTTTCATAGTCTATTCCCTTCTCTACCTGTTCTATTACCTCGGCTGGGAATTTTTCTTTCGAGGCTATATGCAGTTCGGTCTCAAGGGAAGGCTGGGAGATGCGAACGCCATTCTCGTTCAGACTTTGGCTTCTTGTCTCTTACATATCGGAAAACCGCACGCAGAGATCTATTCTTCCATTCTCGGCGGAATCGTGTGGGGGATGGTTGTATTACGCGCTCGGTCCCTTCTCCCCGTTCTTCTGCTCCACTGGCTTTTAGGTATCTCCCTCGATGCGTTCATTATCTATTCATAGAATATGGATCTGAACTTCCCTTTTTTCCTAAAAGGCTTTATCATCGGCCTGCTGATCAATGCTCCCGTCGGACCCATCGGCATACTGTGTATTCGCCGTTCCTTTACGGAAGGGAGAGTTCTTGGTTTCGTTTCAGGCCTGGGAGTTGCCACCGTTGATACCGTGTATGGTGTGGTAGCGGCGTTCGGGCTCACGTTTATCTCAAACTTTTTGATCCATCAGCAGCTATGGATTCGTCTGTTCGGAGGATTCTTGCTGCTGGGTTTAGGCATGAAGATCTTATGGGCGAGATCGGTAAAAGAGGTCGCATCCCCCAAAGCAACCGGTCTCGTGGGCGCCTTTGTCTCTACGTTCTTTGTCACCCTCACCAATCCGGTAACGTTTCTATCCATTGCAGCCATCTTTGCCGGTCTGGGAGTCCCAGGAATGTATGGAAACTATACTCCGATCATCGCATTGGTTTTCGGTCTATTCATCGGTTCAACGCTCTGGTGGCTGCTGGTAAGCCATAGTATCCATCTCTTTCGTCGAAAACTGACGCATCGTGGACTGAAGTGGGTCAGCGGAATCTCAGGAGTTCTCATATCGGGGTTTGGACTGGTTATTCTCTTGAGTCTTCTCATTCGCTGATTCTGCTTCCACCAATAATCCGTAAGTCCCTGGTTTATGCAAGATTGAGGGACGGATAGGACTTTTCACGCTTCATTTCCTTGCCCCTGCAGTCATTCCGCTCTTTCACTGATTCCTTTTTATCATATCTTGCATTTGCAGCCAAATACATAAATCGACATCGCTTTAACGGTGGGAATAAAAATATAAAAGCAGCTTAAAAAAAGGTGCTCCCCAAAAAGCGGCGCGCACTGGCCTAAAAACTGAATATTCCTCCGTTACCTCCATGGAAAGACAGCCCTTGACAATGATACCAGTACTGATACTATAATTAACATGGCTAAAATAGAAGACATACTTGCGCAGATGAAGCAAAATGCAAGAAACGTTCGTTTTGGAGATTTGCGCAAGGTATGTGATCATTTTTTTGGTGAGCCTCGCCAGAGCGGGAGCAGTCACCTGGTTTACAAAACCCCATGGCAGGGCGATCCCCGAATAAATATTCAGAATCATAAAGGAAAAGCCAAAGCATACCAGGTGAGACAGGTGCTATTGGCTATTGAAAGATTGGAGGTTGATCATGGCCCTGAAAAGTGATCGATATACCTACCGTGTAACCTGGTCTGAAGACGATAAGGAGTATGTAGGTCTATGCGCTGAATTTCCAAGCCTGAGTTGGCTCGCTAAGAAACCAGAGGTTGCTTTAAAAGGAATCCGTAAATTAGTTGAAGATGCCGTAAAGGATATGCGAAACCAAGGTGAAGACGTCCCAGAACCAATTGCTTGCAGGCACTATAGTGGCAAATTCATAGTAAGGGTTCCCCCCCAAGTTCATCGAAAGCTTGCAATCCAAGCAGCCGAGTCTGGAGTCAGTCTGAATCGTCTTGCCAGTTCAAAGTTAAGTCAGTAGAGCTCTGCACATAACGAATCCATGCTGCGGACGCCATGCTACCGCGGCCCTGACTTCGGTCGTTACACTCTCTTTCGAACCTAAATCATCGGTACTTGACGTTGATTTATCTCCATGCTTTGCAGGTGCTTCACGCACTTCAACAGGTTTGATTCAATCCTTAAAATCCCCGTCCGCATTTTGTTTTTCTTCTAACCGCGAATTCCAATTCGCACCTCCCCATTCATCTGAGAAACTTGATTCACACTTGGCTGAAGTCGTCTTGAACGCACACCCCTAAAAAGCCTAACAGCCATAAAGAGTCATCAAATATTTTGACGAAGATCTTTTTCAGGCACGGCCCTTGCTAAATCAAGAGCAGTATGAAGATAAAACTGATCGCGCCGCATGAATAAAGTGAGGATACTATCTCCGGTGCACGCAATTCCTGCCACCCAATCCCTCGCAAAATGAGAGCTCTGAAAAACTACTTCACGCTCTCTCAGAGATTTCTGGACTTTTCCAGAAATCTCAAAATTCTTCATTGACAAAATCCTGGTGTAAATGTAATAGATGATGCATTTGGCAATCTCATTCGAGCAGGTGCTGAGGAATGAAAATATTGGTGATCACTAACCCTTTGGCGGGAGGGGGAAAGACACTTCGTCTGTTGCCGAGAATCAAACAGTGGCTCTCTGCGTCTCCCCACGAGTTTTCGTTCACGATCCCAGAATCTCCGGACAGGATGCGCTTAGAAATTATGAAGGCCGCTGACCAAGGAATAGAAGCCCTGCTCCTCATCGGGGGGGACGGAACGGTCCATCAAGCCCTTCCAGCCATAGCGGAAACGAAAATTCCCTTTGGCTTTTTGCCTTGTGGCCGGGGTAATGATTTTGCCAGAAATATCGGCCTTCCATCGAAATTGAAGAAAAGCTGCTCTCTTCCATCCAACCCATCCTTTCATCAAGTCGATTTACCGAGAATCAATAATATCCCTTTCGTAGCCGTTGCCTATGTCGGTTTTGATGCAGAGGTCAACAAGTTAGCCAATGATGGAAGAGGTTATTTCGCCGGCACATTAGGCTACATCGTCTGTGTGTTGAAGACTTTGAAGAATTTCAGACCCTTTGAGGTTGAAATTACGATTGATGATCAGACCTGGAGAGAACGCGTCATGATGGTAACCGTGGCGAATGCCCCGTTTTATGGAGGGGGCATGAAAATCGCTCCTGATGCAAATATGAATGACGGGGTTTTCGATATCTGTATCGTGCAAGAGATCTCAAAATTCGAACTCCTTCAACAATTCCCAAGAGTATTTAAGGGGACCCATATCTTCCATCCAAGGGTCCTGATGAAAACCGGAAAAAAGATAAGACTTGTCTCGGATGAGAATCGAGAAATTTTTGCTGATGGGGAATACGTAGGAAGTCTACCCGGGGAATGTACGATCGGAAACCAGAAGATTCAAATTATGTTTCCATAGAAACGGAGCTAACGAGATGAGGACAATCTCAAGAATACTTGTGATCGCCATCCTTTCATATCCTGCACTCCTTTTCGGAGAGGAAAAACTCCTCACCATTATCCATACGAACGATCTCCATTCCCATCTTCTTGGCTTTTCACCGAATATTGACTATACACCTTTGAGAACCGGAGACGATCAAACCGTAGGCGGCTGGGCAAGGATAGCCACAGTGATAAAATCGGAAAAAACCAGGAGAGCCAATCCAACTCTCGTTTTGGACGCGGGAGACTTTCTCATGGGTTCGCTTTTCCATATGGTGGCCCGGGAGGAGGCGCTTGAACTCGGATTGATGAAAGAGATGGGGTACAATGTGGTGACTCTGGGAAACCATGAGTTTGATTTGACGCCCCATGGATTGGCAAGAATACTCAACTCCCGCCACAAGAAGGGTGGAATGCCAGAGATTGTCTTTTCCAATCCCATTTTTCATCCCGAAAGCACGGAAGACGACACCCTTGAAGATTCATTTAAAAAAGGGATGGTAAAGCCTTATGTGATAAAAGAGATTCAAGGAATCAGGATTGGAATCTTTGGAATCTTGGGAAAGGACGCCGCAGAGGTTTCCCCCTTTGCCAGGCCTATGAAATTCAGAGACCCCATTGAGACTTCCCGTGAGATGGTGAAGACTCTTAGAGAAAAGGAAAAGACGGATTTGGTCATCTGTCTTTCACATGGTGGTCTCAGAGAAAACAAATCTCTCTCAGAGGATGACCGGCTGGCGAAGGAAGTGCCTGGAATCGATCTGATTGTGAGCGGCCATAGCCACACGAAACTGAAGAATCCCCTGATGGTGAATCAAACGACGATTGTTCAGGCCGGAGGCCATGGAGAATATGTGGGTGTTCTCGATCTCGCTTATGAAGACGGCAAGATGAAACTAAAAGAGTATAGACTCGCTCCGATTGACGACACGATCAAGGGCGATGAGAAGGTTCAGAAGAGAATTGAATCTTATATCGGTCTCATTAATGAAAGGGTTCTGAAGAAAGAAAATCTAAACTTTCATAAGGTCCTCGCAAAAACGGATTTTGACATAAGATTCGCCGATGACGAGTCGAACCTTGGAAATCTCATTGCTGATTCCATTCATTGGGAAATCAACAGAATCGATTACGATAGGAATGATCCTGTGACTAAAGTGGTGGTCGCTATCGAATCAAACGGAATGATCCGCGATGACCTCCTCAGAGGAAAGACAGGAATGGTCGCTGTGTGCGATCTCTTTCGCACAGTCCCGCTCGGTTTCAGCCGAGGGGATGATACCATGGGATATCCCCTAATCACTTGCTACTTCTATGCCCACGAGATCAAAAAGACGATGGAAGTGGTGACGAGCATCTATCCTAGAAAGGGAAGCAACTTTTTTCTCCAGGTTTCAGGAATGAGATTCAAGTACAATCCCAACAGAGTCATCTTCGACCGTGTCACCGATATCTGGATAGGGAGTGAGGACGAGGGGTATCAACCTCTTGATTACTCAGAATCGAATAAGAACCTTTATCGGATTGCAACGAACATCTACAACGCAACTTTTCTCGGTTATGTGGGTCGCTTTACTTACGGTATCCTCGACATTGTTCCGAAGGACCGAAGTGGAAATCCCATTGTCACCAAAACCCCAAAGGGCAATCCCTTTGATGTCCTTCTTTCATTAAGAGTGGACGTCGATAAAAACAAGCCCGAAATTCAGGAGCTCAAAGAATGGGTTGCCCTCATGGATTATGTAAGAGAGTTCCCGGATAAGAATCATGATGGATTTCCTGACATTCCTGAGAAATATCGAGGAAAGCTTGCTAGAATTGTAAAAGAGAAAACCTGGAATCCCGTTTTGCTCCTGTCTAGAGGCACCTATGTGACCTGGATAGCCTTTGGGGTGATCATAGGGTTAATTCTTATCTTGGGATTCGGGGTATTTCTGTTTTCGAAGAAAATGAGAAACAAATCTTAAATTATTTGGTGATGGCGAGAAACATGAAACAATGCCTATGCCTGGGTATGGTAAGTCTTTTGCTGGCCCTTTTGACATTCGCGGTACCCTGCTACTCGCAGGATGCTGAAAAGGAAAGACTCATGGATCAAAGGGTGAAGAAATTCCTCAATAAAATGAAGAGCCGATGGAGGGATTTGAACGTTCCCGAAGAAGATGGGAAGATCCTTTATGAAATCATCCATCAGAATAAGTACAAAAGAGCACTCGAAATAGGAACCTCAACCGGACATTCGGCCATATGGATTGCCTGGGCCCTCAGCAAAACAGGAGGGAAACTCATTACCATTGAAATTGATAAAGGGCGCTACAGGCAGGCACTAGCGAATTTCAAGGAAGCGGGCCTCAGCGACTATATTGATGCCCGGCTCGCCGATGCCCATCAGTTAGTGAATGAGCTCCCAGGCCCTTTTGATTTTGTCTTTATTGATGCGGATAAGGATTGGTATACCAACTACGCAAAAGCCTTGCTTCCGAAGCTTGAGCTGGGTGGTTGTATGACGGCCCACAATGTAGAGGAAGGACGATTTGGCATGAGGGGCACCCGCGAATATTACGAATATATGAAAAGCCTGCCTGAATTTGAAACAAGCATTCATCCAAGGAGCCAAGCAGGCGTCGCCATCAGTTACAAAAAGAAGAAAAGCAAATAGAAGCTTCTATTTCCCAATATTCCGCTTTCTAAGAAAGGAGGTACCTTCCTCCGATTGTTTCCCCTTCTTTCTTGCGACCTACTCGTAAGAGCTTGATACCTTGACCCTTCCTTTCTACGCATGTTTTTTCCTCATTTTTCTCAACTAAACACCAATATTAAAGATTTTACATTCAGAGATCGCTACCTTACGATATCGCAGAGACCCCACTCTTAATGAATATGTAATATGTAGCTACGCGACAGACAAAAATTGTCTAGATTCTAAAGAGCCGTTCCTCCCTTCTTATCCAATTTATTTGAAATCACGTATACTTATGAATAGTCAGAAGCTCCGGCACTCATTTTGCACTCTCAATGTCCACTCCCATCTCTCATTAGGCATATTAGAAGATATCCAAGGATGAACAACCAATAAGGTTGGGTCTTTATTATTTTGCACGAAGGGCATCCATAAAATCTTACAGATTAGGGGGATAAAATGAAAGCGAGAATTTTGTTCATCATAACTGCTTCGGTAATCCTTATCGTATCAACCTTTTCTTCTGCCTTTTCCGCTGCCACCAAAGCCATCCTCCAACTCACAAGCAACGATTACAATGACGCTTCACAGCAGATCAATTCTAGGGGAGACGTGGTCTGGCACGGATCTGATGGGAATGATTATGAGATTTATCTCTACGAGGCAGCAAGTGGAACAATCATTCAGCTCACAAACAATAATTACGGTGACACTACGCCGCAAATCAACTCCAACGGGGACGTGGTCTGGTTCAGTTACAGTGGGAAGGACTATGAGATTTATCTCTACGAAAGAGCAAGCGGAACCACCTTCCTGTTGGCAAATAGCGATTACGATTTGTGGTCACCGCAGATCAATTGCAGAGGGGACGTAGCCTGGCTCAGTTACGATGGGAAGGACTATGAGATTTATCTCTACGAAAGAGCAAACGGAACCACCCATCAGCTGACAAATAACGATTTTAGTGAGTGGTCTCCACAAATCAATTGCAATGGAGACGTGGTCTGGCAGGAGTATGATGAGAATGATTATGAGATTTTTCTCTACGACGGAGCGACCGAAACAATCACTCAGCTCACAAACAATAATCACGCTGACACTTCACCGCAAATCAACTCCAATGGAGATGTGGTCTGGCAGGGATATGATGGGAAAGACAATGAGATCTTCCTCTACGAGAGAACAACCGCAACCACCCTCCAGCTAACAAACAATAATTACAACGACGCTCCACCGCAAATCAACTCCAATGGAGATGTGGTCTGGTACGCGTATGATGGATCTGATAATGAGATCTTCCTCTACGAGAGAGCAACCGCAACCACCCTCCAGCTGACAAACAATAATTACAATGACACTTCACCGCAAATCAACTCCAATGGAGACGTAGTCTGGTACGCGTATGATGGATCTGATAATGAGATCTTCCTCTACGAGAGAGCAACCGCAACCACCCTCCAGCTGACAAACAATAATTACAATGACACTCTACCACAGGTCAATGCCAACGGGGATATCGCCTGGCAGGGATATGATGGATCTGATTCCGATATCTTCCTTTCCCTCGGGATCATCGAGGTCGAAATTGACATCAAATCAGGAGGCAACCCAAACACTATTAATCTCAAGTCTAAGGGGGTGGTGCCGGTAGCCGTGCTGACCACCCAGGATTTCGACGCCACTACAGTTATGCCCTACAGCGTGATCTTTGCCGGGGCTTCACCTGTGCGGTGGAGGTTGGTAGATGTGGATCGCGATGGCGATATGGATATGCTATTCCATTTTAGAACCCAAGAGCTTGTTGAATTGGACGAAGACAGCACGGAGGCTACCCTGACCGGGGAAACCTCTGACGGGATAGCCCTCAAGGGTACGGATTCGGTCAACATCGTTCCCAAAGGGGCCAAAAAGAAGTGTCATAAGCATTTTCATAACCACTTCCATAGGCATTGTCATAGATCGCATAGCCGATAGCCGAAGAAAAAAGCAGGGCCATTTCTGGCCCTGCTTTTTATTTCGTATCTCCCCCGTTATTATTCCTCTTCAGTGGTACGTCAATCAGAATTTCGGGACAAAAACATCAGGAAGACTTCAAATCTTAAACCAGCGGCGCTGAAGGCTGTAGTAAAGAATCAGACCTGCCAGGTAGGCCACTCCCATGTTCCACATGGCCGTGCCTGCAGTGACGAGGAGAACAAAGAGGTTCTGTTTTCTCAGTTTGATATCTTTAATGACCAGGGCCAATTCCACTCCAGCAAAGAAGAGGATGACACCGAGAATTGGGCGCGGAAAAACCTGAAAGAGGAGGACAACAGAGTCACTTAGAAAAAGACCTACCAGAAGCACGATGATTCCCAAAATTACCAAAGCCCCTCCTGTCCTTGCCCCAAACCTCAGATGTCCAGCCATTCCCCCTGCCCCATGACACAATGGAACTCCACCGATGAAGGCGCTGATCAGGTTCATCACCCCATGATCGATGGAAATCTTTTTGGCCGTCACCTTTCTTTCAGGGAAGTGGTTATTATTTTCAGTAACGGTTGCAATGATGGCATTGCCAAGCGTGAGAGGAGCTTGGGGAAGTCCTAAAATGACAAATCCGGAGAGAAGTTCTTTCCATGTAATTTTCCCAAACGATAATTCAGGCCACCGAAATCGGATAGAGATTTGCGAGAGTTCGCTGAGCAGCTCTGGTCTTTGAATAAAGGCAAAGACGATCCCATATCCCAATAGGGCTAACATGGCTGGCAGGCGCTGATTATTAAGAAGAAGGAGAGTCAGGGCAATACCTCCAATAGCCAGCAGGGGTTGACCCTTCATCATGCCCAACCCTTCCAGAATGAAACTTAATCCCAATCCGAGCATGATCCCCCGGATCACAGGCTTTGTTGTTATCTTTTCAATCCAGTTGATTGCGCCCGTGACTCCCATCAGAAGCCAGAAAAGGCCTGTAAAAATCCCCGATCCCCAGATCATCCCCGGCGTGATCGTACCAGCATGAGCGATGGCCATCCCGCCGATGGCCTTCATGGGCTGAACAGGAATAGGAGTTTTGAAATAGAGGCCCACGAAGATTTTGAAAAGGCCGAAGGCGACGAGGATTCCTAAGGGGTCCATCTTGTTCAGGGTGATATATCCCACCACAAAAGGAATGAGTGTGCCCAGATCCCCAAACGCCCCGGCAAATTCCATCTTGTTGTAGTCGTTGCCCCACAATCGCATGGTCGTTCTTACCTTGATCCTTAACCTAAGATATGCCAGGAGACATACAATTTCAAGAGAAAAGACACCAGAAGAAGGAGATTGACGGCCTTTCCTAAAAGGTGTAGATTTCAAACAGAAATTGAAAGTAAGTTAAAAGGGAGATTGATCATGCTAAAACGAATCCTCCATTTCATTAAGGTGGGCATCTGGGAAATCCATTTGAAAAATCTTACACCTGCCAAAGCCTTACCCATTGAGATTCTCCGTGTGGTCATCCTGGCAGCGCGGGGATTCATGAAGAACAATTGCCAGAAGAAAGCATCGGTTTTGACCTACTACTCATTGCTCAACATGGTTCCCATTATCGCTGTGATCTTCGGGGTCGCCAAGGGTTTTGGCTTTGACAAGCTCATCGAAAAACAGATTCTTGAGGCGGCACAAAAAGGAAATTGGCAGTCCGATGTAACTAATCAAATCATTGGCTTTTCCCATTCGCTCCTTGAGAATGTAAAGGGAGGAATCATTGCCGGCGTGGGTGTTGTTTTACTATTCTGGACCATTATATCGATATTAGGAAAGATTGAAGAGTCACTCAATGACGTCTGGGAAGTCCGAAGACCGAGGACGCTTGCTAGAAAGTTTAGCGATTACCTGGCCATGATGGTCCTCGCTCCTATCCTTCTGGTTATCTCAAGCAGCGCAACGGTTTTGGTGGCAGGCCAGGTAAAGTTCTTCGCTCACAAGGCAGGGGTCCTGACTGTTCTCGGCCCTGTGATCTCTCTCTTCTTAAGTTTGTTGCCTTACGTTTCCATGTGGACTCTCTTGTCGATGCTTTACCTTATTCTACCAAACACGAGGGTCCCCGTCCGGGCTGGTATTTTGGGAGGGGTCGCTGCAGGCACCATTTTTCAGATTGTCCAGTGGATTTATATTAAATTTCAGATTGGCGTGGCGAGCTACGGTGCCATTTATGGCAGTTTCGCTGCGTTTCCTCTTTTGTTGGTGTGGATTCAAATGAGCTGGATGATCGTTCTCTTCGGATCAGAAATCGCCCATGCCAGTGTCAATTACGAAACCTACAGCTTCCACCCGGACTATTCACGAATAAGCATTTCTTCAAGGAGACTCCTTGTTCTCAGAATCTTTCGCCTTCTTGTGGAGAAGTTTTCTGCGGGGGAAAAACCTTTGAGCATTAGCCAAATTGCCCATGTGTTAGAGATTCCGTTCCGCCTGGTCCAGCAACTCCTCCGTGAGTTGGCTGACATTGGGCTTGTGGCTGAAACACCAAGTGGGATCAAAAACGAAGTCGCCTTTCAGCCGGCCCGGACGATTGAGGGCATCACAGTGAAATATGCTCTCGACGCCTACGAGCAGCATGGAGTCACCGCCCCCCATCCTCCGTCCGAAGAAGCGGAGAAGATTTCCAGGCATCTGAAAGAGATCTCGGAGACCATCGAAAAATCCACCGGCAACATTAAATTGAAGGAAATATGATTTGAGAATTTTGGAGTTACGAACTTAGAATTCTGGAGGGAACAAATTACCAATCTGCCAGATGTCTTATCCACATCTGAATTGATGGTCCAATCTCCATAGCACTCCTCCTTTCTCAATCAAACCTACTCGCTCTCCTGTTTTTGCTGGATCAAACGAGGCCCGACCTTCCCCTCTCCTTTTTCGTAGAAGAGAACGTAACTCAGGTTGATCGTTGTCTTGAAGGTGTACCGGTAAACGACCTGTTCTTCATAAAACTGAGTTCCCCCTTCTTGATAAGATGGAACCATCACTCTTTCCGTATACCGACGCCAGGGCTCAATAAACTTCCTCCACGTTCCGGTATTCAGGTATCTTCTCCCTTTCTTCAGATCTTTCGTTAAGGCATCGTGCGTATGCCCAAAGATAATGTATTTCCCTACCCCCTCTTTGGCCAATTGCTTGGCTGCCTTCACCAGATCGGGTTGGTATTTCCCTGCGATTAAATCTAATACCAGATTCCCAACTTCTCCGGGATGGCTCACAATAAATTCCGTGACGGTGTCATAATAAACCTGTTTCAGCCTTCCTTCCTCGTCAATCGAGTCTAACCAGTTATCAATGGCGGTTTGGGGTCTCACATTGTCAAGATCGTTTATGATCTCTGGGTCTATCCCCAACTCGTCTTGTTTTTTTCTCACCTTCTCATAGAACTTATCGACGATTTCCACGACAATCTTGTCCCCGAGGGAGTAAGGGATCGGAGTTCCATCCTGGTTGAAGGTATTATTGACAATGTTGTATCGGTGACCATGCTCGGCCCAGATCCCCAGAGGTTCATTACGGTAGTAACTTTCCGGGGTGAGAATGAGTCCAAACTTTTCCCGAACCATCTCCAGGAGTCTTGGATCAAGACTGGCACCAAAATCATGGTTTCCTATCACATATCTCAATCGACGGGTCTTTTTCCCTGTGAAATACCTGAGGGTTTCAAAGAAAGGAACGTGTTGCTCCACAATGTCTTCCATGACCTTTAACTTCACCTCGGGATGAGGCAATCCATCAAATTCATAGTATTTCTGCGTTCGTATCAAGTCGAAGATGTCCCCGAGAAGGATCATTTCAATCTTTTTGAATTCTCTCGACAGCTTCCTCACCAGGTCTTCAAATTCCTGGTGAAACTGAAAGTCGTCTCTTTCCTTTCCATCGCCCAAATGGAGATCACTCAAGAAAACTTTCATCGTGTCCCCTCTCTTTTGATCTTCTTAGCTGAACCCATGATCAGACGAAATCCCTTAAATTCCTCGACTTTCCTAACGGGTCCTTATTAACGAACAAGGTCCCACCCGTAACGGGATTGACGTCGATGAACCACTTGATTAACCTGATCTCTCCATTTTCAATCTCTATTCCGGTGATGCAACGCGGATGAACGCAGCTTCCCGTATTACAATAAGGCGGCTCCTTCTCTGCGGGGAGGTAGGGTCGATGGGTGTGACCAACGATCAACAGACCGACCTTCGCCAGATTCCCATTAATCCATTCGACGATCTCTTGTTCCAACTTTACCCTTCTCTTGAAGTTCTTTGCCGGGCTGGTAGGGTCTTTGACACCCACGAGTTGAAGGACTTTCCAGATATTTTTGACAACAAATCTGCCCACCCACCACCATTCATCATTCAACAGATCTCCCTGATGGCCATGGGTAAGAAAGATCTTCTTATTCGTAGGCAGATAATGAAGGATCAAACCTTCATGGACTTTGATCCCATCAAACAGGGGCTTGTAAAGCCTCTTCATACCGGGTTTTCGCTCTCGTTCTGCGCTAAAACGGTAAAGATATTTTTTCACCTGTCTGGAGTATTTCCATTTCCTGTTGTGGTTCCCCCAGAGGAGGTGAAGGCGTCCGGCCCCGTAAAATTGGCTCATCTTCCAAAAAATATGACTATGGGCTTCCCGGATGGCTTCAAAGGATCGGTTTTCCCAAAGCTCATCCCCGTCTCCGATTTCAATATAAGTGAAGCCTTGATCGTAGTAGAAATTTAACGCATGAAAAAAGATATTCTGATTGGGTGCAAAATCATCTGTCCAGCTGTTGTCTCCCCGATGACAATCACTGAAGAAGATGAACTTAGACGAATCATCAAACGGGATCTCTCCAGACGACTCGAATATTTCGGTAAGACGGCTTGCGACAGACATACCCTTCTCCTTTCCGCTGCAACGCACTCTCTCCGCAGGGATGAGTTTTAAGAAAGACCGACGCCATCCCTTCCTCTCGCCCTATCGGTTGAAGAGCTCGTAGAGTTTCTGATTGAGCTCTGGATCGAAGGTCCCTTTCTTTATCTTCTGGAAATAAAGGTCTGTGATCGGCTCTGCAAGGAGCCGGAGGAACTTCTTCGCAAGATCCGGGTTCTTGTACTGGAATTTTGGGTCCATGTAGGCAAAGACGGAGTAAATCAGGTTCCCGAAGTAATAGTGTTTATCCATTCCTTTAAAGAGAAACGGGGGGAAGACATCGGGGACATTTTCCCAGTTCGGATAAATGGCCCTGTCCCCAAGGAGCTGGATCTCCGGTTTGCCAAAAGCCTCCACAGCCTGGTTCATATAATCGCTGATCATGGGGTCCAATCCCATTTTCTCAGCGCCGATCCAATCGGCGGCGACGATATCCTCGCTGCCAATAATCGTCCGTGTGTTGTTCGGATGTTTGTCGGTAAAAACCCCAAAGGGTCCATCCGCGCTCTTAAAGGCATCGATGAGAGCAAAATGGACAGGGAAATGTCTGATAAATTCGATGGTCGTGGAAAAGATATCCCTCTCATGATGGTACTCGCGAAATTTGTCCTCCATGGGCAAGGCGCCATAAATGTTCTTGATCGTTAAGGTGTAGTAGGCATAAGCATGCGTCTTATTCTTGGCGAAGGAGATCCGAAAATCGGCATTCCTCCACTCCCGGTTCACATAGTGTTTGCCCAGTTTCCCAGCATAGGGATACTCTTCGAGATCTTCTGAAAGATCGACAATACGATAATTTTTCCCCGTCAATCCGATGTAATCTGCCACTGTTTTAACCTCTCGATTTGTAAAAAACGCACCATACGTGCTTCTCGCTTCCCCAACTGCCAGGTTCCGATAACCCTGTTCATGCATGCGGTCAATAAGGGACTCAACCAACTCAGGATCGGTGTAGGTCGTGGGGTCCAGGGTGGAATACATGAACATGAAGTTTGGCTTAACGATGATGGCGAAATCTTCCTTCTCCTTCCCTGAGCGTTTCCAGACCTGATCGAGCTTACCGAGAAAGTCGGTTGCTTCAAGCACCTTCTTCAGGGCACTGAATTTATCTTTATCCCTGATCGCAGCCACCTTGACGACCTTGTCCGAATGGATACTCCTTAGGATGTGAGGATCCATGTCCTCCTCCAAGGCGTAGAACAATTTTCCCTCGGCATCGGCCATCGCAACGACCCTGCGTTGGAAGGTGCCGGTCGGAAAGTGGTCGTTATTGATTTCAAGGAGGTTCTCATCCAGCATTTTGAAAGAGATCGCCTCATCCCCGGATAATCTTTTCCATTGGTCTCCCCGGATATCCAAATCCATGGAGACCGTGCGGCTGATGATCTTCCCGAGCAGCTGCTCCATTTTGTCTTTCAGGATGTCCGTCCGGTTTTTCCGGAACACATCCGAACGGACCTTGACATAGATATGTTCCGACCTAGGGTCGAGAGCACAGAAATAGTTGTAGTAGAGGGTCGGCCATTGAAAGTTCTTAAGGGTTGAGATCTCGGCCTCTCCCATGGTCTGCTGATTTGTCTTCAGGGTATAGGTTTCCACCGTTGCTTCTTCTTGAAGGGTAACCTGCCCTTGAGAAACACGGACCCTGTGAGGCGTCAGGTGGAGACCCAGGGCACCCAGGCCGCGCAGAATCTCCTTTACCTTGTCCAGAAATGGGCGTGGAACGAGTTTTTCGACATTGTGAACAACGGGAAAGGGCAGATCGACGATGGGATAAGGCTTGGCAGTGAAGCGGATCTCTATCTTGGCATGCTTCTTACGTAAATGATCGGGAAAGGTTGGCTTCTCGAGATCGCTCTTCGATACGGCATACCCTTCTATCACCTGGTAGATCGGGCCATCATACCGATAAACTCCCTTCTCCACATCCAGCTCCAGCTTTTCGATGATGCGGTCTGTCAACCCATATCTCTCCCAGCCTCCGTCACCTTTCTCAATGACGAACCCTATATCCCAGAAGATCTCACCGTCCCCCCATGGGAAATCCTTGTCATGGATGCCAGAAAAGAAGAAAAAGTTCCTAAGAGCACCCCCGTCGGAAACGACCTTTCCTCTCAGCACCAGATTTTCATAGCGTGTATGGTAGGTCAAGCGTGGAAGATATGTCTCCTTGGCCGCACCTTAACAGAATTGGACAAACATTGAAATCGTTCGGATCTTCGTGATCGGGGAATTGGTGTTCGTGACCTCAAAGGAAGAAAGCATCGAGGGCAGGTCGAGCATTTTGAAACGCAACACTCCTGAGCCTACCAACGCCCCGCCCTTTTGTCTTCCATGAGAAAGGCGGGTAAAAAGTTTGGTCATATCCTCCAAGGCATCCATCCCTGGATCATCGTGGATCATTTTATAACCGAAAAGGGAGTAGTCTGTTCCGCCTTTACCGGTAAACCAAAAGGAGTAGATCATCTGCCTCGTCCCACTTGCTGCATCGGGCTTAAACAGGGTGAAAACGCCCTCTTGGATAGGCAGACCCTCTCCCAGAGGTTTATAGGAAACCCTCCCGCTCATCTTGGCTTCTTGACCCGACAGTTTGACAAAGTCAGAAACGCTTTCGATCTCAATGGTGACGTCAAAGGAAAGCCTGCTGTCCTGTTCCTGGCCCCTTTTCTCACCCTCTTCAAAACCCTCTGCCCCTTCGGCCAGATAGCCTGACATGGTCTCCGAGAATCGGAGCCCCACCTTCTTTGTTCTTTTCCGTTCCCCTGGCATGAGCCTTCCTCCTCAGCTTGTCCGCTTCCCAGGCAGACGAAGTACTTTTTCCGCATTCTCAAGGATAGAGTCCGAAAACCCGTGAGCCCTTTTGATCCGCACGTCTCTGTCTAAAGGGTTTTTCGTCTTCTTAATTTCCAGATACTCTCCCAGGGTAACCCCGTGGGTCACCCACGGAAGATGAATCCATCCATCGATCGGTATCGGAAAATCTGAGCCGTTGACCAGCCATCTCGCAGGAAATCTTTCGAGGACTTCCTTCACGATCGGAATTCGCGTTGCCAAGGAAAAGGCAGAGGTATCTCCCCAGAGCTGAACCTTTCTGCCCGGGTTGGCACTCTTCATGAAGGCATAGAAGGCTTGCACCTCATTCTTATTGATGGGAGGTGGAAAGACCGGGGTGGCGCAGTGGGCTGCAATCACTGTGACGCCATACTCCAGGGGTTTGTCAAGGAATCTAAAATTGTCAAGCCGCCATTCCCGTATCCCTTCCGGGAAGGAGTATTCCGGCCCCACATGGCAAAGTAAGGGCATGTGGTGATCTGCCAAGAATTCATAATAAGCTTTGTGCTTGGGGTCTCTGAGGCGTATATGCTGTGCAGAGGGGATCAGTTTAACGAGCACCGCATCCGGGTCACCCACGACGAATTCTAATTCCTCAATCCAATCCTTTCGGTTTGGATTGACCGAGGCTCCATAGAAAAACCTCTTGTTCCTGTTCTTCGGATCTTTTTCCTTTCTGAGCTTATCATTCAATTCCTTTACTTTTTTGCCTAGGAATCTATTCGACACCCAGATGTCGGTCCTTTTTTTGTCAAGCGCTCCTGTTTTGGGATGGTAGACCGCATCCATCGCAAGGAGGACGATACCCTTCAGTTCTTCAGAGGTCTTGAGAAATCCATAAACGAGCTTGAAGTACTCATCCGTATCGATGGATCCGCTCTGATCCAGATCCGCTCCCAGCTTTTCCAGGTCCTTCTCCACCATCCCGTAAAGGATTCGTGTAAAAAAGAGATTGTTGTCATCGGGATTGAAATAGACGTTTTGATCCACCTGATGGATCTCCGCACCTCTTCCAACCACGTGAAAATGGATATCGAACTTCATATGCCCTCCCTATATTTTAAATATTCCTGTATCAACCCATTCGTTCTTGAGAAGCGACCACCAGTCAACAGCCAGCCCCGTAGCCACATAGTCGTACGGCAACCAGCCATAGCCTTCGCTTCCCCACCCTGTTCCCCAGGAGTTTCTGATCAGTAAAGCCCCAACCGTTTCTTTAGCCCCCGGATTGGCATTCTTGATCTTCATCTTGTCGTCATAACCAACTGCATCAACGGCGTGCCCACCCAGAACCTTCTCTCCTGACGTCGGGTAGGGTATCTTGCCGGTTGTCTCAGCTTGTGACATAGAGCTATAGACCGTAAACCCGAACATCGAAGGAAGGCCACCCGCCAAAGACTTTTTGATCTCACTGAGCAGGATATCCTTAGGGGTGAAGGGCGGGTCAAACCGATAGTAGGAAATCGCCTGATAACTTTGGGCAAAGGCGTAAAGGAAGGCGGTCGGCTCTCTGTCAAAATCAGCAACGTCATAATTCCAGTATTCTTCAGGCGGCACTCCGAAGAGCACCATGGCTTCCATGGTGCTCCGAAGAAAGCCTCCTGTGTCTCCTGTCCAATTCAACAGGTTTCGCGTGACCTTATAGAGAAAGAGCCTCGAAGCATCCGTATGTTTACCAAAGGCCCTTCGCTCGAAATACTCAACAATCCCAATGCCGGCATGGGCAGTGCACGAACCGAGCCCTTCTTGGTCATCGATAGGGGAACACCATCCCCTTAAATCGACAGAAGAGGGTAATGCTGCCTTCCTCTGCTTCGATACCCCGACCTTTTTAAGCATGGCTTTCACTGAATCCGTTTGCCCTAATAGTTTGAGCCGGGTGGAGACTTTATCCCGTTCTACCGTATAATCCCGAAAATCGGGATAGTCTGGTAACCAACCCATTCCTAACTTTTTGGCTGTTTCCGCCATAAGCGATGTCCTCCTTTTCGTATGAGAGGTGTAGCAAAAAAGTTCAGTCAGATTGTGAAAGGTCTTTGTGCCTCAAACTTCAAATTGGTCCGTCCAGTGCGAAAGTAATGAGGGGTTTGATCGGGAGGCATGCGCCGGACGATCGATGCATGAAACTTCCTGTAGTCCCCTTTAAACACGCCGTTCTTCCAGACCCGCAACAACTGGGCAGTGAAAAGGCCGTTGAAGTCACCATCGGAAGACAACTGATTGTCCTGGCATCCGGAGATTAACAAGATCGAAGCCTTCACTGCCTTTTCTGCCCCCTTCAACCTGATGTCTTTCAATATCTTGTCATAAAAACCCCTGTTGGCCCGGTAGGTGCGAAGTGCTACATCAGGGGGCATGAATCGATATCTTACTCCCTGCAAACTGGGACCAGAACCCCGGGCAGTGGTTGTTCCTTGGTAGTAGGCCAACTTCACCACTGTGCCACTGTGGCAACTATCCGAAAAGACCAGGATTCGAACCCCCGAAGAAAATCTCCCGAGTTGAGCATAGAGTTCGTCATCGACGAGTTCACCATCGTAAAGACACCAGGTTTCATCCTGAGCATCTGGTTCGTCGCTGTTAACATCCGGTAACTGCCCCCCGTGACCGGAATAGCTTAACATGAAGATATCACCTGCCTTGAGCGTTCTCGCGGCTCTTGAGATTTCACCTATCACCTTTGCCCGGGTAGCCGCCTTCGTTAGTAAGGCCTTTACCTTAAACTTTTTGGATTTCCCGATATCAGCCATATCCTCTGCATCCGCTTCACAGGCTTTCAATTCTCCTGACCACCCTCCGTAATGTCTTGGGTCGACTGAGTTAAGTCCAATTGCCAATGCAAGCCCTTTTGCCATAATCCATCCTCCTTTGGGGTTGATTTTGCTTCTTACTTAAGTTTGGAACTCAAGAGGCCCTCCGCAGACTCCAACAGCCCTCATTCCCATCTATCGCAAAAAAGGGGGACCAAGAGAGATGACATCAAACAAGATTCCATGGTCGGGAAGCCTCGTTCTGTACCTGCCGGTAGGGCAGGTTAGGGAGGGCGAAGAACTTGCTTCGCCTCAGACGTAGTGAACGACGGAACGAAAAGAAAAAGCCTGGCTTCAGCATATTGAAGGCCGGGCTCGAAGAATCCTCACTCCTCCTCCTCCCTGAAAAGGTAGTGATAGACTAAATTTAGAAAACCCGTGAAGGGCTAAGAACAGTCGATGTGCTTCTCTCCTCACAGGTAAAATGTATCATTCAAGGATTTTGTCAATTTTATTAGGGAGAGAATTTAAGAAGAAAGAATTCAACTCTAGGATTATATTAGCAAACCTTATACCAATGGATGTAGACGACGAAAAGAAATGAAAAAAATCAATAAATAGTCTATCTGAATAAGATAATTGTTCTTATGTCATCAATGCCAAAGGGTTGAGTAAGGGCACACCCTTGTATATAAATTGATGGAATTGCCATTAAAATCCGCATGGTTTTGAACTAACTCCTTGTAACCTATAGCTTTTCTCAACCTAACAAAAAATAGGCAACCTTTAGAATTATAGGCAATCATTCTTCTTCGGTGAGGCACTTAGATTCGGTATTTGATTGGGGGGAAAGCAACTGAGAATCGGCTCTCGTTTCCTTGAGTTTCTTGAAAAAATCCATAGATAGCAAGGGAATGTTCTTTGAACTCAGGGATATGGACCAGCCCTAACAGCCATTATTTTTCCTAACGTCCAGGTGAAACCAGAAGCTTTTGCCCGGTGCGAAGCAATGGGTCTTTAGACAGATTGTTCAGTTTTCGAAGTTCTTCCACGCTCATCCCATATTTTTTGCTGATCCCGTAGAGCGTTTCCCCTCTCAGTACCATATGGTATTTCTTTTCGGCCGAGGCTGTGGGTTTTGAGGGAGTAGATGGCTTTGCCTTCGGTTCGGCTGTTGGCTGTTTTTGTCTTTCCAGGGCCTCTACCTTGTGTGAAAGAGCATCCACCCGCTGAAGAAGGGCTGGGTCTGGACTCGAGGTGCTGATTTTTCCGTGAAGCTCTGCGATTTGTTTTTCAAGCCCCGCGATCCTCTGCTCCAGAGCAGTCATCTTGGATTGCAAAAGGGTCGCATCGCTGCCGGTGGGTCGTTTGCCGAGGAAGTAAAGGATACCTCCGCCAATAATCAAGACAAGAAGAATTACCATCAGAATGCGGAGAGACTTACTGCTGCCGGATTCGATTCGCCTTCTCTTGGGTGTGTAGGGCTTGTCGTCTGACCAACTCTCGTCAATCTGCAACTCAGGGTTATTTTTCATGAGAACCTCTCCTTTAAGATTCCATGGATTAAACACGGTCTATCTTCGTTACCACTATATACCACAAAAACTTCAGAGAACAAATACTTTACTGGCAAATCTCCCTTCCGCGCAGGTACCCTGTCCAGCGGAGGGGCCTTCCCGAGACTTTCAATTCCATAGAACTTAAGACAGGTGCATATTACAATCCATGATTACTGATTTAAAAGCTTCCCCATGATGGCCACATAACTTCGTTTAATATTTATGAGAATCCATATGACATAAAAAATTTGAGTATTTCCCCCTCTCAAAAGAAGTTGTCATGGGGTCGTCTTTTAGATAAAATCAAATCCATAAAGGTGGAAAAAGGTCTGGTCTTTACGAAAACATGACTTCAACATAATGAGTATTTGGCAACAGAATACGTCAGAAAGAAAATGCCGTGAGCAAAATTAAAACTGTCGCAATTATTGGTGGAGGCGTATCGGGGTTGTCAGCAGGTGGATTGCTTTCTCGAAAGGGCTTGAGGGTGAAGCTCTTCGAAGCGAATGAAAAGCTTGGCGGATGTTGTGCAAATACAAACCTGGCGGGATACACTTTTAATGATGGTGCTCTGTACTTAGCCCTTCCTAGCATTCTAGATCATGTATTTGAGAGGGTGGGTCTTGACCGCCCTTCACTTCTGCCTTTACGGAAAATAGCCGCAAACGAGACGACCACATTGCCTGACGGCACTGTTATATCTATCGCCGATGGGCTTAACGTGACGGTCAAGAAAAGTAGCGTGGATGTGGACAGGCTCAAACTACAAAAAGAACTTAGGAGTATGCTGAAGAAATGGGAACCTGTTCTCCATCTCTTTGCGGATGACATCATGACTCATCCCTTCTCCCTTCCTCGCCTTATGGTAAAAGGGTGGCGTCATCTACACAAGTTTCGCGGGACCGTTGCGTCGGAGATAAATAAGCTCTTCAGCGACGAAGCGGTACGGGCCGCAATGTCAGGAGTATTGCTCTATACAGGCTTGCCACCCCAGAAGACACCGGTTTTTCAAATATTAGGACTAATAGCTATGCTGAGTGATGGATTTTATGTGCCCGAGGGTGGCATGGGAAAAATACCCGAAGCACTGAGCCAGTCCTTAAAGAATAATGGCGGTGAAATATTTTTGAATTCAAAGATCCGTGAAATTGGAGTAAAAAATGCGCGCGTTTATGGCTTAGAAGTTGAGGGACAAGGTCTGGTCGAGGTTGATGGCGTCATATCGACAGTCAGCGGCATGGTCACCTTCGGTTCACTGCTGAATCCCGAGGACGTATCAGGAGATATGAGACGAAAGGTACAGAATGCTCCATTGTCACACAAAGCGCTAAGCCTCCAGTTCGGTCTATCTAACCTGGTCGGCCCATGCAGCCATTCCAACAGCATATTTCCGACGATGGACAAACAATACAAAGTCTTTATGCCCAATGAGGATGATTTGAAATGGTTCAATTATACAGTTCCTACGGTTACCATGCCGGAACTCGCACCTCGGGGTGGAAGCATTATTGAAATGTTTCTTCCCGTAAAACAGAACTTGCCGGTTGATGATTGGGATGAGCAAAAAAAGGAAAAAGTAGTTCAATCAGCGCTCACGGCGCTATCTCGCATCCACAAGATCAGCATTGCAGTAAAAAGGGTGTTAAGCCCGAAGGATTTTCAGGAAAGGATGCACTTTTACAAAGGGGCACTCTATGGATTGTCACCGGCAGCTGATCCCAGAACACTGTTCCCGCACAATCCTCCAATCGCCGGGTTATATCAAGCAGGACAGACCACATACCCAGGCTATGGCTTAGGTCCTGCAGCGGTGTCTGGCATCTTTGCGGCAGAGGCGTTAATGAAGAAAGGGGTCTAATTCAGGTTATAAATTTTCTTCGGATTTCCGTATCAAGAAATCTCTTCTCTGAAGGAAATGTCTTTTCCTTTATGGCTGGAAGGTCATACTTTTCAACAGAGTTCCCTATTTTTGTACTCTGCTATCTCAATTATTCAACCACCTTTCTAAATAGAGCAACGACGCCATTCCAGCAATCGTCAATACATACAGACCAATCATCAAACTCAGCCCTGCCTGAAACTGATTTACCGTCTTCCAAATGATTACAAATTCCATACACTGTTTTTAATAAGCAAAACCAATACCAAATCGTATCCATCGGTCCCTTCTGTTCAACTGGAGCAATTAGAAGAACAATCGTGACAATTCAAATGAACTTCTTTCCAATTCTGCCCCTTCCTGATGAAACCCAAAAGTGGAAGTACTTTACCCAAAAGTTCCAAATTATTTCCCAAAAAAAGAGCACAAATCCTCCCGTGAAAGGGGATGGTCGTCCCCCTTTTATTTGAATTTACATTAAGTTGCGGAAATTCCTATATAACCTCTTTTTTGGCACAGAATTTGTTTCATATAATTTTTGCGAGGGGTTCTTTGATGAATAATAGGGCTAGACCTTTAACCAAAAATATACTAGTCTCTTATTAGGTGATCTATGGAAGCTAGAATTCTGGTTGTTGACGACGATAAACAGGTCAGAGAATATTTGTCTAATATGTTAGGTAATGTTGGCGGTTTTTCTGTCGAGGTGGTGGAAACAGCGGAAGGGGCTCTCCAAAAAATCCGGAGCGCGAAGTTCGATCTAGTATTGGTGGACCTTAAATTGCCCGATATGGATGGTCTCCAATTAATTACTGAAATCGTTAACTTTAACCCCGAAACTCTTACCGTTTTGATTACAGGCCACGGCAGTATCGATTCGGCAGTAGAAGCGATGAAGAGGGGGGCAAGTGATTATCTCACCAAACCTTTTGACCTCGATGATACGCTTGCCCGCCTTCGCAGGGCCCTCCTGGAGAAAAAGCGCTTTACTAGCATCAAGAATCATCCGCACGGGTGTTCCTTCGGTTGGGAGAAACTAAAGGAAATGAAAGATAACCAAATTGAATTTTGGGCGGGGGATGGTTTTACGCGGTTGCGGATCGTGGATGTTAACGAAAGGGATGAAACGATTTATATGATGACCCGAGAAGGGAAGAAAACATGGCATTTAGATTTTAAAAAACTGGAGGAAGTCCATAATAGGATCCATCGCCGAGAAATCGCTCTACTGGCCTATGAGATCGATAAGGCTATCCCCATGTGGGGAAACTACGTATCAGGGTTATTCAAATATCTTGGCTGCGAGGAAGTTCTGAGCTAAATGTTTGCCAATAGATGTTTTGGGCCAAACCAACAGGATACTTTTTATAAGCGTCGGAGGTTCAGAAGGAAATGGAACCGACTAAACCGACCAAAGTGGTTGTAAAATATCTGAATGGCAAGGTAATCAAGGGCTTCATGCAAAATTTCTCGCCAAATAAGGACAGCTTCCATCTTATACCGGCAGACAAACCCTCTGGCGGGTCAATCGAGGTGCTCGTGAAACACCTGAAGGCTATTTTTGTGGTTCGGGATTTTATTGGAAATTTCATCGGACACTCCCTGTATAAAGAGCGGAAGAAGTATATTGAAGGAGAAAAGCCTTCTGGTAAAAAAGTGGAAGTAACTTTTATAGATGGTGAAGTGTTGGTCGGGTCAACCTTGGGTTACAATCCTAAGCGACAAGGCTTTTTTATCTTTCCAGCAGATCCCAAAAGTAACAACATAAGGGTATATGTCGTTTCCTCTGTTGTAGGAAAAGTCCGCTATCTATAATTTTACTTCACGGTTTTTCTAAAACCTATTACTTTCCAAACCTTGAGTCTAAAAAAAGATCCATGTTCAGTTATCAAAGCCCGAAAGCAGAGTCAGAAACGGCTCTACCTTTTTTACGCAATGTTTCAACCGGTAATCATTACCTCTTAGGATTATCTGAGAGTGAAGGGTGGTGAAAGAAATAGCTCTATCCTGATCCTATTCTATGATATTGCCAGCGGATACCCTCACTCCCAATTTCGTATATTGGGAATAGGCAAAAAATCCTTTACCAACGGGGTGCTATCACCCTTGCACCCTCCGTTTTACGGTTGACTCCCGTCGTCAGAGAAACTCTTTCAGAACCAGCTAAATCCCGCGCTGGATATTCCTTCCCGACTAAGCAACTTGCGGATTTCCTCGAAATTTGAACGTTTCAAATGGTGATCAGCAAGCCATAATAGACTTGCCAAATGACATCAACTCGCACACGGTGACGATTAACGTCACTTGATGGGAATCAGCGATTTCATCAATCACAATAATTTCAATACCTTAGTCAATTGGCAAAAAACTTGCTTATGTTCAGCAAAGTATGGGGGTGATTCTATCAGATCGCTAGCTATTGTTCTGCTGGTCTCAATCGTAAGCTTTTTCCCGCAGGCTCCTTTTGCCGATTCTTGGAATAAGACTGATCACCTTTTCCGTATTGAAAGGAGCATAAACAAGAACGTTGTCCAGTTTGATGCCCGCTTGATGGAGAATATCAATCTTCCTGATTCAAGTCCTGTTATCGCTTACTGGGTTTTGGAGAATGGCCAGCAAGAGGAACTGACGCTGATTCAGCAGAAATATGCTTATGGAATTTGTTCTCAAGAGAAACTCGAGAAAAACAAGTTCAGAATCTTTCTGGTCGCTTTCAAAGATCGGGAGATTATAATTGAAAAAATCGGGGGCTCTTATAGGGCACTCATCTCTGTCAACGGCAAAAGGAGTATCCTTGAAAAAGCGTACGTCAAATCCAAAGAAAGCTGGACGGGATTCCCCCAGGTTTTTCACATTGATCTTTTCGGCCGAATCAAGGAGACAGGTCTTCCTGTAGAAGAGCGGATCATTTTAAATCAATGACTTTCAGGAAAGAATGTCGGGGGGGCGGATCTTCACTTGTAAGAAAGAAAGTGGTTTAGAACCCACCTTATCCATTCTTTTCTAAGACATTCTTTATGAAGCTCCCCGGTCATCCCGTTAGGACGGGACAAGGTAATCTCATTTCATATTGTGCCCCTTGACCCCGCGCATCCCGCCAAAGCGGGACGGGGCACGTTCCGGCCAAAATAATTTCCTTACTCAATTTCCTATCCTCCTCGAACCTTCTTTTAATTTCTCCCACTGCATTGGGCACCGCCTGATTTGTTATTCCAAAAAATGGGATGGGGTTAGACTGTCCCCATTTTTAATTGCTTTTTCTCTTTCCTCAAATACTCTTTACCGTTATAATTAATGCTCCAAGAAATAAATTCCTATTGTCATCCTTTTGATCCCCGATTGCAGCAAGGAGGTACTTATGGTCGAAGACTGGATTGCAAATGCATACGAAGGCATGTCCCGGCGGCAGTTTCTGGCGCGGATGGGCGCTGCCGGCGCCGGCCTCGTGGGCTTCGCGATCGCCGCGAATCCCGTGGCAGGCGAAGTCATTACGACTCCCACCGAAGGTCTTAAAGCGGCTGATGGCAAGGTGCCTTCCGGAGACTTTCAGATCCCGGTTTACGAGGCGCACCCCGCAGCGACCGGAAAATATCCCGTCGTGTTGATAATCCCAGAAGTCTTCGGGATGCACGAGCACATTAAGGATATCACTCGCCGCTTTGCCAGGGAAGGCTATCTGGGCATCACCTTTGAGCCTTATGCGCGCGAAGGAGGCGTCTTGAATCTGCCCGACATGGCATCTGTAAGAAAGGTGGTCGACTCGGTCCCCGACGGCCGTGTCATGGGAGACCTGGACGCCCTCGTGGCCTATGCTAAGGCGCATCCGATGGCGAGGGCTGATCGGATCGGCGTAACGGGATTCTGTCGAGGCGGGATGTACACCCTTCTCTTCGCTGCCCATGCTCGCGAATTGAAGGCCGCGGTTGCCTGGTACGGCCAGCTCCGGCCGGCCAAGACACCAGGTATCCGTACGGCTGGACCGCTCGACATCTCCGCACAGATCAACTCACCTGTGCTCGGTCTTTACGGCGAAGCAGATCTTGGCATCCCCGTAGCCGATGTCAAGGAGATGGAAGCTACCCTCAAGGCAGCTGGCAAGACAGCAGAGTTTGTGATTTACCCCGGAGCCCCGCACGCCTTCTTCGCAGACTATCGGCCCAGTTACCGGGCCGAGGCGGCCAAGGATGCCTGGGGTCGCTGCGTGGCGTGGTTCAATAAATACCTCAAGTAGAGTTAGGGTTCACATTCAGCATCTACGCATGCTCAGGAGAGGAGGAGCATTGATCATGAACCATTACGAAGAGGCGCAGAAGCTGTTGGGAAAGGTCTTGGGTTCTCTTGGCCTTGATGACGAACTTTCTCGAAGGCAGTTTCTAAAACTGAGCGGGTTTTCAATCATCGGAATAACAGCTCTGGGACCTGGACTCGCCAAAGGAAGTGCGAAACCTCTCATTATTATGGAGCAGGCCGAAGGGATCGTTCTCGCCGATCCGACCAGATGTGTGGGGTGCCGGCGCTGCGAACTGGCCTGCACGGAGTTCAATGACGGCAAGGCCCAACCGAGCATTTCGAGAATCAAAGTGAACCGAAACATCAACTTTGGCCCGAAGGGGCTTTACACCGGAAGGGACAGCCTTGGGAACTGGGGCAACGGATTGATCATACAGGACCTCTGCAAGCAATGTCCTCATCCTGTTCCCTGCGCAAACGCCTGCCCGAACGACGCCATCGTCGTCAAACCCCCTCTTAACGCTCGTGTCGTCGATCCTGACAGATGCGTAGGCTGCAAGATGTGCCAAAAGGCGTGCCCCTGGGAGATGTTGTCTTTCGATTCAGAGAAGAACAAGGCGACGAAGTGTTTCCTTTGCGACGGGAAGCCAAAATGCGTCGACGCCTGCCCGGCATCTGCTCTGACCTACGCATCCTGGCAGGATCTCACCGAAAAGGTACCACCCCGCGCTGTACCAACCGCTGTCCTACCGCCTGCAAAGGCTGCAGCCTGCATCGATTGTCACAAGAAGTAGAAAGGAGAATGTGAAACATGGCGAAACACGGGGGATGGGCTGGCAAAGTTTTGCGAATCGATCTCTCCACCGGCCGAATCTCATCAGAGGATACGGTTGAAAAATATAAAGACGTCCTGGGAGGGACAGGTCTGGGATACAAGGTGCTCTGGGAAGAGGTGGCACCGGGAACGAAGCCTTTTGATCCTGCCAACAAGATTGTCTTTGGAACGGGGCCTTTGGCCGGGACGGGAGCGCCCTGCAATGGTCGTACAGCGATTACGACGTTATGGCCGACCTGCTGGCCCAAGCCTCTTGTGGCGTCCGGCCATATGGGGGGCCAGTTTGCGGCGGAGCTGAAATACGCCGGGTACGATGGAATCATTATCGAGGGGAAAGCCGATCGTCCGGTCTATGTCTCGATCATGGATAAGAAGGTGGAGATCAAGGATGCCCGTCATCTCTGGGGGCAAGGGATTCGGCGGACGACGGTGGAGCTTTCGCAACAGTTCGGGCCTGAGGTGTGTGTTGCAGCGATTGGGCAGGCAGGGGAGAATCTGATTCCCATGTCCGTGGTGATGAATGCCTATTCTCATTCTGCGGGCGGTGTTGGGGCGGTGATGGGATCAAAGAATTTGAAGGCGATCGCAGTCCATGGGACCGGCAGTGTGACAATCGCGGGAAAGAAAGAGGAGTGGGAGAAATTGGTCAAACTGCACCTTTCCCTTCTCGGGGCTAACAACCAGCATGTCGTTCCCAGCTCACCGCAACCCTGGGCAGAATACTATAGTCCCGGTTCTCGCTGGAAGGGATCCCGGGGCAACAAGTGGGGAGCTTCTGAACCTGCGATCGATACGGGGATCTGCGATCCTCACGACCTAAACACCATTGCCTATCGAACGAACAATGCCGCCTTTTATCTCGGCGATATCGCCTGGAAATATACGGTCAGGGGCAATGGATGCACGGGTTGTCCCATTCGGTGCCACACGATGATCAAAGTGCCTTCCGTCGCAGCGAAATATGGCATTTCCGAAGTGGGGATGAACACGTGCGGGGGCCTCAACTTTGGACGTTCCTTTTTCAGGAAATTCCCGGACGGCGCTCGTGGGATGACGAGCATGGAAGCCTGCATGGTCGGGATGCACATGTCTGACGACTATGGCCTCTGGTGCAACTACAGCCAGCTGCAACGGGACTTCTTAAAGCTCTACGAGACCGGTATCATCAAGAACAAGCTCGGTGAAAAGGAGTTCAATAGTTACTCGTGGGATAAATATGAGAAGAGTGATCCCAGTTTCCTCTTCGAGCTTCTTCCGAGGATCGCCTTGAAGCAGGGGGAACTCGCCACGGCTCTCGGTCTCGGGACCGGTTACATGCTCGAGACTTGGTCTCTTTCTGAAGAGGAATGGAAGAAGGATAATCGGCTCAGCTATTGGAAGATGGGCCACCCAAAACACCATGCCAGTGAAGAAGTCGGCCAGTGCGGGGTGATCATCAACACCCAGTACAATCGCGATCCCCAGTGCCATTCTCACTGCAACTTTACCCGGAACGGGTTGCCGCTGGAGCTTCAGAAGCGGCTCGCAGCCGAGACATGGGGAACGCAGGATGCCATCGATGCGTTGGGATCTTATACGCCTATGAATATCGGAAAAGCCCGGATGGCCAAGTGGTCTCTGATCAGGAAGGAATTGCACGATTCCCTCTCGCTCTGTAACTGGATGGGACCCTGGGTGGCTTCTCCGTTGAAAGAACGCGGTTACCGCGGAGACGATTCGATGGAATCCATGCTTTACAGCGTGGCGACAGGAGATCCAAAAAGCCGGGAGGAGCTGGATCGAGTGGGAGAGCGCATCTTCCTTCTCCATCGCGCTCTAACGATTCGGGATATGGGAACCAAGGAGATGAGCACCCAGCACGACACTGTTCCGGAATGGGTCTATAATGATCAGGAGAAAAGACCCGCCTACACGAAAGGGACGACTCACCTCGGCCGAGACGATGTGAAACTGGCCATGGGGATGTTCTACGAGGAGATGGGCTGGGATAAGACGACTGGCGCCCCAAGAGCAGAAACCTATAGGAGATTGGGTCTGGCAAAGGTTGCAGAGGAATTGGGCAAGAAAGGGCTATTAGGATAACTATGAGGAACATACAGATTGGTTCAGCGAATGAGTGATCGCCACGACATAAGCCTCCAGACAAAAGAAACGATTATTGACGTGATCGCGGAGAGCATCAGGAGGAAAAGTCAAGCAGGACAGCTCGCCTCAGAGAACGAGATTTTTCAAGAACTGCTGAACCGGGACATCCTGAAAGGAGACAGGGAAGAATCACAACGCCTCTTTAAAGAGGCCCTTGAAGAAACCCTGAATCGATACGAAGATCTCGAAAAGCTTCCTGATAGGGGAGAAGGGCCGCGCTTCTACTCATCACAATTCATGACCCAATCTTATACGAGAATCTTGCTCCAAAAGGAAACAGACCTCTTGCTTCTCATCGCTGAGGTGGTACGCGAAAACTCCGCAGTCTACCCTCGTCCCGTTTCTTTAGATCTCTTCGGAGATTCTCCCTTCAATCTGAGTCAGGACCAGCTCCAAGGCTACTTACAGCAGATGGCCAAGGAGGAGGGATACAGGGATATCAAGCAGACGACAACCTCGGCCGGAAACGTATTTCTTTATTCCTCGTTACACCTTGAGCCGGACTACGCGTCCATGCTTGCCGAATGGTTTGATGTGGGGCAATTCAATAATCCCTAGGCTCTGGAAATCGTCGCCGGGTCGGATCTTCACTTGCCAAAAATGACTTTTGAAGATGTGATCCCTCCTGCCCCCAAATTCAATGACCCCTTCATAAATCAGACTCTGGGGCATCGAACGATGAGGGTATCTTTTCTTGACACATAATGTCATTTCGTGGTATCTCCATTTCGCTTAATAATAATCAGTCATCGGAGTAATTTTTAAACTCCCCCGGGGGTACCCTACAAATCATCGTTCATATGACACCAGATCACTGGCGTACCCGTTCGCTTGAACACTCTTTATTCACTTTCACACAAAGATGGAAATGTCAATGAACCCATTTTAAGAAGGTTCGAATATGGTTGATGGTCGGATATCAGTTTCCATTGGAATGAAGTTTCGGCAAGACCGAATGGCAGAGGCGTTGGAAAGAAGCCAATTCGATGCGCTCATAGCGGCGTCACCCGAAAACGTTTTGTACCTCTCCGGTGCCTATAACCCCATCAGAAAAATCATCCCTGAGAGACCTGCCATGGTTCTATGGCCAAGAAACGGCTTCCCAGTATTGATCGCTGCGGCCATTGAAGAGGTGTTTCTCCGGGAACGGTCTACAATTTCGGACCTGACGCTATATCAAGGTGCCACAGAAGCCGCTGTATCCGTACTCGCTGATGCTCTTAAAAAGCGCCGGCTTTCGGCCGCAAGGCTCGGTGTCGATTTGGATGGGGTATCTGCCCATTTCTTTCGTGAACTCATTCGAAGAGTGCCGGAGGCTGAGTTCGAGGACTGCTCGGGTTTGTTCTTAGAACTCCGTGCCATCAAGAGCGAGGGGGAAGCTCAAGCTCTGTGCCACGCTGCTCAGGCCACTGACCGTGCAGAGTGGAAAGCGCTCGATGCCTTCCAAACTGGCTGGACCGAGACGAAGCTCGGATTTCAACTTCGCCAGGCGCTGCTGAGTGAAGGGGCTGATACGATTGCTTTCCTGATACTTGGAGGTGGTGTTCGGGGTGTTGCTGCCCACGCACTCCCATCGGATACTCCTCTTGCAAACGGAGACCTCGTTCGATTCGACATGGGAGGTTTTTTTGCAGGCTGGGCTTCCGATCTGGCCAAGTCCGCCTGTGTCGGTGAACCCTCTTCTCGGCAAAGACAGGTCTACCGAACGCTTCGGCAAATTTTGGATGACCATATTGCTCGAATCCGCCCTGGAAAAACGGCAGGTGATCTTTTCGAGGCGGTCGTCTCCGACTTTCAACGTTCCAACTTGAATTTCAGCGCGCCTCATGTCGGCCATGGGATAGGGCTTAGCGTCCACGAATGGCCGATTCTATCTGCCGGAAACCCAACCCCCATCCATTCTGGTATGGTTATTTGTGCAGAACTGATCTATGTTGAACAGGAACTCGAGCGCTACCACCTCGAGGAGCTCGTGTTCGTTCGAGATCGAGAGACTGAGGTCGTCTCTCGAAGCCGTCCCAAGCAGGAGGAGATTCCCACGATAGGATAATCCCCTGATGATGAGAAAGGAGGAAAATGATGAAAATTGCAAGTCGTTTAGGTTTGGTTGGAGTACTCGTTTTCACTTTAGTCGTTGCGATGCCTGTGGTTGCAGCGGAAAGCGGCAAGAAAATCAGTCTTGGCCTGAGCTACCAGGCCGCGCCCTCCGCAAGTGACCCATGGCACCATATGGGTCTCAAATGGCAGTCCTTGCTGAAAGAGAAAACCGCCGGAAGAATCGAACTTCAACTCTTTGGGGGCGGGCAGCTCAGCGGCGGCAACCAGCAGAAAGAGATCGAACTCGTTCAATCCGGAGTCATTCAAGTTTCGATCCTACCCACCGTTACCCTTAGCGTCATAGACCCGAGATTCCTCATCGTGGGACTCCCGTGGATTGTCCCTACAAAGGCAGCCGCTGACAAGTTGATGGACGGGCCAATCACTCAAGAGACCATGACCTGGCTTAGGGCCAAGCAGTTGGAGCCGATTGCTGTTGCCTCAAACGGTTTTCGCCAGCTTGCGAATCGGAAGCACCGGGTGACGAAACCAGAGGATCTGCAGGGTTTGAAGTTGCGAGTTCCGGGCAGCAAGATGCTGGTGGAGGCGTGGAAGGCACTGGGGGCCCAGCCAGTGGTGGTCAATTTCGCAGAGCTTTACACGGCACTTCAACAGGGAACGGTCGATGCAGAAGAGCTGCCATGGATATATAAATTTAGCACCAAATTCTACGAGGTAGAAAAATACGGGACGGAACTCAACTACTCTTTTGACCTCATCTACATTCTTTTCAACCCGGCATTGTGGCGCAGCTTCTCGCCTGCGGATCAGGAAGTTCTTCGCTCAACAGCGCAACAGGCCGCAAAAGATGAACGCGAATTCCTTGAGAAGTCCAACCAAGAAGTCATCGGAAAGCTCAAGGCAAACGGCATGGAGATCATGATCCTCACTCCGGAGCAGCTGGCCGCCTTCCAGGCGAAGATGCCACCTGTTTATACACAATTCGCGCCTACCGTTGGTCAGGAATTAATCGATCGATTCCGTAAGGGGCTGTAATGGAGGCAAATCGGCGGTTGAGTTTAGAGGAGTACGTGCTGGCCATTCTCCTCATGCTAATGGTCGCGCTTAATTTTACAGGGATACTCTGTCGATATTGGCTCCACCTCTCATTGTCTTGGATCGAGGAAATCCAGCTAGGACTCTTCGTATGGGTCGTATTCCTTGCTGCAGGCCTCACCATTACACGCAACATCCACTTGGGTTTCTCAGCTCTCGTCGATCGACTCCCATCTCGCCTCCAAATGGCTTTCCAGGTTGCTGGGCGTTTGTTCTTTCTATTCTTCTTTGCCTTGCTTGCCTGGTTTGGGTCACGTATGGTGCTGAATGAGATCATCAGCGACCAGCGAACACCGGCTCTAGGATGGCCGGAATGGATGATCGGCGCTGCCGTCCCTGTTGGGGCGGCAGTTGCCGTGGTTCGGATTGTCCATTGGTTTGTTCACCGGGGGAGATCTTAGATGGAGACCCTCCTTCTCTTCGGCCTGGCCCTCCTTCTTCTTGCCTTCAATATCCCGATCGCGGTTGCCTTAGGAGTAGCTGCGATCACGACGGTCTGGGCATTTGGAATCGTCCCTCTTGATCTACTCCCAAGCCTCGCATACGCAACGGTTTCAAAATTTACGATATTGGCAGTCCCCTACTTCATTGCCGCAGGCTATCTCATGGAACGCTCGGGGATTGCTGCTCGCCTCATTCGGATGGCCGGGCTGCTAGTGGGAGGTCTGCCCGGGGGGCTCGCCTATGTGACGATTGTCGTCTCAATTTTTCTCGCGGGAATCTCTGGTTCCGGGACAGCTGACACCGCAGCCTTAGGCGCTATCCTTATCCCCGCCATGGCCAATGCCCGATATCACAAGGAGTTTGCGGCAGCATTGATCGCATGCGGGGGAAGCATTGGCATTATCATTCCTCCCAGCATTATCTACGTGCTTTATGGCAGCATTACCGGAGCCTCCATTGGGAAGCTCTTCGTCGCTGGAATTATACCGGGAATTATGATCGGGCTTGCTTTGGCAATCCCAAGCTATCTTAGCACCCGTCACATCAAGAGCCCTGGATGGCAACGGGGCTCACTGAGTGAATTACTGACCGCAACGCGCGATGCATCGTGGGGTCTGATTGCTCCTATCATCATTCTCGGCGGTATCTATGGAGGTATTTTCACGCCAACGGAAGCAGCAGGTTTTGTGGTTGTCTACGCCCTGGTGGTTGGCATCGTCATTTACCGGGATCTACCCTTGCGAACCCTCCCACGCTTCTTCGCTGACAGTGCTCTTATCACAAGTATGGCGCTCGTCATTGTCATTGGTGCCAGTCTCTTCTCCTGGGTCATCACTCGTCTCGGGGTCTCAGCGGAGATCACCCGTGCCGTCACAGCCTGGTCCTCAGATCCAATGGTCATCATTTTCATCATCAATGGAATTTTGTTAATCGCCGGCATGTTTCTTGATGCCGTCTCGATCACCTTTATATTCGTTCCCCTCTTTTTGCCTCTGCTCCAGACACTTCACATTGACCTGATTTGGTTCGGCATCTTATTCACGGTCAACATGGCCATCGGCCAAGTCACACCCCCTGTCGGCATAAACCTATACATTGTTGCGGGGATCGCAGAAGTTCGTTTCACAGGAGTGGCCCGCGCGGCGTTGCCGATGCTTATAGGCGAAACAGTCGTATTGGTGTTGTTGATCCTTTTCCCAGAGCTCTCACTCTGGTTACCCAATGCCATAGGAATGCGCTAATACGGAGGAGACGCAATGCTGAAATATGTCCGGTGTGGAATGCTTTTGGACGGAAGGAAAGAAGAGCCCGCCTACAAGGTAACTCTTGTCGTCGAGGGAGAACGGGTGCGCGAAGTCGAGGGGGGCTGGCAAGGGTCCGACAATAAGCCGGACACGGAGGTGGTCGATTTCAGAAACTTTTCAATCCTACCAGGCCTTATCGATGGGCACGATCACCTTGACATTGACATGGGAGACGGCGAACCTGAAGCCATGCAGGATCCTCAATGGCGCGCCATCAAGGGCATCAAGAACGCGCGGGGAATGCTGGCTTCCGGTATTACAACGCTGCGGAGCGCCGGAGAGAAGCACTACCTTGGCCATCATCTCCGTCGTGCGATCGAGACAGGTTGGGTCCCAGGTCCTCGATTAATCCTCTCAGGCCTTCCGATTTGCTCCACCGGTGGGCATGGTTGGTTTCTGGGAATAGAAGCCGATGGGCCGGAAGCGGTTCGAACCGCTGTGCGAGAAAATATTAAGACCGGAGTGGATATGATAAAGATGATCATCACCGGTGGAGTTACCACTCCTGGCAGCACGTTGGTCCGCACATGTTTTACGGAGTCGGAGATCCGAGCCGCTGTCGAAGAAGCGCATCTGGCAGGTCGGCGCATAGGTGTCCACTGTTACGGGGGACCAGCAGCTACCTGGGCTATCGAGGCGGGGGTCGATATCATCGAACACGGTACGTTTCTTACTGACGAACAACTCGACGGTATGGTTCGTCATGGAACTTTTCTGGTTTCAACATCGAGTGTGATGCGTGCAGCAGCAGAGGCCCCGCATGTCGTACCCTTCATGCGCAAACGCTTTAAACAGGTAAGCGAGGAGTATGTGGAAATGCTCCGGAGGGCCAGGTTGCAGCGCATTCGACTCGCAGTGGGCTGCGATACCCACCATGCTTCCATAGCTGAAGAGATTGAAACCTTGATCGAAGCGGGCTACAGCCCAATGGAAGGAATCAAAGCTGCAACATTAGGGGGAGCCCAACTTTGCGGTAAGGATAATGAGCTAGGTACTTTGGAACCTGGGAAGCTCGCCGACTTCGTCGCTGTTGAAGGTAATCCTCTCCAGGCCCCAGCCATCGCACTGCGTAAGATAAAGGCTGTATTCAAAGGAGGTGTGCGGCAGGACATCTCGTGAACCTCCCGACTTCCCGATCCTCCCCGCCGGCAGGAAGAGGCGGAATGCAAGGTTTCCGATGGAAATCGATACATTTTCTTCAAATTCCCTCTTCGGCTTTAGAGAACATTAATTAAGACAATTCTCGGATCGAAAGATAATTTTCACAATTTCATTTCTGAGATTGACATAAATCATTTCTTGTAATAACCTTTTAGAGTGTTTTCGTTTTTGCAAGAGCCGAAACTTCTCGGGGCAGCAATCTATCGAGCAAGAGTTTGTGAGTGTAAATGGCTGACTTTTTATCCCCAAAATACAGGGTTTGCCTTATTTAATTCCAGCATCCATACTATAGTGTACTCCTATTGCTTTTCTTTTTGGTTTTATTAAATCATTTTTCGAAATGCGAAAGGGGGTGAAACAGGATGAAAAAAACTTTCATGAAACATGTCACATGGTATCTTGTCGTGGCGATGTTTGTCATCGGCATAACACCCAGGGTTTATGCAGGGTTTTCACCGTCAGAAGTCGTTGGTGTCTCACCGATTGATAGAGGGTCTGACCTGGGAAAGATTCAAAATACCATCGAAACGAAGATGATTGGTGAGCGGCTCAAGCAAATCGGACTTACCCCGGATGAGATTCAGAAGAAACTCAGCCAACTCGGTGATCAACAGATACACCAGCTTGCCCTACAGCTCGATGAGCTGAAAGTGGGGGGCGATGCTGGCTGGACGATTCTTGGTATAATCATTGTGCTTGCCGCCATCGCTGTTCTTGTAATTTATCTGTCAGGTCATGAAGTTGTTATTCAATAAGGTTGCCATTAAGAATTATGTCGCTACATTATCTCGAGGTGACCTCTCAGAGTGGAGCCCCCACGGGCTGAAGCCCGGGCCTGCACGCCGAAGTGCGTTACGGCACGCAGGCGTGGTTCCTCCACACGCTTCGTAGGGCGGAACCCTCCGAAGCATACCCCACTACGCTCGTATGAGCTTCGTAGGGTACCTCCACGCATTCATCCACGGTCTCAAAGACCGTGGCTTTCTGCGTAGGAGGGTAAAAAAGG
>Ga0209286_1000002_pt1 | contig 41897 bp, 36 predicted proteins | sample PPLLak1March2015_2_FD_187250 | JGI IMG/M metagenome (GOLD analysis project Ga0209286, IMG submission 187250) | Freshwater sediment microbial communities from Prairie Pothole Lake near Jamestown, North Dakota, USA - PPLs Lake P8 Core (3) Depth... | ecosystem: Environmental > Aquatic > Freshwater...
TGACTTCTGTCCCCCATAGAAGGGGAGCATTAAAAAAGTACCTCAAGGTCAAGTCCACACAAACAATGATGACCAAGGCTGCCATCATCAGGGATGCAAAAAATACAAAAACCTTATTCATCCCTATGACTGCTTTTTCTAGTGATTCGAAACATCGGTCCAACAAGTCTATTCCCGATCCTTAAGAAAGGGGGATGCCATTGGCATCCCCTTTTGGAGTTACTAATACAAACGCATTAAATGAGATGCTGAAACGAGTTCAGAAGCATGACAAGAAAAAGTGTGTCATTCCGAACCAGGTCCTGAACTTGATTCAGGATCTATCGATTTCGGAATCTCGAATTTGGCAATGACAATAAATCAATTGCGTTTGCATTAATAACCCATAAGTTTTTTCATCACTTTCACTTCCTCAGGAACCTTCTTCTCAAGATCTTCCCAGTGTGCATCATTGGCAGTATCGATATACTTCTTTGTATCCCCTGCAGAAAATTTTATCCTTTTTACTCCCAATTTTTCCATTTCCTGTTTCTCTTTCCCAATCTCTTTATCAAAATAGGCTTTCATCTCAGGTTCATATTTAATGGTGATGTCCACGATCTTATCCTGAGCAGATTTCGGAAGTTTGTTCCAGGTATCCAGGTTCATCACCATAAAAGTATTCTGTCTTGTATAGAACGGAATGTCGATCACATACTTGCTGAATTCGAGCCATCCCCATTCCCTTGGTCCGATGGTTGGCCATCCGAAACCATCGACCACGCCACGCTGCAGAGCCGTATAGGTTTCACCAAACTGGACGGTGACGGGAACCATCCCCAGTTTCGCCATCATCTTGTCGTATTTGGCAGCCGTCCTCATTTTGAGGCCTTTGAGGTCCTCGAGTCCACTGACAGATTTTTTGACATAGAGATAGAAGGGCTCATACAGCCATGTCCCCAAGATCATCACGTTAATTTTCTTATGCCTCTCTATGAAGTAATCCCAAACCCCGCCTTTTTCCCTCTCTTTCTTAAAATCATACTTTGAGAGAGAAATGGCATCTCCTTCTGGAAGCAAACCGCTGTAATAGGCCGCAGGCAAAAAGCCTACCTGAAACATTCCTTTCCTTACCGCTTCAGGTTGATCAAAGGCTGGCATCACCTCGGGCCCGCCCACCCAGTTGATTTTTATCTCCTTCACTTCAGCATTTATTTTATCGATCCATACGGGGATCATGGCACAGAGACGATGGTTTTTAGGTAGAAAACCGACCCCCTTTAGTTCCATAGGTTGAGCAAGAACCTGCGAAATGCTAAAACCCAAGATAAAAGAAACCGTTAAGCAACAAACAACTATCTTCTTCATTTTATGCTCCTCCTTCCTCTTTCCATTTAAGTTTATAAGGACAAAAATGTTGCCCTCACCCCCTCCCTCCTATTCTTGCTTTTGTAACATCTTCATTATATGGTAACGGAAAGGGATTTTATGATATTCTAACATTTTTTTGTTGTCAATTTTTTTCCCGCATATGGGGAAGAGACCTCGCGAGCATTGGAAGTCGGTGTCGCGGTTACCCTATAAGAGATCAATCTCATGACTGTAGAAAAAAAGAAAGAAAGCGTGCCATCCTCCTTCGCCATCTGGTCTGCCATGATCACCGTTTATATCATCTGGGGATCCACCTTCCTGGCGATCTGTCGTCGCAGTCTTGCTTGGACACCTTCTGGCTGCGGAACCGCTCACCCTTCAAATCATAATCGCTGCAACCATTGTCGTGGGATCGGTGGCTTTGACAACGATAAGCCAACACTCATCCATCAGATCGAAATCAAACACACCCGAATCCAAATAAGCTTCTAAAGACGTTTGACCAACAATACGTGGACTGGAATGAGAAGGGATAAGAGGAGAGAACAAATGGGAAATAAAATTCTAAACAAGATCAAATTTAACCCGGAAGAAGGAGGCCTCTTTTATCGAGATGTCCGTTACCTGCTGGTGAGACCCGAGACTCTGGCGGCCTTCCAAAAGGCCACGGAAAAGGAGATTGGTGAGAAGGCCTCAAACATTCTCTACCAGAGTGGATTTCAGGGCGGAGCTCTCTCATCGAAAAGATATCGCGAAGTCTCCGGTTTCTCAGACAAAGAGATCATACGGTTCATGGTGGAAATGGGACCCCAGATCGGTTGGGGAAGATTTGAACTGGAAAGGTTCGATGGCAATAAGAAAGTTCTTATTGTCAAGGTCTATCATTCTCCCTTTGCTGAAGGTTATGGACCCTCCTCCAAACCAGTCTGCCATATGATTCGGGGGGTTCTGGGTGGGATGGGTTCTTTGGTCTTTAAAAAGGAAATTGAATCAAAGGAAGTATCCTGCCTTGCAAAAGGTGATGAATATTGTAGGTTTGAAGTGATAGGTTTCACTTGACTATATTTTTTATTTCTAATAGGATGGATTCAAAAAAATCGGGGGCTTTAAATGCCAAAGACCTTCATGCCAAAAATCCGAACAGAAAGAGAATTGAAGCGGGTCCAGTTAGAGGGTCTTCAGTGGACAGTACATCATGTTTATAAAAATTCGGAGTTTTATCGAGGGAAATTCGACGACGTCGGCGTCAAACCCAAACAAATCAAAACCCTTAAAGACATTTCAAAACTCCCTTTTACCACCTCCAAAGACCTCCAGGAAGGTTACCCCTTCCCTTTAAGATCAGCCCCTTTTGAAAAGATTGTTCGAATCCATGCATCCTCAGGGACAACAGGAAAGCGAAAGGTGCTCTGTTATACCCAGAAGGATATTAATGACTGGGCCAATATGTTCGCCCGCTGTTATGAAATGGCAGGGCTGACGACCAAAGACCGAGTTCAGATTGCAGTCGGATATGGCGTCTGGACAGCAGGAGTTGGCTTTCAGTTAGGGGTCGAACGGTTAGGTGCCATGGCCATCCCGATCGGTCCGGGCAACATCGATATGCAATGTCAGTTCTTAGAAGACTTTCAATCAACTGTCCTATGCTGCACCGCCTCGATGGGCATCCTCATGGCAGAGGAAGTGGAAAAGAGGCATCTTAGAGACAAAATTGCTCTTAAAAAACTTATTATGGGCTCTGAACGTTCAAGCGATGCCCAGAGAAAGAAGATGAAGGAACTCTTAGGCGTCGAGCATGTCTTCGATATTCCCGGTCTGACAGAACTCTATGGCCCTGGAACCGGGCTTGACTGTATCTATCACGAGGGCATCCATTACTGGGCTGACTACTACATTGTTGAACTCCTCAACCCAAAGACTCTTGAGCCTGTTCCACCTGGGGAGACCGGTGAAATGGTGATCACCACGCTCCGGAAAGAGGCCGCGCCATTAGTTCGCTATCGCACGAGAGACCTCACCAAACTCATTCCCAAACGATGTTCTTGTGGTTCCATTCTTCCGATGCATGACCGATTACTGGGACGCTCAGACGATATGTTTATCATCAGGGCAGTGAATATCTATCCCGGCCAGATTGATCATATCCTTTCAAACATAAAGGGTGTGGGCAGTGAATACCAGATTCACCTCGACCGGAAAGAGGATGGAAAGGATTATATGACGGTGAAAGTGGAGAGGGCTGAGAGAGGGAATCCATCCGGGGACTCCGCACTGGCAAAAACGGTTGAAGAGGAGATCAAAAAACAGGTTCTGGTAAGTGGGAAGGTGGAGATTGTGGATTATGGAACCCTTCCGAGGTCAGAGCGAAAGAGCAAACGGGTCTTCGACAACCGGGGAATTTAATAAATTAGAATGGGGAATGCACCTTCCTGCCCTTTACCCCCACGGTTCAGGGCCTTCCGCAGGCAGGGAATCCTGATGCGGAGTAAAAAAACCTAGAACCCTTACATCCTGGAATCCTCGGACCCTTCATGGCAAATCTTTTGAAGCGGAAAGAGATAAAGGAGGTGATGGAACTTAAAGAGATTTCTGGAAAAGTCTCGAAATCTCTGATTACCCGGATTAGAAAGCGATGACTCAGATATTAAGAATTGATAACAAGAAATCTGTGACATCGGCTTCTTAAAATCTGTGGAATCAAGAGAATCCAATTGAGTCTTTCAGAGCTCCCTAAAAAAGACTTGACGAAGGAAGGAAATATTTGTATACAGTATACGGTAATTCAAAGCGGTTACACATCCAGAAAGGAGGAATAAGGATTATGAAACAGAAGGGTTTATCAATCATGCTCATTGGGTTCATGATGACGCTCCTGCTGGGGGGCGTTCTATTAACGCCACCCGCACAGGCACAGATCAAACTGACCTACGCCAACTTCCCCCCTGCCCCAACCTTCCCCTGTGTCCAAATGGAAAGATGGAAGGTAGAGGTTGAGAAAAGGACAGGCGGAAAAGTGGCGGTCCAAACCTTCCCAGGCAGCACGCTGCTCAATCCAAAAAATATGTTCGAAGGGGTCATCTCCGGAACAGCTGACATTGGTTGTTTGGCGATGAGTTACCAGCCAGGCCGGTTCCCTGTTTCAGAGGCCATTGATCAACCTGTTGGATTTTCAAGTGCCAAAGCCGCAAGCCTTGCTCTCTATGATCTCATCGAAAAATATAACCCCAAAGAATTTGAACAGGTAAAGATTATTACCTTGTTCACATGCCCACCCGCGAATATCATGACCATTAAACCTGTGAAATCTCTAAAAGACTTAAAAGGACTGGAATTGAGGGTAGGTGGAACCCAAGCCGACATCATAAAGAATTTGGGCGGTATTCCAGTGGCCATGCCGCAATCTGATACACCCGAGGCACTCCAGAAGGGCACAGTGAAAGGCCATGTGTCTTCGATGGAGGTCCTCAAGGACTTTAACTATGCCTCCTATACGGCCAACGCTACGTTAGCAAACTTGTGGGTGGTCACCTTCTCGGTCGTTATGAATAAGAATAAGTGGGATTCGCTCCCCAGTGATGTAAAGAAGGTGATTGATGACTTGAGACGAGAGCAGGCCTTTTGGACCGGGCACTATGTGGATAACCATGTTTTTGAATCTCTCAGGTGGTCAAAGGAAAAATATAACCTTCAGATTCATGAACTTCCCGCGAGTGAGAAAGCAGAAATCCCAAAACTTTTAAAACCCCTCACCGATGCTTATATCGCAAGAGTCACCAAAGCCGGATTACCTGGCGAGCAGATCATGAAGGATGTTTTGTATTACAAACAGTGGTACGAAGAACGGGTAAAATAATCGAACAGGTTTGAAGAGGGGTCTGGGGAATTCCCCAGACCCCTTATTTATGATGTGGATGGAGGAAGGGAATGAGCACTCTTGAAAAGATAAGCGTCTTTTTGAACAGGATCCTCCTTTTCTTAGGCAGTGTCGCCGTTCTCCTTCTTATGTCCGTTGCAACAGCAAATGCATTTTTAAGAATCCCTTTTATAAAATCGACCTGGAGAGGCGCTTATGAAACGGTGGGGTTTTTAGGAGCCATCGTCATTGCCTTTGCGCTCGGTTATACCCAAAAAAGAAAAGATCATATCGTTGTAGATATATTGACACAAAGGTTTCCGAAACACGTCAACAGGGTTCTCGACGCCATTAACTATTTTATTACGACCCTATTCTTCGCCATTGTTTCCTGGCAGGTATTCGTCTGGGGGATGAAGATCTCTAAATCAGGGGAGGTTTCGGAAACATTAAAAATCGTGTTCCATCCCATCATTTATTGTGTCGCGCTGGGGTTTGCTGTATTTTCCCTCGCACTCATTATCGATTTCTTGAAAAGCCTTAAAGGTAAGGAGAACTAAAGAACAGATGGAAGGCCCGATCGTTGGAGTTTATGGAATTCTTTTGATGTTTTTCGTCCTCTTCTTGCTCAGGATACCTGTAGGCTTTACGATGGCATTGGTTGGGTTTTTAGGTTTTAGTTATGTCGCCGGCCTCAAAGCAGCCCTTGGCATGATCGGAACAGATATGTGGAATATTTTCTCCAATTATGGCTTGACCGTCATCCCTATGTTTATTCTGGTGGGAGAATTTGCTCATTACGGAGGATATAGCAAAAGTCTATACCATGCGACCTACCGATGGTTCGGCCATTATCGAGGGGGTTTAGCCATCACAACCATCATGGCCTGTGCTGCCTTTTCCGCCATCAGCGGCTCCAATACAGCCACGGCGGCTACGATGAGCCAAGTGGCCATTCCAGAAATGAAAAAATATAAGTATAACCCAATGCTCAACGCAGGGTCGGTAGTGGCTGGATCTACTCTGGGCGTCATGATACCTCCAAGCATTGTCCTCGTAGTATATGCCATTTACACAGGCCAATCCATCGGTAAACTATTTTTCGGAAATGTCATCCCCAGTGCCATACTGACGATTTTAATCGCTGCCACTGTTATTTATATTTGTTATCGCCATCCGGATTGGGGTCCCAAAGGCCCCAAAAGCACCTGGAAAGAAAGGTTTAAAGCCCTCCCCGATGTAATTGATATTGCCATTCTTTTTCTTATCATTATGGTTGCCCTTTTTACAGGAATGGTGACAGCAACTGAGGCTGCAGCAGCAAGCTCTGCGGTTGGCCTGATCATCTGTATTGTGAGGAAAAAACTGACCTGGAAGGGATTTAAATCTTCATGCGTGGATACCCTGCGTATTTCATGTTTGGTATTTATGATCGTAGCTGGAGCAACCATCTTTGGCCGTTTTCTTGCTGTGACCAGGTTGCCCTTTGAAGCTGCTTCATGGATTAGTACTCTTCCGTTGCCAAATTGGGTGCTCCTCTGGATCATTCTACTGTGTTATATGATCGGTGGTTGCGTCATGGACGCCCTTGCCTTCCTCCTTATTTCACTCCCTATCTTTTACCCTATCGTTCAACAAATGGGCTATGACCCGATTTGGTATGGACAGGTCATTACGATCACCACCACCATGGGAGCCCTCATGCCACCCATTGGGATATGTTGCTATGTCGTTGCCGGGATGGCCAAGGATATTCCCATCGGGACAGTCTTTAGAGGTTCCGTATATTACATTCCTACTTACATTGTCGCTAATATCCTCCTGATGCTCTCTCCTTATTGGACGGTCTTGGTCTTATCAAATCTTGTTAGATAGATCGGCCCGGCAAATCATACCGGGTCGCCCAATGGAGGGTTCCATGAAAAAGTTTGACTACCTTAGACCCCAAACTCTTGAAGAGGCCTTCTCCCTCTTGAACCAACACGGGAAAAAGGCGAAACTCATCGCCGGGGGAACGGATGTCATCGTGTTGATCAAGCAAAAGGCGATGATGCCCCAGGTGCTCATCTCCCTCCGGGGTATCCCAGGGTTGGATCAAATTCGGTACGATGGTGCCTTAAAGATTGGCGCCATGGTCACCCATCGGGACATCGAAAAATCCGAGGTGATTCGAAAAGAGTTTTCTGCCTTAACCGATGCCGCCGATGTCCTCGGCTCGATCCAGATCCGGAATGTCGCTACCATTGGAGGGAATATCTGCACGGCTGCGCCTTCCGCAGATACGGCAACACCTTTATTGGTTTTGGGAACCCAGGTGAAGATTAAAAGCCTCAGCGAAGAAAGAACGGTTCCCATCGAGGGTTTCTTTACGGGTCCAGGAGAAACGATCCTGAAGAAGGGGGAAATGGTGACCGAACTCATCATTCCCAAACCCTTGCCCAATACAGGCTCTGCTTACTCGAAGCTTCAGAGGCGACTCGCCCTGGACCTTCCCATCCTGGGAGTATCCGTACTCCTCTCTTTGGATAAAGGGACGGTCTCCTGTTCTGACATGCTCTGTACTACCTCTCCAATCTCTTCCATTCTCCATACGATGGAAAAAGATGAGCTCACTTGTAAAGAGATCCGGATTGCTCTGGGGGTTGCCGCCCCCACACCCATCCGAGCCGTTAAGGCAGAGAATCTAATGAGGGGGAAGAAGATCAGCGATGAATTATTGGAGGAAGTTGCGAACACGGCCTCGGTGGAAGCTCAGCCGAGGGACTCGATCCGGGGCGAAGCCTGGTATCGCAAAGACCTGATCCGAGTCCTAGTTAAGCGGATGGCGATGAAGTCCATTGAGAGAGTGGTCCGTCCTGAAGAGACAATCTTTCCAGAGAGGCTGTGGTAGTAATCTCCCTCCCCCCCTTTAGTAAAGAGGGGTTGGGGGGATTTGACGAATAACGAATCACAAAAAAGGAGAATTACCTCATGAAGCAGATGATCAAATTCATCCTAAACGGAGAGCCTGTGGAATTGGAGATCGAACCCCACCTTACCCTTTTGCAACTGCTGAGGGATAAGCTGGAACTGACCGGAACGAAGGAAGGTTGTGGCATGGGCGAATGCGGAGCCTGCACCGTTCTTTTGGACGGGAGGACAGTCAACTCCTGCATCTTTCCAGCGTTGGAAGTAGAGGGGAAAAAGGTGATGACGATTGAGGGGCTCACCGATGCTCAAGGCAATCTTCATCCTATCCAGAAGGCCTTTGTTGAGTATGGGGCTATTCAGTGCGGGTTTTGCACCCCTGGCATGGTTCTCTCTGCGAAAGCTCTTCTGGACGAAAGCCCCAAGCCGACCGAGGAGGAGATTCGCCATGGGATAGCCGGAAATTTATGCCGCTGTACCGGCTATCTCCAGATCATTCAAGCTATCAAAGCAGTCAGTGAACAATAACGGCATTGCGGATTGCTGATTGCGGAATGCGGATTTAAAATCCGAAATCCGAATTCCGAAATCCGAAATAAGCGGGGAGGTTATCATGCAAGACTTCATCAATATTGGAAAACGAATCCCAAAGATGGATGCAGAGGAGAAAGTCACTGGAAAGGCCATCTACATCCATGACCTCAAAATCCCGGGGATGCTCTACGGAAAAATCCTTTATAGCCCTCATCCCCATGCAAGAATCTTGAACATCGATACCACCAAAGCGGAAACACTTCCGGGTGTCAAGGCCGTTTTAACAGGTTACAATATTCCAACCATTAAGTTTGGTTTCTATAAAGACAATGTTCCTCTTAAGGCGAACAAGGTATGTTCTTTCCGGGATGAGGTTGCAGCCGTTGCCGCCACCGATCCGGATATTGCTCAAGAGGCTTTAGAACTCATCAAGGTGGAATATGAAATCCTCCCTGCAGTCTTTGATCCCGAGGAGGCCATGATGGCAGGGGCTCCCTTAATTCATGAGGAGCACGTAGGCGGCAAGGAAAAGAAACCGACCAATATCCTCAACCTACCCTGGAGGCTTGTCTCCGGTGATGTGGAAGAAGCAAGGAAAACCTCTGCCTTTGTAGCAGAGGATCGTTTCAAGGTAACATGGGTAACCCACTGCTGCCTGGGAACGAGTGGGTGCGTTGCTCAGTTCGATCTGAAGAATAATCTCACCGTGTACAGCATTACCCAGATTCCCTCACTCGCTCAGAGGGATTATACCGATGCCTTGGCTGCCATGGGATTGCAGGGCAAGAAGGCCCGGGTCATCAAAACGATGATCGGTGGGGGCTTCGGGAGCAAACTCGACACCTATGCCTTCGAATATATCGCCATCCTTTTGGCTCATCGGACTCGAAAACCTGTCAAGATTGTCTTCTCTCGCGAGGAGGAATTCTTTGCCACCTCACCCCGGCAACCTGCGGTGATTGATATTTCTCAAGGATGTACCAAGGATGGTCGGTTGACGTTCCGCGATATCAGGATGATCCTTGACAATGGAGCTTACACCTCATGGGGAGCCACAACACCCTCTGTCATGATGATGCCTATTTCTTCCCTCTATAAAGTTCCAAATGTTCGCTATGTGGCGAAGTGTATCTATACCAATAACACCTATTCCCAGGCGATGAGGGGTTATGGAAACCCGCAGGCGACCTTTGCCATTGATTCCCAGATCGATATTCTAGCCGAGATGGCTGGAATCGATCCCCTTGATTTCAGGATGAGGAATGCCAATACCCCCGGAGAGGTTACACCTCAGAACTTTAAAATCAATACGTGTGGTCTGAGGGAGTGCATCGATGCCGTGGCTCAAAAACTCGATTGGAGACAGAATCGGGGAAGAAGGGATGGAAAAGGGCTGGGAATGGCTTCTATGATCCATGTGGGGGGAGGAGCCCGCGTTTATAAATCGGATGGGTGTGGCACGATTATTAAGATCGATGACTTCGGTACGGTCAATGTCATCACGGGCGCCACCGATATGGGCCAGGGGGCAGAAACCGTCATCGCTCAAATTGTGGCTGAAGCGTTGGGAGTAAGGGTTGAAGATGTGGTCGTCACCCATACCGATACGGATATATGCCCTTGGGATGTGGGAGCCCATGCGAGTCGAACGACCTTTGTGGCTGGGAATTCCGCCCTTGGCGCCGCTAAGAAGATAAAGCACATCCTCCTTGAAGTGGCTGCTCAATCCATGGGGGAAAGTCCGGAGAGCTTGGATATCCGGGACCGGGTCATTTTCTCAAAGAAAGATCCTGAAAAGAAGACTCCCTTGGGAAAAGCATTAAGGGCTGCTCATTATACTTCAGGCGGGAAGATGATAATGGCAGAGCACTTCTATGACCCTGCCAATGAGAATCTGGACAGAGAATTCAAAGGGAATCTTTCGGTGACCTATGCCTATGGAACGCACGGGGTAGAGGTGGAGGTGGATAAAGAAACCGGTCAAGTAAAGATCCTTAAATATGTAGCCGCCCATGATGTGGGGAGGGCCATCAATCCCATGCTCCTCGAAGGCCAAGTCTACGGTGGAGCCACCATGGGTATTGGTTATGCTTTGACGGAGAGGCTCATCCTCAAGGACGGCAAGGTCATGAATCCAAACTTCCTCGACTACAAAATGTTGACCTCCAAAGATGTTCCTAATATCGAACCTCTTGTCATCGAAACGAATGACCAGTTTGGTCCTTTTGGCGCCAAGGGGATTGGCGAGCCAGGATCGGTCCCAACAGCTCCAGCCATTGCCAATGCCATTTATGATGCTGTTGGAGTGAGGATCAGAGATCTCCCCATTACCCCAGAAAAGGTGCTGGCAGCGTTGCAAGAAAAGAAAAAATGATGGAATAAGCGAAGGAATAATGGGACTTGTGCCCATTCTTCCATTATTCCATCATTCCAATATCCTATGATCCTGCCATTCCATTATTCCATTAATCCAGCATTTCCTGACTCCATTATCCGAGCATTTCAGTGCTTTTCTTCCATTTCTCCATCCGATTATTCTTTGATTATTCAATCCTTCCGGATTTCTGCGATTCTTGCGCAAAATTGTCATCTTTAGTGTACTCTTTTCATAAATTGCCCCTTTCTAACCCTAGGCAACCTTTCAAAACTACCTAGCAATCACTGCGCTTAAATTAAGAAAATCCAAATAATAACAGACAAATAGAGATAAAATTAATAACTTTTTTGGAAAATTTGGAACATTTGGAACAAAATTTGCTCTTTTTGTCAGTTCTTGATGGATTTTATCTGTTCTCAAGACTTCCGACGGCCAGAAACAAAAGCCCGAAAGGACTGCAAGATTGAAAAGTCGACAAATGAACTTAAAGCAAAAAACGAATCATAATTTGGGGAATCGTAAGAGCAAAGGGATTTCGATACGCTCTCATGTCAATAAACCCCTGTCTACTGACCAGGCAACGAGACAGATTGAGGAGGAGATAAGAACACTAAAGAAACAAATTGAGTTTATTTTGGGTGCTACAAAAACGGGCCTCGATATCATCGACTCCGAGTTCAACGTCCGATATATCGACTCTGAGTGGGCAAAGGTCTATGGCGATCCCACAGGCAGGAAATGTTACGAATATTTTATGGGTAGGAAAGACTATTGCCCTGGATGTGGAATCATAGTGGCCCTAAGAACAAAGAAGCCCGTTGTTACAGAAGAAGTCTTGGTTAAGGAAAATAACAGACCCATTCAGGTGACCACTATCCCATTCCAGAATGCGAAAGGAGAATGGCTGGTGGCTGAGGTGAATGTCGACATCACCCAGCACAAGCGAGCAGAGGAAGCACTGCGTCAAGCTTACAACACCTCCGAAAATAGGGTTCGAGAACGAACCGAAGAATTGGCCCGAACCAATGAAGCCTTGCAAGCCGATATTGTCGAGCGCAAACGGACCGAAGAAGCATTGCGGAGGAGCGAGGAAGGGGCAAAGCGGCTGGCCCAAGAGAGTGCGATCATGGCGAAAATTGGGCAAATTATCAGCTCAACCCTCAATATCCAAGAAGTATACGAGCGGTTCGCCAAGGAGGCGCATAACCTCATCTCTTTTGACCGAATCGCAATCAACACCATTAACCCTGATGATCGCACCTTTACCGTTTCCTATGTTGCGGGACTCGAAATTGCAGGCCGCCATCAGGGCGACATCATCCCCCTGACGGGATCATTAACTGGAGAAATCCTACGTACAAGATCATCTTTGCTGATTCAGGGAGAGGAGATACGAGAAGCCGTCAATAGACTTCCAGGCTTATTGCCCACGATACAGAACGGATTTCGATCGATGATAGGGATTCCTCTAACTTCGAAAAATCGGGTGATCGGGGCCCTTCATTTTCGATCGAGCAAGCCAAAGGCTTATACAGAAATAGATCTGAGACTTGCCGAGAGGGTTGGGACTCAAATCGCCGGCGCCATTGCCAACGCCCAACTCTTTGCCGGGCGAAAGCAGGTGGAGGAAACCCTCCAGGAAAGAGAACATTTCTTATCCAATGTCTTCACAAGCATCCAGGATGGCCTCAGCATTCTCGACAACGAAATGAATATTATCCGTGTCAATCATGCCATGGAGCAGTGGTATGACCACGCGATACCACTGGTTGGAAAGAAATGCTATGAAGCCTACCACAGTCGGAGCGAACGTTGTGACCCGTGTCCAAGCTATCGAACCATCGAGACGGGGGAAGTGGCCTATGAGATTGTTCCAAGAAGGGGGATGGATGGAAAAATAACAGGATGGCTGGACCTTTATAGTTTTCCCCTCATGGACGTGGAATCAGGACAAACCAAGGGAGTGATCGAGTATGCCCGTGACATTACCGAGCACAAAAGGGCAGAGGAGGCACTGCGCACTGAGAAGCAGAGATTTCAATCTCTATCAGAGAATGCTCCATTTGGAATGATGATGATTGATCAAGAGGGTCATTTCAAATATATCAACCCTAAATTTATCGAGTTATTTGGTTACGATCTGAAGGATGTTCCGAATGGAAAAGAATGGTTCAGGAAGGCCTATCCCGATCCTACTTACAGACACCAGGTTATCTCAACCTGGATTAAAGACCTGGAAAGTTTTAATCCCGGCGAAAAGAGATCCAGGACTTTTACAGTCACCTGCAAAGACGGGACGGAAAAAGTAATTAATTTCATACCCGTTCAGTTAGATACAGGTGAGGATTTAATAACCTGCGAAGACATCACGGAGCGTAAACGGGCGGAGGAGGCGCTCCGAAAATCCCAGCAATTGCTGGAGAGTACGTATATTAGTCTTCGAGACGCTGTATTTATCATTGATGCGAAAACGGTGGAGATCATTGAATGTAATCCTGCGGCTTCTGAAATATTTGGCTATACCCGAAATGAGCTGGTGGGTCGGACAACAACTTTTTTGCATGTGACTGAGGCGTCATTGGAGGAGTTTAGAAAAAAATTGTACGCGGCGGTGGAGGCAAAAGGTTCTCTGCCACAGCTTGAGTTTAAAATGAAGCGGAAGGATGGAACGGTCTTCCCCACAGAAAACAGTGTGGTGCCACTCAAAGATGAACAAGACAAGCTGATGGGCTGGGTCAGCGTCGTACGCGACATCACTGATCGCAAAAGGGCTGAGGAAGCACTTCGGGAATCGGAGGAACGATACCGTACCATTCTTGAAAACATTGAAGACGGCTACTACGAGACTGACCTTCCCGGTAATTTAACCTTCTTCAATGATTCTCTGTGCAGACTGCTGGGGTACTCCAAAGATGAAATGGTGGGCATGGGTAACCAACAGTACACAGATGAAGAGAACCGCAAGAAATTATTTGCAGCCTTCAATGAAGTCTACAGGACAGGGAAACCCACTAAAGGATTTGATTGGCAGGTGTTTACAAAAGACGGAAGGAAGCTTTTCGGCGAAGTTTCGGTATCTCTTATGAAGGATTCAAAAGGACAGCCGACCGGGTTCCGGGGGATTGCCCGTGACATAACCCAGCGCAAACAAGCAGAGGAGGCTCTGCTTACTGAAAAACAAAGATTTCAAACTTTATTGGAGAATGCTCCATTTGGAATGATCTTGATTGATAAAGAAGGGGATTTTAAATACGTCAATTCCAAGTTTATCGACCTATTTGGCTATAACTTAAATGATATCCCGAATGGAAGAGAATGGTTCAGGAAAGCCTATCCCGATCCAGACCATAGGCACCACGTCATCGAAACGTGGATCAATGATTCAAATATTTCTGGGTCAGGGGAAAGGATCCCCAGGATATTTACAGCCACCTGTAAAGACGGATCAAAAAAGATCGTTCGATTTATAACGGTCCAGTTGGAGACGGGTGAATATTTGATGAGCTGCGAAGACATCACCCTGATTCAGCGGGCAGAGGAAGAGAAAGCAGTTCTTGCGGAGCAGCTTCGCCAATCCCAGAAGATGGAGGCCATTGGCCGGCTGGCGGGGGGAATTGCCCATGATTTCAATAATCTTCTAACCGTCATCCGGGGTTATAGCCAACTTTCTCTGATGGACGTCAAAGAGGACGAAAAATTGAGGGGAAACCTTGACGAGATTCAAAAGGCCACTCAAAGGGCTTCAGACCTCACGCATCACCTTCTGGCCTTCAGCCGCCGTCAGATCATGGAGATGAAGATCCTTGATCTGAATACCCTTTTGAAAGATCTGGACAAGATGCTTCATCGTGTCATTGGCGAGGATATCGAACTGACTTATCTCTTATCCGACGATATAGGGAAGGTAAGAGTAGACCCGGGTCAGATGGAGCAAGTCATTCTCAATTTAGCGGTCAATGCCAGGGATGCCATGCCTTCTGGAGGAAAACTCACCATAGAAACCTCTAACGCAGAGTTGGATGAAGCATACGCACATACCCACATCGGTTCTAAACCAGGCCGTTATGTCATGATGTCAGTGAGTGATACAGGCCTGGGGATGAGCCCGGAGGTCAGAGAACGGGCCTTCGAACCTTTTTTTACCACCAAGGAGAAAGGAAAGGGAACAGGATTAGGGCTGTCAACCTGTTATGGAATTGTGAAGCAGAGTGGAGGGAACATCTGGGCCTACAGTGAGCCAAGGAGAGGAACCACGTTCAAAATTTATCTCCCCTGGGTGGAAGAGTTCCCCAAGGAAACAAAGCATAAGCCCGAGCCGGCTGAAATTCTTAAGGGCACCGAAACCATCCTGGCAGTGGAAGATGAAATGGAGGTCCGGAAACTCGTCGCACAGATCTTAACGGGTCAGGGATACACCGTGATTGAGGCATCGGATGGGAAAGAAGCCATGAAGGTGGCTCGAGAGAATGCGGGAAAGAAGATCCATCTGTTGTTAACCGATGTGGTTATGCCGGGGATGAGTGGCCGTGAATTGGCCATAACGTTGGGCCTTCATCATCCGAAAATGAAGGTCCTTTATATGTCTGGTTATACCGATAATGCAATTGTGCATCATGGTGTTTTGGAGGAAGGGGTCAATTACATACAGAAGCCCTTTACATTGAATGCCTTAGCGCGCAAGGTGCGCGAGGTATTGGATCAAAGAGGATGACCTTATGGATGATCATTTAAGAGAAAGGAAAAATACGAGAACGCTGAAAGATCGGGGGATTCCTGAACGTCCCCAAGTACGAGGGGTTTTAAGAAAATCCACTGAGGGTCTGAGGAGACGAAGGGTGGAGCAACCCGTGAGCCCGCTGACCTCACACGAGTCACTGAAGCGGAAATTCGAGGACCGCAGGCCGTTGGACGTGTCCCTTCAGAAGAGCTTAAAGGTGATTGGCCGGGCAAAGCGAGAATGGGAAACCGCGGTGGACTCCCTTCCCCAACTCATCTGCCTGATTGATGATCAGGGGGCTATCCTCCGCACCAATCGAACAATCGAGCGGTGGAACCTTGAAGAGGTTTTCAATGTGAAAGGACAAAATATCCACCAACTTTTTCACCCCCACTGCACGGACTCTGCCTGTTACCTGGAGACCTTCTGGTCCCTGGCAAAAGAAGAGCTGAACTACCATCGATCGTCCGAATGTGAAGTCAAGGACCGTGTGATTGAACGCCATCTTCATTTTCAAGTCCTTCCGATCTCTCCCAAAATGTATAAGAAAAGGGAGGAGACCCCTAGTTATGCCGTGGTTGTTGTCCATGATATTACTGAGCGAAAACAAGTCGAGAAGGAGATTCTTGCCCTTGAAGAGCAGCTCCACCAGTCCCAGAAAATGGAGGCTATTTGTTGGTTGGCCGGAGGGATGGCTCACGATTTTAACAACCTGCTGACGCCCATTGTAGGATATTCCCAGTTAGCCATCAATGCCCTTTCTCCTCAGGATCCTGTCCAAAATGATCTCCATGAGATTCGAAAGGCCGCGGAAAGCGCGGTCGCTCTCGTCCGACAGCTCTCCATCTTTTCCAAACGGCAGCCAGAAAATCCACAGATCGTCAATCTCAATCAAATGCTTCTCAATATGGATCAATTGATTCGCCGTCTGGCTGGCGATCAGATTAAATTGGTAACTCTTCCAGCACCGGATCTGGGCCTGGTGAAGATCGATCCAGGGCAATTCGAGCAGGTCATCGTCAACCTCGTTGTCAATGCTCGAGATGCCATGCCTAGCGGGGGAAAACTGATTGTTGAAACGTCCAATGTGACCCTGACCCAGGATTATGTTTACCAGCACTCAGGGATGACCCCAGGCCAATTCGTGATGCTGGCTGTGAGTGACACAGGGATCGGAATGACCAAGGAAGTAAAGGCACATCTTTTTGAGCCCTTCTTTACCACAAAAGGGATGAGCAGTGGAATGGGCATGGGGCTTTCATCGGCCTATGGGATCATCAGACAGAGCAATGGCTATGTCCTAGTCTATAGTGAACCGGGCCATGGGACCACCTTCAAAATCTATCTGCGCCGAACAGAAGAAGAGGTTGTACCCCCACCCCAGCGAGAAGAGGAAAAGTCCGTGGCAGGGGGAAATGAGACCATCCTCCTTGTGGAAGATGAGCCCCTGGTGCGGGGTTTGGCAGCCCGCGTCCTGCGCAAGCAGGGATACCATCTGCTCGAAGCATCGAATGGCAGCGAGGCACTGCGCATCGCAGAAAAGCGGGTTGGGGAAGACATTCATCTCATCCTGACCGATGTGGTCATGCCCGGGATGATTGGCCGTGAACTGGCGGAAAGACTCCATTCTCTCTTCCCTAAAATGAAAGTCCTTTATATGTCGGGTTATACGAATAGCGCTATTGTTCACCATGGGATTTTGGAGGAGGGCATGAATTATATCCAAAAGCCCTTCACGTTAGAGGCTTTGGCACGGAAGGTCCGTGAGGTGCTGGATCAATAAAGACAGCGTACGGGCAATTCATGAATTGCCTGTACAGAGTTTGGAGTGAAGAAAAACAAGGAGACATAAGAAATGAGCAAATATTCTGAAACCCAGAACCCAAGATCTCCATCTTCCGCCGTCGCAGTGAGCCTGGAACGGAGGACAGGGGAAATCCCGAAAAGGGAGATCATGACACCCCGAGAGGCCGCGGACTATTTGAGCGTCCATGTCCGAACGATCTACCGCCTGGCGAAAAATGGGGATATCCCTGGTCGTAAAGTGGGGGGAAGTTGGAGATTTAAGAGGGGGGCCTTGGACGAATGGCTTTCATGGAGAGAAAATCCCTCTCCCAAGGGAAAAGGGCAATAAATGCAAAACAGGATTTTGGTCGTTGATGACGAGAAAGAGATCAGGGAATTTCTCTCCAAGGCCCTTACCCGGATCGCTGGGTTTCATGTAGAAATGGCTGAAGATGGAGAGGACGCCTTAAAGAAGATTGAGCAGGATAAGCTTGATCTCATCTTGACGGATTTAAGAATGCCAAAGATGGATGGTCTCAAGTTGATTACTGAAATCGCCAAGACGAAACCCGAAATTCTTACCATTCTAATGACGGGCTATGGAACTATTGATTCTGCCCTTGAGGCCATGAAAAGAGGAGCAAGTGACTATCTCACCAAACCGATCAATCTCGACGAGCTAGTGCTCCGGATTCAAAAGGTGTTGGATGACAAACAGCGGTTTGTAAGCCTGAAAGGATACATCACCCAATTGGAAAGTGCTAACCAGGAACTAAAAAGGGTTGACGAGATGAAGTCTGAATTCGTCTCCGTGGCCTCTCACGAATTGAGGACTCCCCTCACCACGATCAAGAATGCCGTTCAACTCGTTCTGAGGGGGAAGGCAGGAGAGATTAATGAGAACCAAACAAATTTCTTAGCGTTGGCAGAGAAGAATATCAATCGTCTCACGAACATCCTCAACGACCTACTCGATCTTTCTAGGATTGAGGCCGGGAAGGTCGGGATGAAATTTGAGGAACTCGACCTACGTGTCTCCATCGATTTTGTCCTTTCTTCCCTGAAGTCCCAAGCAGATGGGAAAACGATCCACCTCGAGAGTGAAATCGCAAAGGATCTTCCTTTCGTCTTCGGAGATCGCGAAAAGGTCGAGCAGATTCTGACAAACCTGATAGGAAATGCGATCAAGTTTACCCCAGAAGGGGGAAAGGTGGTCGTATCCGCAAGACTTTCAGACAAAGTAAAAAATGCGGTTGGTATCTCTGTTCACGACACTGGGATTGGAATTCCGGAGGACCAATTGGAAAAGGTTTTTGAAAAATTTCACCAGGTGGAAAGCCCTCTTCATCATTCTGCCAGCGGAACAGGATTGGGACTGGCCATCACCAAAGGGCTGGTGGAAGCCCATCAGGGACAGATCTGGGTGGAGAGCGAATTGGAAAAGGGTAGTACGTTCACGTTCACATTACCCCTCTCGAAGGGAGAAAAGAGAGAACCCCAATTTCGATTTATCCTGGACTGGGAGTTTCGACGTGCTCAGGAGAACCATACCCCATTCACTCTTTTCTTTATTGAGGTGTTGCGCCAAGCGGGGAAACCGGAAAATAATCAATTAAACCAACTGGAAGAGACGCTGAAGAAATGTTTTGTCAGAAAAGGAGATATTCTGTTTAAACGGGAGCGGGACAACATTTTGGCTGCTCTCTGTGAAGCAGACTTGAAAGGAGCCCAGGTTATCCGAGAGCGGATTGAAGGAGAATTTCAAAAACATCTCATGCAAGGGACAGACCGATCACTGGTTATCAAAGTGGGAGCTGCAACGTATCCTGAAGAGGCCGTCACCAAAAGAGAGCTCTTCAGGAGAGCCAGAACGCAATTGAGAGGTTGACAAATGGAAAAAAGGAAAATCTTGGTGGTTGATGATGAAGTCGATTTAGTAAAAACGATTCAGTTTTCTCTAGAGTTAGAGGGATATAAGGTTCTCGTCTCTTACAACGGTGAAGATGCCTTGAGCCAGGCTCGAAAGGAACACCCCGACCTCATCCTGTTAGATATCATGTTGCCAAAACTGGATGGTTACAAGGTCTGCCGGTTGCTAAAGTTTGACGAGCAATACAAACACATCCCTATCCTCATGATGACTGCTAAAACCCAGGAAAAAGACAAATTGATGGGTAAGGAAACCGGAGCGGATGAGTATATTACTAAACCTTTTGATATGGAAGGATTGCTGGAGAAGGTGAAGAAGTATCTAAGTTGAGAGTTAAAAGTTATGAGGTGTGAGTTCGAAGGATTAAGAAAACCCGTAGGGGCGGCCCTCTGCGGCCGGCCATCAAATGAAAATAATCCCCCCTGCCCCCCTTTAGCAAAGGGGGGTGAGGGGGGATTTGGAAGGTAACGAGTGCCCAACTTCAAATACCGGGTGAGGGATCAATCAGGCAAAGCGATGGCTGGGACGATTGATGCCCCCAATCTTCAAATGGCCGGAGACCGACTCTTTCAACTGGGATATTTCCCCATCAAGGTAGAAGAGGAGGGGGAGACGGTCTCGTTCAATCCCTCAGACTTATGGCAGCGATTCCAGCAAGTCAAATTCGAGGAAATCATCTTCTTCAGCCAGCAACTCTCAACCTTGTATAAAGCGGGAGTGCCTTTACTGACCGGGCTCATAAGTTTGACAGAACAGTCAGAGAATAAGAAATTGAAGATCATGCTTAAGGCCATCAGCCACCAGATAGAAAAAGGAAGTACCCTCTTCGAGGCCATGGCCAAATATCCTGAAGTCTTCACTCCGGTCTATGTCAATATGATCCGGGCCGGTGAGACCTCCGGAATGCTGGGCCAATCATTGGACCGTTTCGTCACGCTCGCAGACCGGGAGCTCAGAACGCGACAGAGGGTGAAAGAAGCAACCCGTTATCCTAAAATCGTAATTCTATCCCTCACCATTGCCTTTGGTGTCTTGATCGCTTTTGTCATTCCAAGGTTCGCTGAAGTCTTTTCGCGGTTCAATACTCCTCTCCCCCTACCGACACGGGTGATGATTGGAATCAATAATGTCTTTCATACTTACTGGTACATTGTTCTGGCGGCCCTTTTTGGAATCCCATTCCTGATCAGACACTATATCCGAACACCGAAAGGGAAGTACTTCTGGGATAGATTCAAAATCCGAATTCCCGTTTTCGGTCCCCTCTTTCTGAAAATTGCTCTTTCCAGATTTGCCTATATCTTTGTCATGTTGAATCGAAGCGGTATTCCTATTCTCCAGACCCTTGCGATCACTTCCTCAACGATTGACAATGTTATCCTTTCTCAATCTATCGAAGAAATCGGGAAGAAGGTAAGAGAAGGAAGCAGTTTAACCGATGCAATGTCCGAGAGTGGAAGGTTCACCCCTCTCGTGATTCAAATGCTCTCCGTTGGAGAATCTTCAGGAACTTTAGACGAAATGCTGATGAGGGTAACGGAGTATTACGATATAGAAGTCGAAAATTCGATTAAGAAACTATCAACCTACGTCGAGCCAACCCTAACACTTTTTCTGGGAGTAGTGGTTCTGTTTTTGGCATTGGCCGTTTTCCTCCCCTGGTGGAATTTGGCCTCCTTATTTAGGTAGATGTCCTCTCCTCCTGCACCCTCCCCCGGGTGCACGGCCCTGCACCCCATGGTGCAGGGCATCACAGGCCCTGAACCGCATTCGGTTCAGGGCCCCCTCCTTCAAAGGGAGGAAGGGAAAAGGAGAGAGTTAAGAGTTAAGAGTTAAGAGTTAAGAGTTAAGAGTTAAAAATTAAAAGTTAGAAGTTAAAGGTTAAGAGTCATAAGTGGAAGTTAAGAGATCAATGCAAAAAATGAACAACCCTATCAGATTTGACGAAAGATTAGAATGCGGAATTCGGAATTCTAAATTTGGAATTTCTACTCCGCATTCTGCAATCCACAATCCGCAATCTGAAGGTATGACCTTAGTCGAGGTAATCACTGTATTGGCTATCCTGGCGATTTTGGCGGCTGTTGTGATACCCAAATTAGGGCTCCCTACCACCACTTCGAGGGTTTCCGTCGACGGAGCGGCCTATATGGTCGCTTCTGATATTCGATATGCCCAGGAATTTGCTATGGCCAATGGAGTTTCAAAAAGCGTCAATTTTACCTCCGGCTCATCAATTTATACATTCAGTCCATCAAGCGGCTTAGATCCATCTGGCCAACTGCCATCAGGAGTAACAATTAACGGCAATTACACCATTACCTTTAACTCCCTAGGGGAACCAACAACTGGTGGAGGCGGGTCAGTGGCGGTGACAAGCCTCGGGCTGACGAAGACCATCAGCGTTGTCAACTATACAGGGAAGGTGAATATTTCGTGATTAAAGGGCCCAAGGGGTCTAGGATTAAAGGGGTCAAGTGAAATGAGGAAATTCGAATTCAATTCAAAGTTCAGGCTTTGGAGATTCAGAATTCGACACTCCGAACTCCGAACTTCGAACTCCGAACTTTCAGTTCGAAGCAAAGGCTTCACCCTTATCGAAATCATCATTCTGATTGTCATGGCAGGGATTCTCCTGCCCGCTATCATCGTCCCTTTTGTATCAGCCGTGAAAGGAAGCGGAAAGCCTGAGATGGTCAATACAGCCATGTATCTTGGTCATCAGAAGATGGAGGAGTTCATGAAGTTTCAATATACCGATGCTGCTCTCAATCCAACTGACCTCACTTCCTATGCCGCCATAACCGGGTTTTCTGGTTATGAATGGCAGTGGGAAAGGCTCTATGTAGATAGTAATTTCAATGTCGTCGGTGATGGCATACAAGCGGTAAATCATAGAGGATACAAAAGGATTCTGGTTCGTGTTAAAGATCCGATGAACGATACTTATGAAATTTACTCGGTGGTCACATATTTTCCGTAATTCAAGTGCGGAATGCGGATTGCGGAATGGCGAATGAAAATCTAAATTGGAATAGAATCTGATAGCCTTCCAGGAGTCAAGTGAAATGAGAAGAGTCGGATACAAAACAAAGGTAGGAAAACGGAGGTTTAAGATTGGACGCTCCGGACTCCGAACTCATTACTCCGAACTTTTATCTAAAAACAAAGGCTTTACCTTAATCGAAATAGTCATTGTGATCGTCATTCTGTCCATCATCTCTGCTATCAGCATTAAATTTTTGGTAGATAGCCTGAGAATCTATACCATGGCGGTCAACCAGAAGACCCTCTTTGATGAAGGGAAGTTGGCACTGGAGAGGATGTGCAGGGACGTGAGGGATGCGAGAAGCCTCACAACACCGGCTGCAGGAGGATCGGGGAGCACTCTCAGATTCACAAGAGACAATACAACGGCTCAGGACTCTGCTGGTGAGGATATACGATTTATATTATCAGGGACTACTCTTCAAAAGAGAAAGTCATTACCCAGTGTGATGCTTGTTAATTTGGCATCCAATGTATCTACTTTTACAGTAACCCGGGGGGCCACTGGGGTGAATGAACTTACAATAGATCTCACTCTTTCTATGACGAGCGGTGAGCGTGTGACCTTACGGACAAAGGTCTATCCAAAAAACCTTGCTGACAGCACGACCTATAAAAATTATTTTCGGAACTGGCAGGAGGAGTTGAGCAGTTGAAAAACGAAGTGCTAGTGAAAATCAATAATCCCCCTTCTTCCCCCCTGCCTACCGGCAGGCAGGCTTTACGAAAAGGGGAAATTCTAACTCCTCCCTTTGGTCGTCTTTTTCCTGCCAGGGGCAGGCAAGGGAGGTTGGGAGGGATTTTAATAAATTATTTTCTGACAAATTCCAGAGGAATCTCTGTTCTCTTCCTCGTTGTTGCCTTGTTATTAATGATGGCAGTGGGTTATGTCCTCTCCTATTTAATTCCAACAAAGCAAAAATCCGTTAAATTTCCAATTTATTCCACCCAGGCCTTTTACCTCGCTCAATCGGGGATGGAGTATGGGGTCCGTTACTGTTCAGATCAGGGTTGGAGGGGTGCGACAGATTCGGGCCGTTTGGACTACGATCGCCTGAATGATGTTGGGGCCAAAAATCTTGTGATTGGAAAGGTTAATGGGAAATTTACAATAAACTATAACACCGGAACGAATGTATTAACTTCCACAGGGGAGATCAACAATTCAACGGAAAAAAGGATTGTCACAGTTTCAAACTTTAACCAATTCTTGAGACTAACCTTCACCTCCTCGCCTTGCTGGATCTCAGGATATTCAAATACGAGAGCCCAGTTCAGCATAAGAAGATGGAGAGGCACCACCGTGACATTAAGATATTTTTCCGCAACCTGGCAGGAAGACACGGTCCCGGCGAGAAATATCACCACTATAAGATTTGGGAACAATACGAGGTTTTCAGGTACTTACAGCAGTGGAGGCGGAATCGTGATTTTCACCGCCAATCAGGCTGTTGGCACCGGAGGCATAAACGTGGAAATTCGCTGGAATGCGGCCATAACTAACCCTCGAAACATTGTCATCACTTTTTACACGGCTGCCGGTGCTGCGATTGGAGAGGGCTATACGTTTAATTTGGATCCGGCAGGAAATAATTTGCCAGGATGCTAACGTAAGTTCGGAGTTGGGAGTTGGGAGTTCGGAGTTGGAAGTTAAGAATTACAAGAATTTGAAATTGATGAATTCGTAAAAAGTCCAAAAAGAGAAAAAACGTCATGCTGAACTTGGTTCAGCATCTAACAAAATCAAAGACTAACGAGACCCTGAAACAAGTTCAGGGTGACAAACCAGGACTTTTTGCGAGACATCCAAAATTTGAACATAACGTAGCGTTGGCATTTATTGCCAACGAAAACGATGCCAATAAATGGCATCACTACGAAATTAAAAGGGCATATTGAATATGGCAGAAACGATTGGTTTAGATATTGGCTCTCATTCCATTAAGTTGGTCGGCCTTCAGATGACCTCCAAAGGGCCCTTCCTCACCCACGCGGGCATCAAGGAGATTCCTTATGGATCGGAGAGAGAGGATCCGACTTTCATCTCCGAAGCCATCAAGGCCCTTTTTAGAGAGGTCGGCCTCAAACCAGGGAAGGTAAATCTGACCTTTTCTGATCCTAGCATCCATATCCGGCGGGTCACCCTTCCTTCTATGCCCAAATCGGAATTGCGAGAAGCTGTCCGGTGGGAGATGAAAAGTCATCTCCCCTTCCCTGTCGAATCCGCCCAGATCGATTATCTCATTCTCGGGGAAGCAACTGACAAAGATCTGAAGAGACTGGATCTGATTGTGGTCGCATGCCCGAGACAGCTCATCGACCGATCGCTCGCCATTGCTGAAGGTGCAGGACTCAGACCCATTCATCTGGGTGTAGGACCTATTGCCCTGTGGAATCTTCTGTCCACCCTCGGTCTTTTTGAAAAAGAGGGGGTAATCGGCCTGGTCGATTTAGGGGCGGAAAAAACGGGTATCTACATTTTTAAAGATGGAATCCTGCAACTCAGCCGGGAGGTCACCCCTGGTGGAATGGATCTCACCCGGGCCATCATGGAGGGAATGGATTCTGACGAAAAACATGACCTCCTCTTTGGTCAAGCCGAGAAAATAAAGTACGAAATGGGAATTCCTGCAAAGGCTTTCTATGAAAAGAACGGGGATCAATCGAGTAACCGCTCTAAGATTCCATATCTGGTGAGACCCGTCCTGGAGAGGTTGATGGCAGAGATCGGGCGATCTCTTGACTATTACCGAAATCAATCTCATCTCGAACGAATGGACCGCCTCTTTCTAACCGGTGGAGGGGCAAATACAAAGAATATCGCCACCTATCTGTCAGAAACTTTACGATTGCCTGTCGAACAGCTCAACCCCTTTGATAAAATAGTATTTGATGCGAAAAAGATAGATGCTCAGCTGCTCAATCAGAAGGGACCCGCTTTTGCCGTTGCTCTTGGCGTAGTCCTTCCCCATCGGAAGCAGATCGAACTCCTCCCTGCCAAGGAGCCCTATTGGTCCAAGCGCAGAATGGAGAGATGGATCCCGAGGCTGGCTGCTCTGATCACCCTTCTCGCCTTTACATGGATCGTCTGGGATATGACCGCCCAGGTCACGCCCCTCAAGAAAGAGCGGGACGAGAAGATGGCAAAAGTGAGAACCCATGAAACGCTTCAGACAAATCTGACCCTGTTAAAGGAAAAAGAGAACAAGATGAAAGCGGACCTCTCGTTCTTTCCATCTTCAACCATTGCCCCGGTTCCTTTCCGGAAAGCATTGACAAGAGTCAGCCAGATTTTACCGGACAATGTGACGATCACCCTTCTTGCAATTCAATCCGAGAAAAAACCTTCAGATGAAAGGCCCCCCGAAGAAGAATCTCCGGCAAATGGGGAGTATGAATTACAGATTAAAGGGATCGCCTTTGGTAGCGATTTTCACTGCCTCATGGCACTGGCCCGAATGATTGAGGGGCTTGAAAAATCTTCCCTGTTCAAAAATGCCAAGCTGGTCTCCGCCGATGAGAATAAATCCTATAACCATCCAGGCGTTGGGTTCGAGATTATCTGTGACCTGCAACACGAAAGTAATCCCCCCTCGAGTTCGAGTCGTACCGACTTTTCAAAAGAGGGGCAGGAAGGATCAGGAAGGGAGAAGAAATAACCCATGGTGATCAAGAAAAGAGAAAAGATACTGATCTTTTTTGTCATCCTTGCCGCTGCCATTTGGGCTTTTGACCAATTCTACTATACTCCTCAGAACACAAAGATTGCATCTCTGAAGGAGGAGATTAAGGTGGCCGATCTGAAATTGAAGGAGTCCGTCCTGTTTACTCAAGGAGCGGAGACGGTTGAGGCTGAGGTTGCGCGGCTGGAGAAGGAACTCCAGAGACTAAGTGATAAGATGCTCCGGGGAGAGGAATTCAGAGCCTTCCTAAAACATCTCGGCAGTGAAAGCGACCGGCTCCAAATGAAAATGATCTCCATGACCACTAAGGAGGAGAAGCCTTCCCTTTCCGAGGGAAAGAAAAGCGCCGCTGCCTTTCAGTACCGGAGAGTCGCCATCCAGATGGTTCTTCACTCAAGACTCGATGGTTTTCAGACCTATTTAAAGGGAATTGAAGACCTGCCCTTCCTGATGGCAGTGGATCATCTTCAGGTCGAGAGAACGGGAGAAGGAACTTCGCTTTTAAGAGTAACCATGGGCCTGAGCGTCTTTGTGGTCTTATGACCCCCCCTCCCCCCCTTCCTGCCTGCCCTGTACCATGCTAGGTTCAGGGCCTGCCGGCAGGTAGGTATGAAAAGAGGGGTTACGGAGGAGGGTCTAAAGATTGAAAGAGGAAGATTAATGAAGCTGTACTTAACATTGTCTGTTGTCCTCATTCTCGTGGGATTTGTTTCCTTTAACTCTGCCTTCCCCCAGGCAGGAACAAAGGAGATGCTCCGGAAGGATGAAGCGAGTCTGTTCCAGAAGAAGTCAGCGGGGAACCGAGTGAGGGACCCATTCCTACTCCCTCCAGGTGTCTATTCCCTCTCCAAAGAGGGGGCGGGATTTGTGCGCAAGGAGAAAGGTAAACGGCCTGGGGCAAAACTGGAGGAGAAAGAGACGTTTCCCCTCAAAGTCGGGGCGATCCTGATCAGCGACCAGATTCATTTGGCCACGATTGGCTCCCGTATTGTAACCGTAGGAGACAAAATCGACGGCGAAACAATCTTCGAGATTAAAAGCGACCGGGTGATTTTAGGTAAAGGAGATAGAAAAAGGGCTCTGTATCTACCCCAGAGTCCTGTTCAGTTGACCGTAGAGGAGAAACAATAATGAAAACAAAATGCAACTTCATACTTTTTCTCATTCTGATACTGGCAGTGGGTTGCGCATCTCCTCCGAAAAAAGAACAACCCAAACCAATCGCTCAATTAAAGGAACCCACTCTGACTCAACCCGCTCCTGAAGTAAAACTCAAAGAATTGGTCCTTCCTCAAAGGGAGGAAACCAAGAAGGTTCCAGAAAGACTTTACTCCTTCTTCGCCAGGGATGCCAGCATCCAGGATGTTCTCCTGGCATTCTCCAAAGAGAGCGATCTCAACATCGTCATTGACCCTGAACTGAGCGGGAAAGTCACCATCGATCTGAAGCGGGTGACCCTGAGAGAAGCTCTGGATGCCATTCTCTTCCCCCTGGGCTTGACCTATCAGACGGATGGGAGATTTATCAAGATCACCAAGCCCCAGATGGAAACACGCTTTTTCACCCTAAACTATATTTCCACGAAACGGACCGGAAAAAGGGAGTTCTATGCCAGCACAGGAGGAGGTCTGCAGACCGGTATGCTTTTGGGCCAACAAGGTGCCGTCAGCACCGGAGGCGTTCGGACCGGATACAGTGACCTGGTCAGCACGGATGAAATGGATATCTGGGTAGAGATTCAGAGGGGCCTGGAGACCATTATCTTCGGATCAGTGGATGAGAAGGAGAAAGCGGTGGATAAGGAAAAGGCCACCTTAACGAGGGTGGACGGGAGAGGAAAGAAATTAGCGATTAACAAATCGACGGGCGTGATCCTGGTGACGGATTATCGCGTCAATTTGAATAAGGTGGCTTCCTATCTCGAGGTGATGGAAGGAAGTTCTCAGAGACAGGTGACCATTCAGGCCAAGATCATGGAGGTCATCCTTTCCGATGATTACAAGGCAGGGATCAATTGGAAGGTGGTCGAAGGTCTTCCTCGCTCAATTAACCTGTCATGGGGCCTGACAGACAAGGCAGGTACAACAGGATATCCTGGTGGGGCCACCCCCTCTACCTCCGGTACAACAATCACAGGCGGCATCGCCACTCCGGGAACGTTTAAGATCAAACCTTTTGGAGGCACATTGGCCATCGGGGCTTTAGGAACGGAAGTCGCTCTTTCAGATATCGTTCAGGCGATCTCAGAGCAGGGGGATGTAAAGATTCTCTCGAATCCCACCATCTCCACTCTGAATAACCAGAAGGCGATCATCCGGGTCGGGGATCAGGATGTCTTCTTCATCACCGGGGCAGTGGCCACCGAAAGTACGGTGACTCAGACCATTCAGCCCGTGACGATCGATATCGGGATCATCCTGGATGTCACTCCCCAAATCGCTGAGGATGGAACGATCATCATGAACATTCATCCCAGCATTACGGAAAAGACCGGGGAGAAGGCCACCCCCGACGGAAAGAGTACCTTTCCTCTTCTCAGCGTGAGAGAGACCGATACAACGGTACGCGTCAAGGACAACCAGACCATCATCATCGCTGGGCTAATGGCAGAGAAGAAAGAGGAGACGTTCATCGGCGTCCCTCTTCTCAAGTCGATTCCCCTGTTGGGTCATCTGTTCCGGTACAAGAGGGAAAATAAGAAAAATTCTGAACTGGTGATTATGATCACCCCCACCCTTCAGGTGGGAAAGAGAGTAGAGGACTTAACACAGAGATAGGAGCGGCTGTTAAGAGTAACTCACCCCTTCAGGGCTGAATATCAAGGCTAAAACCTTGAGTTACACATGTTTGATGCAGTTTTATCGAAAGGAGCCACGATCACTATGTATCAAGAATTTTATGGTCTGAGGGAGAAACCGTTTGCCTTGACTCCCGACCCTCAATTTCTCTTTCTGAGTGAGAGCCATCGGACAGCTATCGAATCTCTTCTTTACGGCATTCAGCAAAAGGAAGGATTTATGGTCATTACCGGAGATATTGGAACTGGAAAAACGACCATTTCCAGGACTCTTTTAGAGAGATTAGATAAGAATGTGAAGACAGCGGTCATCTTCAATTCCTTCCTGACTGAAGAAGAGTTATTGGAATCGATCCTCCTCGATTTCGGATTCCCTTCAAAGGGAGGAACAAAAAAAGAGCGGATCGATGCCCTGAATAAATTACTCATATATTGTTCCTCGCACGGAAAGAATGCTGTCCTGATCATCGATGAAGCCCAGAATTTATCCATCCCTGTCCTGGAGCAGATTCGCATGCTTTCCAATCTGGAGACAGAAAAGGAGAAATTGCTCCAAATCATACTTCTTGGTCAATTAGAATTGGATCAAAAACTCCGATCCGACGAATTGAAACAATTGAACCAACGGATTGCCATCCGCCATCACCTCCTGCCCCTCACCCCAACGGAAACGGAGTCTTATATCTACCAACGTTTAATGGTAGCGGGCTCCCAGGGAAGCATTACCTTTTCGAAATCTGCACTCCACAAGATCTACAAATTTTCAAAAGGGAGCCCCAGGCTGATCAATCTGCTCTGCGATCGAGCCTTATTGGGCGGTTTCACGGAACAAACCTACTATATCGACAAGGGAATCATTAAGATCGCGAAGGATAGCCTCTTGGGCGAGGAGGAGGACCCAAAGCCATTTTATTCTTTCGCCTTAACAAGAAGTCTAACCGCATTGCGTATCCCCTTCTTGACCATTTTCATTCTCTTGCTGGCGGGTGTGATCCTAACAAGCCAAGGCCATCGCCCTTGGTTTCAGAACGTTAAAAACTTTGTTTGGGGAAGAATTCAAGAGATCTATCTTCAGATTCCCGGTACTACTCTCTCTTCTGTTTCGGCCCTTTCATTGGATAAGGGCCAGGCCAAAGATTCTTTGGAGGGCGAATTAACAAAGAATTCAGAAGGCGCATCTCAGGAGGGTTCAAAATGAGCCTCATCATCAATGCCCTCAAAAAGGCACAACAGCTTCGATTGAATGGGTCCGAAGGGTCCCTAATCTTAAAGTATCCATACCCGGTTAAGAAAAGGGGAAGGAGTTTTAAAAAACAACGGGTTCTTATCGGCGCTGGTCTCATCAGCCTCTGTGTTCTTTTATTCTTTTTTTTGAGACCTGCTTCTTCACCCTTAGCCACCCGACCCAACGGAGCCGTTGTCCCCATGGAGAAAGAGCTTTTTATTCCTGTGGCAGAGAAGATATCTTCAGGACGTCCACAGGAAGTGTCGAGCCTGCCGAAGGACCAAGAACCCTTGCCTGCTGACCTGGCCCTGAATCCCGCCGGCGGCGGGACTGGTTCGGGGCAGGCGGCCACTCAGGGGTCCTCCAACGTCGTGGCGGCCCTCAGTGACCGTCCGTTTTATCCCGAAGGAGAAAAGAGGTCACCTGAAACCAAACCATCTTTCAATGAAAAAAGAGCAGAATCATTCACAAAGCATGTCCCTGAAAAAGAGAAAGCAAAACTTCCAAAAAATCTTATGGCAGAAAAGAGTTTACTTTCTCGCCCCCCTGCGGCTCAGAGAGAAGGGGCTCCCCCCAATTCTATCGGAGTGGAACAGGAAGGCAGAAAGGATCTGACGTTGGCTTCGGATGTCCTCAACCATTTCAATTCCGGGGTGACTTTCTATAATCAGAAAGAATTTTCAAAGGCGATTCAGGCCTACCAGAAGGTCATTGAGCTGGATCCGGCTTATGTCGAGGCCTATAACAACCTGGGAATTATCTATCAGGAGATCGACAATTTTGACAAGGCTTTGGAGGTATATCACAAAGCCATTGACATCAACCCTCGATATGCGAAAACCTTTAACAACCTTGGGCTCCTCCACTTTCTCAACGAACGTTATGAGGAATCGATTGAGGCTTTTCAAAAGGCACTGGCGATAAATCCCAGTAGCATTGAAAGCCACATCAATCTTGGGGTTCTCTATAAGAAACGAGGAATGGTGGATAAGGCAATTGAGTCTTACCAGAAGGCCCTTTCTCTCAACCCGCTCCATGGAGAAACCCATTACAACATGGGTTTGCTCTATGAACAATTGGAAAAATGGGATCTGGCCATCCACCACTACCAGACCTTTATTGAACTTTCTCTAAGAACCCATCCGGATCTGGTTGCAAAGGTCCAGAGGCACCTAAGTTATTTGAAGACAAAAGGAATCAAAAAATAAATCCTTCGAGTTCTTGGTCAGCGAATGATGTGATCGACGATCGGCAATAGGAGCGAAAGATGTCTGAGGAGAAAAAGAGCTTTGGTGATCATCTGGTTAGACTGGGGGTGATTTCCTCCGACCAGTTGAGAAAGGCGCTTCAAGATCAGAAACGGGCAGGAGAAAGGCTGGAGCAGACCCTCGTCCGTCTTAAATATACGGATGAAAACCGGGTCTTTCAATCCCTCGCTGAGTATTCCGATCTCCCTTTTGTGGATTTGGATACCTATATGATTGACGAAAAAGTGGTCAACTTGATTCCGGAGGAATTGGCCAGACGCCATCGACTCATCCCTCTCTTTAAGATTGGAACCACTCTGACCGTAGCCATGTCGGATCCGCTCAACATCCATGCTCTGGATGAGATCAAGAGCAAAACGAAAACCGATGTGGAGATTGCGATCACCACCGATGAGAAGATCCAAAAAGCGATCGACCAGCATTACGGGTTTTCTATCACCCGGCTCCAAAAATCTCTCGAACAATATGCAAAAGGAAACGGCGAGGACCTCTCTCCAGAGGCCTCTGAGTATCGAAAGACGTATGAATTGGCTGCCAGAGAATTTTTGCCCGGTCAGATCGAAGAGGCGCCAGCCGCCCAGCTTCTTGACATTATCGTGATTCAGGCGATTCGGGATCGGGCGAGCGATATTCACTTTGAGCCTGATGAAAAGGCTCTTCGCATTCGATTTCGCATCGATGGTTTTTTATACGAGTTCCTTACCCTTCCCAAGGCCATTCATCCCTCCCTTACTTCCAGGATTAAGGTCCTGGCGGAAATGGACATTGCTGAAACCCGGCTCCCCCAGGATGGAAACTTCAATGTTAAACTGGAGGATCGTAGTTTTGAGATCAGGGTTTCTACCTTTCCAACCATTTATGGAGAAAACGTGGTCCTCCGATTGCTGGATCAGACCAGCCCTCTGATCAAATTGGAAGATCTGGGGTTCGCTGAAGAGATGCTCCATCGTTTCAAACAACTGCTCCGAAGACCCAATGGAATCATCCTCGTGACAGGTCCGACGGGAAGTGGAAAGACGACGACCCTCTATGCTTGTTTGAACCTGATCAATTCCATGGATAAGAATATCATCACCATTGAGGACCCTGTGGAGTACCGGCTCGCATTGATCCGGCAGACCCAAGTCAACCTCAAGGCCGGCATTACCTTTGCCAAAGGGTTGAGATCCATCCTTCGACAGGACCCCGATGTCATTATGGTCGGAGAAATAAGAGATCTGGAAACGTCAGAGGTGGCCATCCAGGCAGCCCTGACAGGTCACCTGGTATTGAGCACCTTGCACACGAATGACGCATCCGAGGCCGTCACCCGGTTAATGGACATTGGAGTGGAGCCTTACCTGATCTCCTCATCGGTCGTCGGGGTATTGGCCCAGCGTTTGATACGTACCATCTGCCCGAATTGCAAAGTGTCTTATCAGGCGGATCCGGCTGTTTTGACCGAACTGGGCGAAGATTTTACAAAATCGAAGGAACCCCTGACTCTCTATCGAGGCAAGGGGTGCAAGAATTGTAAACAGTCAGGGTATTTGGGAAGAATGGGGATCTTCGAACTCTTCTTTGTAAACGAAAAGATTAAACAGCTGATTTCAGACAAGGCCTCCACACAAATCATCCGACAGACAACGAAGCAACATATCGGAATGCTCTCTTTGAGAGAGGACGGCCTTCATAAGATATTGAAGGGAATGACAACGCTTGAGGAAATAGATCGTGTGGCTTACAAAGAGGCTTTTGAGATGTAAGTCTTTGACTTTCGGGGTCTCTTTCGAAACAGGTTATATTTGAGAATCCAGTATAAGGCAGCAATGCCATCTTTCCAGTTGATCTTCTTTCCTTCCGTGTAATCCCTGCCCCAATAGGAAATAGGAATTTCGTAAATGCGACAGCCCATTTTGGAGATCTTGGCTGTGATCTCGGGCTCAAATCCAAAACGATTGCTCTCAATTTCTACTCCTCTGAGAACCTCTGCTCGAAAGGCCTTATATCCAGTCTCCATATCCGACAGGTTGAGGTCCGTGAGCATATTCGATAGGGTCGTAATCATCTTGTTTCCAACGGCATGCCAAAAATAAAGAACCCGATGCGTTCCCCCCTGGAATCGAGAGCCATAGACGACATCTGCGACTCCCTCGAGAATCGGAGCTATTAAACGGGGATATTCCGATGGATGATACTCCAGATCGGCATCCTGAATAATGACCACGTCTCCCGTGACATGGGGAAGAGCGGCACGAATGGCTGCTCCCTTTCCGCTATTTTTCTCATTGAAGAGACCTGTTAACCCTTGTCTGTTCTCTTCTAAAATGCGAGCTGTTCCATCTGTGGAACCGTCATCCACCACAATAATCTCTTTCTCAAAAGGAACTTCTTTTACCCTTTTGATAATTTCCAGGATGGTCTTCGCCTCATTATAGACAGGGATGATCACGGAAAGCTTCATGTCCAATCGCTCCTCTAATCTTTTTCTCCTATCGCAATCAAGGATTGCCCGATCAGGGTGGGTACCCATCTCTCCATTTGGACCATCAGCGGGACAAGTTGATTAAACATTCTGACCTGTCCTGCTGGCAAAAGGCTCCTTCGTAATAGGGTGCCGTTAACAAACCATCCAAATATACCAAAGAAATTGAAATATTTTAAGGAACAAATGTGAAAATGGCTCCTCTTAAGTTTTTGGGTGAGCCCCCTCTTGGTATACCGCCGAAAGTGGCCGAGTTCTCGATCAAAGGTATTGTAAAGAACCCTTAATGCAGGCACAAGGAGTACGAGTCTTCCGCCCCGAGGAAGGACCCGATAAAATCTTGATAGAACAGCGTCATCATCTTCCACATGCTCCAAGACATTGGAACAGAGGATGGTATCTATGGACAGAGGGAGGTCTCTTGACAGGTCCTGTTGAATATCCCACAGGAGAACCCCGTTCAGATTGGAATGACCTCCAAACTTCTCCTCCACCCTTTGGAGATGGTGGGGGTTCATGTCTGAAGCAGCCACTTTTCCTGCCTGGAGAAGCAGACCGGTCAGATTTCCAATGCCACATCCAACTTCCAAAATACCCTTTCCCAGCCAGGGTTTGACCTTGTCGAAGATCCACTGGTTATAAGCTGAGGCTTCTTCTAAGATCGAGAGGGTTAAGGTATTTACCTTTTCGACATCCATGGTGAAACCTTCAGATTGGGATCGAAGATCAACGACCCCTTCTTTCTTAACAGACGGGTGGAAAGACCCGTCGCCTGAACCGTGAAGATAGCCCCATCACCAGAATGCCTATGATCCCTAGACAGGTGACCAGGACTCCAAGCTTAACACTCAAGGGATGATAAACAAACTTCACTTCATGTTTCCCGGGGGGGATGGACACAGCTCGAAAATTGTAATTTGCTCGAAAAATCTTCACTGGCTTTCCATCTAAATAGGCCTTCCAGCCAGGGAAATAGGTATCGCTTAAAACTAGAAAGGCATTCTGAGCAGCCTTAACATGGATCAAGAGTCTGTTATTGGTCTCTGAGACGATTTCCGGGAGTCCACCGATAGAGTTCGGAGTTCGGAGTTCGGAGTTCGGAGTGACCCACTGTGGAATCTCCTCGAGAAGAACTTCTTTTCGGGGATTGAACTCCTTGCCAGAGAGGATGGCAAGAATGGATTTCTCGTCCAGGACTCTATGATCTTTAACAAGCCATGCCCTTGGAAGAGGATTACGATTTCTGTATAACTTGATGGTATTTTCTCTGAGAAGTTCCTCCTTCTTGCCCTGAAGATCCTCGATCCTTGAATAGATCAGCTCAAAACGCGGATCCCCCTCGATGGGTGTGACCGATATGACATGTTTGACGCCATAAAGGTCAAGGAGGTTTGTGGCTGAGATAGAGGGCGCACCGGTTAAAGACTTATAAAGATCATCCACTCTTTTTATTCGAACCACATCATTCCCCCAAATATCGTGCAGGCCATGAAGCAGATTCATGGAGGGAAGATGTTTCTCCTTAAAGACATCAAGAAAAGAGGCGCTGCCAATGAGCAAGGGGACTTCTAGCAAAATTGTTTTTGCTGTGGTGAAGACTCTCGCATTTCCTTTTTCGGAGGAGATGATCTCCAGAATTCGAGTCTTTTTGAAATAAGTGGATGTCAACTCCTTTCCATAGAAACCCATATTTCCAAAGAGGTCGGTCACCAAGAAAAAGATGACTAAAAGCTTGGCCCATCCTTTCCATTTCACCTCGTGCCCGACGCACAACAAAAGCAAGAAAAGGGTGAGGTAGAAGAAGAATCTCTTTGCATGATAAAGGTTCAAAGAAAGATAGTTGAAATCTGGAAAATCGATTCCCTTTAACTTAATGAAACGCTCAATCTCTTGATGTCCCAGGATTAAGAACAACAGAAGAAGCACAGAGCCGAGAGAGAGGAGAATCAGAAGGCGTTTCAGCCCCTTCTTCCCTGACTCGCTCGAATTTTCCGTCAGCTTCTGAAAACCCAAACCTGTCGTGATGGAGAGGACCAGGATAAAGAGGTAAAGAAATTTGGCCGGATAACGAATGCCACTAAAAAAAGGGACATATTTAAATACAAATGGATAGAGAGGGTTGTAACGGCCTAGAGACAGAAAGAGGGAGAAGATCATCAGAGAGAGAAAGAGCATCCGTTCTTTTCCAAATCCCCTCACCCTCCCCTCTCCCCCGGTCGGGAGAGGTCGCTTGCGCTCCATAGCTTCAGCGACCGAGCGAACGGGGTGAGGGAAAAGGAAGAAGATGAGGCTTAAGATAAAGGGCAATCCGCCGGTGTAAAGTGTTTTGAACCAGCACTGGGTAACCCAGTATTTTTTCACATCAAGCCAATATCCATAGGCATCGGGAAGAAAAAAGAGAAGGATGTCTTTGGGTGCAAAACTCCATATCGTCGCTTCGAAAAAAGAGAGCCCAGCCCCCCTGATGGAATCCCTGTAAAGCTCAACGAACGGAATGAGCTGCACGGCTGACAGGAATAAGAAAAAGACACAAACGATGACCAGGCATTTGAATCTGTTCAATAGAAATTCTACTCGTCCCCAATAAATGGGGACGCTACCAAGAAATTTGTAGCGTCGGGGTTTATCCCCGGCGATTGGAATCTCGGGAAAGGGAGAAAAAAAGACCATGACTAAAAGGACCAAAAAATTACTGTATACAATTTCGACCCCCCCGCCCAGAAAAGAAACCGTAATAAAAATGGCGACCAGGGAGAGGTTCCTGAAACAACGTTTGTCCATTGCCCTTCTAAAGAACATCATGATCAAAGGGGTCCAGATGACTGTGAGGAGGCACGTCAGTAGACCGTGAACCGAAAGCAGGAAACCGCTTAACATGAAGGCCAGCCCTGAGAGAAGGGCCCCCGTGACACGGACCTTTAAATCCCTTACAAAGAGGTAGGTAAATAACCCGCCCAGAAAGAAGTGGAGGACGATGATTATATTGAAAGCGAAATCAAATGGAAGGATGAAAAAAAGACTGTTTAATGGGTAAAGGATTCCATTTTGGGGATTAGCCAGAAAAGGGTGGCCTGAAAATTGATAGGGGTTCCACAAAGGGAAATCCCCATGTTTGATGCTTTCCACCCAAAAAAATCTGGGGGGAATAAAGTAAGCCCCGAGGTCCCGTTCTGTTAGAAGGAATCTTTCTTTGAAAAGGTCGTAAAAAAAGAGGGTAGAGGAAAAAAAAAGGGTCAGAACAGCCAAGAAATCGGTTGAACTGACCCGTTTGATTTTTCCTTTTATCTTTTCGATCACACCTTCTTCAGCAATTCTGATTCATTAGAATGTTATTCACCGAATAAACAAATCTACGGTCTAACGCTTCTATCACCATGTTGTTGTGAAAGCCGAAATGAGTCCATAGGTGGTCGGAGCCTGTGGTGTGGGAGTGAGTGTGAAAGTATAAACATAGCCGCCTGCTGTCATTATAAACGTGGTATCTGCGGTAGCGTACTCAAAACCCTTCAATTCGGCCACATCATTAACGATAGCGCCCATCGTGTATGAAGCAGTAGTATTCCCCAACATGTTCTTAGCAAATCTTAATGCATTCGCACTTCTTAAGGCCCCCAGCACTCCTCTTGCCGTCCCATTTGCTGCATCCTGCGTTAGATCGAGGTATTTAGGAATAGCGACTGCTGCCAAAATTCCGATGATGACGATGATCACGATCAATTCAATCAGTGTGAAACCCTTCTGATGTCCCATCATTTACACCCCTCCTTTTTCAGATTCATTAAGAAATTTTTATACTTATATACCAATAAGAATTGTTTTGTCAATGCGTTTTCGAAATGAGCAATTCTTGTGCCAACAAGTGATGAATCTCAAAAATAAAAAGGTTAATGAAATTAACATGTTAGATTTAATTTTTTCGTCTTAATTTCATATCTATTCCAAATTTCCTAAAAAAATGACTATTATTGTCCAATCTGCAAAAAATTTTCCATTTTTGGGCTTCATTTTTTGTCTACGAGGGGCGGGCAGGATCAAGACGAAGCAGGGGTTCCCCTCTCGCTTTAATCAACTCTGCAATGATGCTCACTCCAATTTCTTCCGGTGTTTCGGAATGGATATCAAGACCGATCGGAGCATGAACACGACTTAAAGCCTCTTTTGGAACTCCCTTCTCCCTCAGATTTTGATAGAGAGTCCGAATCTTCTTCTTCGACCCTATCATCCCAATGTAACGGGCATTCGTTTTGACCGCCTGTTCCAGAACAAACCCGTCGTAGAGATGGCCTCGTGTGACGATAACGATATAAGAGGACTCATCGATAGAGAATCGATCAAAGCATTCTTCAAACTCTGAGACAATCACCTCATCTGCCTCGGGAAAACGTTCTCGATTGGCAAACATTTCACGGTCATCGATGACCACCACCTTGAAATGGACCCTTTTGGCGAGAGGAGAGAGTTGCTGGGAAATATGTCCTGCTCCAAAGATATAGACCGTGGGTTCGGAAAGGATGGGTTCGAGTAAGACCTCCATCTTTTTCCATGGTTCGACAAGCTCACCACGACGAGCATCACCTTCCTCCGAACTTAATACGATCACCCTCGGCTTCTTTTCATTCAGCAATGTTTCACTTTCCTCCAAAATCCGCTGTTCTAATTCCTTTCTATCGAAAAGAGACCCCACCTTCTCGCCGGAAATCTTTAACAAGGCTTTTGACCCCTCACCTTTCGGGAAAACACCATCCATTGAGATTAGAGTAGCGAGGACAGCAGCCCCTCCTTTCTGTTTTATTTTCATCACTTCTCGGTAAATAGGAATAAATTCCTCCTGAAGAGGTTCTACAAAGATATCAATATTCCCCCCGCAGATGAGCCCCCCCTCTGCCAGTTGTTCTGCCGTCAAACTAAAGTGGAGAACTCCTCCTTCCTGTTTTTTCATCACCTCCCGAGCCCCCTGCCATACTTCTGCCTCGACACAGCCTCCGCCGATGGAACCAAAGGAAGAGCCGTCTTCCTTAATCAAATATTTCGCCCCTACCCCTCTGGGAGCAGATCCCACACGGGTGATGAGAGTCGCAAGAGCCAACTTCTCTCTCTTCTCTAAGGCCTTTATGATTTCAGCATAGATATTTTCCATACGAATCTATTTTACTGTTTTCTGCCCACATTGTAAAGTTTGTCGGATTTCTGGTTCTTATTTCTTTGGAGCGGGCTTCTTCTCTATCTTGGGAAGTTCCTTACCCACATCCCTATCTCTTGAGGCGGCAAGTGACAGGAGGTAGAGTTTATAGAAAACCGGATCAGCCCATAACTCGATCTCAGGGGCCAGATCCCCGACATAGGCGGACAAGAGCGGCATATTATTGTAGGCATTGAAATTGACCGAGAGATCTCTCAGAGATTTATAGAGTTTAATTGAACCTGCGAGATGGTTTGGTTTTTCTATTAGCAGCTTCAGCTGCTGAATTCCGGTTTCGATCGATCCCCGGTCTTCCTCCAGTTTGGCCATCCAAAACTTCCCCTCTTGATACTCCATCGTGATCTCCCCTCCCAGGATGGCTTGAACCAGATTCTTATGAACCTGTTGCGTCTTTTCCAACATTTCATTCATTCGAGTCAACAGTTCGGTCTTTTCCTTTTTAGAAGGCTCATATTCTTTGTTGGAAGCCTTGCTCAAAAAGTATTGCAGGGTGTAATCTTCTGCAAAACCCAGAGAGGTCCAACTTAAAAAAAGGATGATTCCTACCGAGAAAAGCTTTCTATATATCATTGCCATCCCTCCAACGATTACGTAACCAATTGATTTTCGCTTACCAAAACACCGTTCACTGACTCGGATACGAACATGAGAATCAGTAATCCCCCTCTCCCCCCTTTAGCAAAGGGGGGTTGGAGGGATTTTGTTTTTTATTTCCGGAACATTACTTCTGCTATTGGGAGTTCACTTTTTAATTGGCCAAGAATCACCCTTTCGATCTGTGGCGATCCTTTTTTAAGAATTTCTTTCCCAATTTCCCTGCCCCATATCAACCCTTCTGGAACATCCACCTTATTGATAAAGGTGACCCTCCTTGATGAATGAGGACCTCCCTTAAAGATCCCCTGCGGATGGACCATCAAAATGGCCATGCCTTCACAGCTCATCTTCCCTCCCATGGGAATCCCTGTCAACTGCGAGATGCGCTCTGCCTGAAAGAGATTCTCTTCATTCAATTCTTTCCCAACGCCATCCACCCCCAGAAGACCGATGACGAGAGTGGTGTGGGAAGGGATGACAGGTTCCCATTCTCTTGGAGCCTTCACTGGACGGCCTGCTGCACCATCGGCCTCGATGATGATCATATCGATCTCGGGAGAGTTATAGAGAAGACTAACCAATTCTGGAGATATCCCATTCAGTTTCCTCGACTCGAGTCTCTCCCGGGCAAGGGTAATATGGCGGAATTGGTCAATATGTTGCAAAGCCAGTTGTTTCAGTTTCTCCTCGTCGGAATGGACAAAGAGGCAAGGGGTCTCCTCTGAAGAGGGTTCCAGAATCTTTGTCGTTGTGGTCGTCACCACTTTCTCCCCGGCCAGGAGCAATTCTTTGGCAAGGCGAAACATTAAGGTCGTCTTCCCGCCTGCTCCGACGAGGCTAATTACTTCTCTTGACTTTAAGTCTAACGCTTCTTTTATGGAAGTCTTTATGTTTGCGCCTTCTTTGTCTTTCAAAAATCCTTCAATTCTCCTCCCACTTCACCCCCTCACCCTTGCCCTCTCCCCCTGGAGACTGTGTCGCAATATGAAAAAACAGATTTTTCGGAAAAGGGGGAGAGGCGGTCGGGTGGAAAAGATTTAGAGCGGTAACCTTTAGCCGTTCGGATTCAGACGTGCCAGGGGTATGAAAACGTTCGATTTTATACAATCAGCGATCTCCCATCATCTAAAAGACCCGCATTCTAAAGCTTTGGAACCCGACTGCCTCTCCCCTCCGCTTGCGATTATGACACAGTCTCTCGAGGGGGAGGGATAGGGTGAGGGGCTCATTCACTATTTTGCATTGTTTTTCAAAAGAGAAATTCCATCGCTTCTCGGACCGCTTTAACGCCAACTAATTCAATGCCCTTGATCGCTTTCATCTTCTCCTGATTCTGTTTTGGCAGGATGCATCGTTTAAACCCTAACCTGGCAGCTTCCTTCACCCTGACCTCGGACTGACTCACTCCCCTCACCTCTCCTCCCAATCCGATCTCCCCGAAGACGACCACTTCAGGGTCAATCAGTTTGTCTTTGGAACTCGAAGCAATAGCACAGATCACTCCCAAATCAACGCCAGGCTCATCCACCTTGATGCCCCCGGCAATATTTAGAAAGATGTCATGATTGATCAAGCGGATTCCCAATCGCTTCTCCATGACTGCCACGAGAAGCGAAACTCGATTGGGGTCCACCCCTTGAGCGGTCCTCCTCGGGATGCCAAAGGGCGTGGAAACGACCAGGGCTTGAAGTTCAAAAAGGATGGGCCTGGACCCTTCGAGACCGGCCATCACCACCGACCCGGAGGAAGGCTGGGTCCGACCTGACAGAAAAAATTCAGAAGGGCTAGCCACCTCCACCAGTCCGGAATCCTTCATTTCAAAGACCCCGATTTCGTTCGTGGAACCAAAGCGATTCTTGACCGCTCTCAAAATACGGAAGGCATGGTTGGCCTCTCCTTCGATATAGAGAACTGTATCAACCATGTGCTCCAGGACTTTCGGCCCAGCAATGAAACCTTCTTTAGTGACATGGCCGACCAAGAAGACCGGGATGGAGAGATGTTTCGCCAGGTAGAGGAGTCGACTTGACGCCTCCCGGACCTGGCTGATTGATCCCGGTGTAGACGGGAGTTCAGAGGAGTAAATGGTCTGAATGGAATCGACGACCACAGCGGAAGGCCTGAGCGTCTGAATATCCTGGAGGATCTTCTCCAAAGATGTC
>Ga0209286_1000004_pt1 | contig 35488 bp, 34 predicted proteins | sample PPLLak1March2015_2_FD_187250 | JGI IMG/M metagenome (GOLD analysis project Ga0209286, IMG submission 187250) | Freshwater sediment microbial communities from Prairie Pothole Lake near Jamestown, North Dakota, USA - PPLs Lake P8 Core (3) Depth... | ecosystem: Environmental > Aquatic > Freshwater...
ATCAGGAAGGCCGAGGCCAGCCCGGCACCGAACAGGATGGCCAGAATCAGGCCATTGGCCGTCCCGGCGCGCCGGAAGAGTTTATGGGAGAGATGGAACAGGTAGCCGCTTTCCTCGAGCGCCTGCCCGACCACGAATACCCCGAACAGGAACAGCATGACATCCGGATTGATGGCCCGTAACGCTTGTGTGGGGCCGACCTGGCCCGTGACCAGCACCGCCACGGCCCCAAGCAGCATGATCTGCCACAGGCCGAAGTGGAAATTACCTATGCGGCGTACGGCGATCAGCACGAATACTCCCAGCAGGGCGATAACGGAAATGTTCATACCGGGTGCCGCGATGGCCGGGTTCTTCGGGGGGGTGGCCGGCGCCCATCATATTGAAAATCCACTGGCGGGCAACCGCCGATAGGGAAGCAACCGCTGCCCCGCCCCGGAGGCAAACCCGTCCACATTTTTTGGACAAAACCGCCGACGGGTGCTAAAAATAACGACAGCGGCACTCTTCGAGCCAGGGACCGGCTGAACTCCCCCGAGCCAGACGATCCGCAAGCAGTACCCAGGGCAAAATCAAACCGCCAGTCAGCAATACCATGGCTTTCGTCATGTCCCCTGTTCTGCGGGGCTTAACGGCATTATGGTATTTGCACTTCCAGGCAGGATTATTTCTATTGCAAGGACGGAAGGGAATCATGAACACGCATCGCATCACCGCCATGGCCATGGCCGTGGCACTCGCCGGATTCACGCACACGCTCGCGGCAGAGGAAAATATTCTGACGCTACCCGCGGACGACGCGCTTCCGCAGAACGTCTCCGAACAGAAACCGGAGGCGGAAATCCTGATCTCGGAGCTCGAGACGCCGGCACAAGCCGTTTCGCAACCGGCCGACAATCTTCTGAGTGATCTGAAGGTTTATCCTTCTTTCTGATTCCTGAGTTTCAGGAACGCCAAAACAAAAAGCCCCGTACGGGGCTTTTTGTTTTTATAGCGCGGTCACTCAGACCAATGTCTTTATCGCCTGCCGGCACAACTCCATGATGATACCGACCCACGGCAACACGCCGACCAGCACCAGCGCGTTGATACCCAGCAATACCTGTACGTCCCGGCCGGCACGGATCGGGGTCTTCTCCGTGGCGTCGTCGAAGTACATGAGCTTGATCACGCGCAGGTAATAGTAGGCCCCGATGACGGCGAACAGCACCGCCACGACGGCCAGCGGGATCATGCCGACCTTGATGACCGACTGGATCACCAGCAGTTTGGCGTAGAAGCCCACCGTCGGCGGCACGCCGGCCATGGACAGCATGAGCAGCATCATGAGGAAGGCATACCACGGGCTGCGCTGGTTGAGCCCCTTGAAGTCCTCGAGCCGCTCGGCCTCGAAGCCCGAACGCGACAACAGGATGATCATGCCGAAGGCGCCGGCGCTCATTACCGCATAGACCAGGATATAGAACAGCGAGGAACTGTAGCCGTTCGGCTCCACGCTCAGGATGCCGAGCAGGAAGAAGCCCATGTGCGAGATGGACGAATACGCCAGCATGCGCTTGATGTTGTCCTGTGCGATGGCAATGATGTTGCCGATGGCCATGGACAGCACCGTGATGATGATCAGCATGGACTGCCACGAACCCGCGAGCGGCTCGAGCCCGCCGACCAGCAGGCGCAGGAACAGGGCGAAGGCCGCCAGCTTCGGGGCCGTGCCCACGTACAGCGCCACCGCCGTGGGCGCGCCATGGTACACGTCCGGCACCCACATGTGGAAGGGTACCGCGCCGACCTTGAAGGCAAGCCCGGCAATGACGAAAACCAGCCCGAAAATGAGAATAATGTTGTCGGGCGACATCTTGCCGATGGCCCTGGAAACCGCGGCGATTTCGAGGCTGCCGGTCGCGCCATAAATCATGGACATGCCGTAGAGCAGCATGCCGGAGGCGATGGCGCCGAGGACGAAATATTTCATCGCGGCTTCGGTGGCGGTGCCGGAATTGCGCTGGAACGCGATCATGGCGTAAAGCGACAACGACATCAGTTCGAGGCCCAGGTACAGCGTGAGGAAATGGCTGGCCGAGGCCATGACCATCACGCCCACCACGCCGAACAGGCCGAGCACGAAATACTCGCCGCGATACATGCCACGATCGCGCAAATAGTCGCGTGAATAGGCGAAGACAAAGAAAGTGATGGCGTAGGTGCCCAGTTTCAGCAGATCCGCCAGACTGTCGGCGACGAACATGCCGCTGAAGGTGAACATCGGCGCGACGGCGGCCAGCTTCAGCGTCAACACGGCGGCGCCGACCAGGGTTGCCTGCGTCAGCCAGTAGGAAACCGCGCGCAACCGCTCCGACAGGAACAGGTCGATCACCAGGATCGCGCAGGCCATCGAGAACACGAAGATCTCGGGCAATGCAGGTATCATTTCTGGAATAACAAATTTCATATTATCTCTTTGCCACAGAGCACACAGAGGTCACAGAGAAAAAACAAGACTCATGAGCAACATATTTCACTCTGTGTTCTCTGCGATCTCTGTGGCTGATATTCATATTTTTGACACATTAGCCTGTTGTAACAAATGCTCGACCGACGCGTGCATCACGTCGAGGAACGGATACGGCCACAGGCCCATCACCAGCACGGCGAGCGCCAGCAGCGAAAGAAATACCACCTCGCGCGAAGTGACGTCCGTCAGCCCGCCGACTTTGTCGCTGGTCACGGCGCCGAAAATGACGCGCTTGTACATCCACAGCGTGTAGGCCGCGCCGAACACCAGCGTGGTGGCGGCGGCCAGGGCGTACCAGACGTTGACCTGGAACGCGCCCAGGATCACCAGCAGTTCGCCCACGAAACCGGAAGTCCCTGGCAGGCCGGCGTTGGCCATGGCGAACAGCATCATGAAGGCGGCAAACACCGGCATGCGATTGGCCACGCCGCCGTAGTCCCTGATCATGCGCGAATGCAGGCGGTCATACAGCACGCCGACGCACAGGAACAGCGCGCCGGAGACAAAACCGTGCGAGATCATCTGCACGATGCCGCCCTCGATGCCCTGCGTGTTGAATATGAAAAATCCCAGGGTCACGAAGCCCATGTGTGCGATCGAGGAATAGGCGATGAGCTTTTTCATGTCTTCCTGCACCAGCGCCACCAGGCCGATGTACACGACCGCGATGAGCGAGAGCGTGATCATCAGCCAGGCCAGCTCATGCGAGGCGTCCGGCAGGATCGGCAGCGAAAACCGCAGGAAACCGTAGGCGCCCATTTTCAGCATGATGGCGGCCAGGACCACCGAACCGCCCGTGGGCGCCTCGACATGCGCGTCCGGCAACCAGGTGTGCACCGGCCACATCGGCACTTTCACCGCGAAGGCCGCGAGGAAGGCGAAGAAAATGAGCATCTGGGCATTGAGCCCCAGTTTGGTGTCGTGCCAGGCGAGGATGTCGAAACTGCCGGCCTGATAATAAAGATAAATGAAAGCCACCAGCATCAGCACCGAACCCAGAAAGGTATAAAGGAAGAACTTGATGGTGGCGTACACCCGGTTCGGTCCGCCCCACAGGCCGATGATGATGAACATCGGCACCAGCATGGCCTCCCAGAAAACGTAGAACAGGATGCCGTCGAGCGCGCTGAACACGCCGATCATGAGGCCTTCCATGATGAGGAACGCGGCGTGGTACTGCGCCACCTTCTTTTCGATCACCTTCCAGGCGGAGATGACGACCAGCACGGTGGTGAAGCTGGTGAGCAGGATCAGCAGCAGCGAGATGCCGTCGATGCCGAGGCGGTAACGGATGCTGAACGCCTCGATCCAGGCGTAGTCCTCGACGAACTGCATCGTGTGCGTGGCGCTGTTGAAACCCGTATACAGCGGCAGTGTCACGAAGAAAGTCAGCACGGCGACCACCAGGCTCAGCTGGCGCGCGTAGTCGGCGTTGCGGTCGCTGCCGGTGGCAAGCACCGCGATGCCGCCGAATATCGGCAGCCACGTGGCAAGGCTCAGGACGTGTTCGGCGAGCATGATTTATCGATGCAGGAAGAAGGTTATCAGCAGAAACAGCCCCAGAATCATGGCGAACGCGTAGTGATACACGTAGCCGGACTGGATGTGGCGGACGACGCTGGACACCCAGCCGATCATGCGCGCGGTGCCGTTCACCGCCAGGCCGTCGATGAGCTTCACGTCGCCGATTTTCCAGAACAGGCGCCCGATGGCGCGCGCGCCGCCGGCGAACACGAATTCATTGAACTCGTCCACGAAATACTTGCGCAACAGCAGCGTGTAGATCGCCCCGGTCTTTTCGCGAACGCGCGCGGGGAGATGCGGCAGGCGCACGTACATGAACCAGGCCGTGACGATGCCCGCCACCGCCAGCAGGAATGGCGCGGATTGCAGGCCGTGGGCGATAAAGGGACCGATGCCGGCATACTGCTCTGCGAGCTGCTTGACCACGTCATGCGCCGGCAGGACCTTGATGGAATCGGCGAAGAAACCGCCAAACACCACCGGATCGAGGAACAGGAAACCGGCCACGAGCGAGGGAATCGCCAGAAGTATGAGCGGGATCGTCACCACCCAGGGCGACTCCTCCACGTGCTTGAGCGTGTGCTCGTCCATGCGCGGCTTGCCGTAATAGGTCAGGAACAGCATGCGGAAGGTGTAGAAAGCGGTGACGAACACGCCCGTCAGCACGGCGAAATAGGCAAAGCCGCTGCCGGGCAGCTGCGAATGGTGCACCGCCTCGATGATCATGTCCTTGGAAAAGAACCCGGCGAAAGGCGGGATGCCCGCTAGCGCCAGCGACCCGATCCAGGTGGTGACGAAGGTGATCGGCATGCGCCGCTTGAGGCCGCCCATCTTGCGCAGGTCCTGCTCGTGATGCAGGGCGATGATGACCGAGCCCGCGGCTAGGAACAGCAGCGCCTTGAAGAAGGCATGCGTCATCAGGTGGAAAATGCCGACGCTGTAGGCCGAGGCGCCAAGCGCGACCATCATGTAACCGAGCTGGGACAGCGTGGAATACGCCACCACGCGCTTGATGTCGTTCTGCACCATGCCGACGAAGGCCATGAACAGCGCCGTGATCGCGCCGATCACGAGTATCACCGATAGCGCGGTTTCCGACAGTTCGTACAACGGCGACATGCGCGCCACCATGAACACGCCGGCGGTCACCATGGTGGCCGCGTGGATCAGGGCCGAGATCGGCGTCGGGCCTTCCATCGAGTCCGGCAACCACACGTGCAGCGGCACCTGCGCCGATTTGCCCATGGCACCGATGAACAGCAGGATGCCGATGAGCGTCATGACGTTCCAGTCGACGCCCGGCAGCACCTGGATCGTCTTCGCCGCCATCTGCGGGGCGATGGCGAACACGGCGGCGTAATCCAGCGTGTTGAAGGTCATGTAGACCGCCGCGATGCCGAGCAGGAAGCCCAGGTCGCCGACACGGTTGACGAGAAAGGCCTTGAGCTGGGCGTAGGTGGCGGAGTCGCGCGTGTACCAGAAGCCGATCAGCAGGTAGGACATCAGGCCCACCGCCTCCCAGCCGAAAAACAGCTGGAGGAAATTGTTCGACATCACCAGCATCAGCATGGCGAAGGTGAACAGCGCGATATAGCTGAAGAAGCGCTGGTAGCCGGGATCGTCGTGCATGTAGCCGATGGTGTAGATGTGCACGCACAGCGACACGAAGGTGACGACCACCATCATGAGCGCCGTCAGCGGATCGATCAGGAACCCGACCTCCAGCGGAATGCCGGCGGAGACGCCCCAGGTGTACACCGGTCCGTTGAAGGTATTGCCCGCCAGCACGTCCGGCAGGACGACAAAGGCCGACAGCGCGAAGGCCACGGCCACGCCCAGGATCGTCACGCTGTGCGCGCCGATGCGTCCAATTTTCCAGCCGAACAGGCCGGCGAGTAGTGCCCCCGCCAGGCAGGCCAGCGGAATCGCGAGATACACTGTTTCCATGCTTAAGTTCACAGTCGTGCTCTTTATATTATTTTTGGAACCACGGATGAACACAGATAAACACAGATAAAAATCCTCGCGGTTCCTGTTTAATCCCGATATCTGTGTTCATCTGTGTTTATCTGTGGTTTCTGAAAATTAATACTTCGTTTATCCCTTCAGGCTGCTCAGGTCTTCGACGTTGATGCTGTTCCGGTTGCGGAACACCACCACCAGGATGGCCAGCCCGATGGCCGACTCGGCCGCCGCCACGGTCAGGATGAAAAACACGAATACCTGGCCGGCGATATCGCCGAGATAATGCGAGAACGCGATGAAATTCAGGTTCACTGCCAGCAGCATGAGCTCGATGGCCATCAGCAGGATGACCAGATTCTTGCGGTTGAGAAAAATCCCGACCACGCTCAGGGAAAACAGGATGGCCCCGAGAATCAGGTAATGCGACAACGGTATCATTATTCCCCTTCCCCTATTGATACTGTCATGGCTCAGCTTTTCTTTTCCGAGCGCATCTTGACGACGCGCATGCGCGTATGTCGATCGATGTTGATCTGTTGCGACGGATCCTGGTATTTGCTGTCCTTGCGGCGGCGCAGGGTCAGCGCGATGGCCGCGACGATGGCCACCAGCAGGATGCCGGCCGCGATCTCGAACGGATAGGCATATACCGTGTACAGCAGCCGTCCCAGCTCACGCGTGTTGCTGTGATCCGCCGGCAGCGATCCCGGGTCGGGCATCTGCTTCAGGCCGAACTGGTCGGTGCTCAGGATAATGCTCATTTCGAGCACCAGCAGCACCGCCACCAGCCCGCCGATCGGGAGGTACTCGCCGAAACCCTCGCGCAGGCGCACCAGATTGAGGTCCAGCATCATGACCACGAACAGGAACAGCACCATGACCGCGCCGACGTACACCAGCACCAGCACGATGGCGAGAAACTCCGCCTGCAACAGCAGCCACAGCCCGGCGGCGCTGACGAACGCCAGCACCAGGAACAGCGCCGCCTTCACCGGGTTGCGCACGGTAATCACCATGGCGGCGGCGAACACCAGCACCACGCTGAAGAAGTAAAAAATGAGTTGTTTGAATTCCATAGTTCTTTTAACAGTACAAAGTACAGTGTTCAGAGTTCAGAGTTGGCATACATTGCGATACGGTATTCCCAGCTCTGTACATTAAACTCTGTACTTTAAACTCTAAACATTGAACCGTTTTACCTGTATTTCGCGTCGGTCGCGCGGTCTTCCGCGAGCTGTTTTTCGTACTTGTCGCCGATTGCCAGCAGCTGGTCCTTGTGAATCACGTGCTCGCCGCGATTCTCGAAATGAAACTCGAAAAACCGGGTTTCGACGATGGAATCCACCGGGCAGGACTCCTCGCAGAATCCGCAGTAAATGCACTTGAACAGATCGATGTCGTAACGCGTGGTGCGGCGCGTGCCGTCGGCGCGCACCTCCGACTCGATGGTGATCGCCGCCGCCGGGCACACCGCTTCGCACAATTTGCAGGCGATGCAACGTTCTTCACCATTGGGGTAGCGGCGCAGCGCGTGCAGGCCGCGGAAACGCGGGCTCATCGGCGTTTTCTCCTCCGGATACTGTATTGTGAACTTGCGCATGAACAGATGACGCCCGGTCACCATGAGCCCCTTCAGAAGCTCATAGAGGAAAAACGTGTTCAGCTGCCGTTTGATTGCCTTCAGCATGGTCTTTGCCTCTTCCACTCAGTGGAAGATGAACCCCCAGGGCGTAAGAAACATGACGCCGCCCATCACGCCGATCCACACCAGCGTCACCGGAATGAACACCTTCCAGCCGAGACGCATGATCTGGTCGTAACGATACCGCGGAAACGTGGCGCGGAACCACAGGAACAGGAACAGCACGAAACTGATCTTGAACAGCAGCCAGTGGATGCCGTTGCCGAGCACGGTGCCGAGGACGGGCACGGCCAGGATCCCGGCGGGCAGGCCCTCGAACGGCGACAGCCAGCCGCCCAGGAACATGACCGAGGCCAGCGCCGCGATGAGGATCATGTTGGCATACTCGGCCATAAAGAAGATGGCGAAGGCCATGCCGGAATACTCGACGTGAAACCCGGCGACGATCTCCGACTCGCCTTCGGCCACGTCGAACGGCGCGCGGTTGGTCTCGGCCACGCCGAAGATGAGATACACCATGAACAGCGGAAACAGCGGCAGCAGGTACCATTGATGCGGGCCGCCGCTCTGCGCCAGCACGATCTCGCGCAGGTTCAGGCTGCCGGCCGCCATCAGCACGCCCACCAGCGCGAAGCCCATGGCGATTTCGTAGGCCACGATCTGGGCCGCCGAACGCAGGCTGCCGAGGAAGGCGTACTTCGAGTTCGACGCCCAGCCGGCGATGATGACGCCATACACCCCCATGGACGTCAGCGCCAGGACAAACAGCAGGCCGGCGTCGATGTTCGTGAGCCACATCTTGTCGGTGAACGGAATCACCGCCCACGCCGCCAGTGCCGGCGCGAAGGACATGATCGGCGCGAACACGAACAGATAGCGGCTTGACTTGGCCGGGACGATGATTTCCTTGACCAGCAGTTTCACCGCGTCGGCCAGCGGCTGGAGCCAGCCCTTGGGACCGACACGGTTCGGGCCGATGCGCACCTGCATGTAGCCGATGATCTTGCGTTCGGCATAGGTGAGGTAGGCCACGGACAGCAGCAGCGGCACGAGAATAATGAGAATCTTGCCGAGATTGATCAGCGCTATCTGCGACCAGCCCGGAAACCAGTTCCAGAATTCGATCAGCAAGGTGCTCATGAGGCCACCTTCAGGGTCGCCGGGCCGTGCGCACCCAGCATGGCGGTCTCCGGATAACCGGCGGGAACCAGCACGCAGCCGTCCGGCACGCGTTCATCCAGCACCAGGTCGAGACGCGCGATCCCCTGCGCCATGGCGACCTGCACGCTCTCGCCACCCTGGAAACCGAGCTTGCCGGCCTGCGCCGCATTCAGGCGCGCCGAAGGCTTCGGGTTGTCGGCGGTTTTTTGCAGCGCGGGCGCGCGCCGCACGATGGGATCGACCGTATACATCGGCACTTCCGCCAGGCGCATGAGTTGGCCGGACGCGGGCGTCATCGCGGGGTCTTCCGGCGGCAGGACAAACGCGGGCGCTGCCGCAGCAGCCGCCGGCTGATGCATCTCCTGCCGTACTTCCTCGATGTCCGAGTGCTCGAATCCGGGCAGACCCGTTAGATTTCCCAGCATGCGCAGGATTTTCCAGCCCGGGCGCGACTCGCCGAGTGGCGCGGCGGCGGCCGTGAACGGCTGTGACCGGCCCTCGATATTGACGAAGCTGCCGTCGGTCTCGGTAAACGGCGCCAGCGGCAGCCACACGTCGGCGTATTCGACCGCGCGCGTGCGGTAGGGCGAGGGCCTGAACGCGGTCAGCATCACCACGAATTCCGCCGCGTGCATGGCCGCGGCGGCGGCCGCGCCGTCGAGGCAATCGAATTCCGGCTCGACGCCGAGCAGCAGGTATGCCTGGCGCGGCTGGCGCAGCATATCCAGCGCGTGCCGCCCCTTGGCCGCGGCTTGCCCCGCCGCGCCGCGATGCGGCACGGCGCCGGCGAGCCAGGCGCCCACGGCATTGGCCTCGGGCAGCTGGCCGAACTGCGCGCCGGACGACTGGGCGATGAACTGCGCCAGTGCCCGCAGTGTTGCCGCCTGGGGATGGCTGAGCGCAAACGTTCCCAGCAGGATCGAGGCACACTTGGCCTGATGCAGGGCCTGGGCCATGGCCTGTTCCGCCACTCCCGGCTTGATCTCGCCGAAATGCGGCTTCAGCGAAGCCGGCAAAGAAGAATTCTTCAGCGCCGCCATGGCGCTGGCGACCCCGGCGAGCGAGCGCAGCATCTCGGCCGGCGCGCCGACAACCCGGCCCGCGAGCTTGTAGTTGAAGTCGTAATCCAGCGGATTGATGGCGAAGATTTTCGCGCCCTTGAGCGCGGCCTTGCGCAGCCGCAGGTTGATCAGCGGCTGGTCCTTGCGCGGGTTGGCGCCGACCAGCAGCGCGGCATCGAGGCCTTCCAGTTCCGCGATCGGCCGTCCGAGCGTCGGCGCGGCGGGAGCAGCATCGTCGTCGCTGAAATCCATCTGGCGCAGGCGGTGATCCACGTTGCCGCTGCCGAGCGCGCGCACCAGTTTCTGCAACAAATAAAATTCTTCCGAGGTGGAAATGGGCGAAGCCAGTGCGCCCAGGCCGTCGGGCCCATGCACTTCCAGCGCCTTGCGCAGTCCCGCGGCCGTGAATTCCAGGGCCGTGGACCAGTCGGTCTCTTCCCATTCGGTGCCGCGGCGGATCATCGGAACCCGCAGGCGGTCTTCGCCGTTCAGGGCCTCGTAACTGAAGCGGTCGCGATCCGCCAGCCAGCATTCATTGATCGTCTCGTTGACGCGCGGCAATACGCGCATCACGTTCCCGCGACGCGTCTGCACGATGATATTCGCGCCGACGCAGTCGTGCGGGCTGACCGAGGCATGGTCCTCAAGCTCCCAGGTGCGGGCGCTGTATCGGAAAGGCTTGGAAGTCAGCGCGCCGACCGGACACAGGTCGATGACGTTGCCGGACAGTTCGGAATCCACGCTGCGGTCGAGGAAGGTGCGGATCTCCATGTGCTCGCCGCGGCCGAGGCCGCCGAATTCCATGACGCCGGCGATTTCCTCGCCGAAGCGCACGCAGCGGGTGCAGTGGATGCAGCGCGTCATTTCGGTGGCGATCAGCGGCCCGATGTCCTTGTCCTTGACGATGCGCTTCATTTCGGCGTAGCGCGAGGCATCCTTGCCGTAACCCACCGCCAGGTCCTGCAACTCGCACTCGCCACCCTGGTCGCAGATCGGGCAATCGAGCGGATGGTTGATCAGCAGGAATTCCATGGTGCCTTTCTGCGCCGTGCGCGCCTTGTCAGAACGGGTATGCACCACCATCCCGTCCATGACCGGCGTGGCGCAGGCCGGCATGGGCTTGGGCGCCTTTTCCACTTCCACCAGACACATGCGGCAGTTGGCCGCCACCGACAGCTTGTTGTGGTAACAGAAGCGCGGGATGTAAACGCCGGAAGCGTCGGTGACCTCGATCAGCATCTGACCCTTGCGCGCCTGGAGCTTGCGGCCGTCGACCTCGATGGTAACCGTATCGGAGGCCGGCGGCGTCTTGATGTCTTTCGGATTCGCGCTCATGCGTGGCTCCCGGTCGTTCCCGACAGGCAGCGGCGATGCTCGATGTGGTATTCGAATTCGCTGCGGAAATACTTGATGAAGCTCTTCACCGGCCAGGCCGCGGCATCGCCGAGCGCGCAGATGGTGCGGCCCTCGATGTTGGAAGCGACGTCCGTGAGCAGGTCGAGGTCTTCGGGGCGGCCTTGCCCGTGCTCGATGCGATGGATCACACGCGACATCCAGCCGGTGCCTTCGCGGCACGGCGTGCACTGGCCGCAGGATTCCTCGTAATAGAAGTGCGCGATGCGCGCCAGCGCGTGCACCATGCAGGTGCTGTCATCCATCACGATCACGCCGCCCGAGCCCAGCATGGAACCGGCCTTGGCCAGCCCGTCATAATCCATGGTCACTTCCATCATGATCCCGGCCGGCAACACGTTGGCCGAGGAGCCGCCGGGAATGACCGCCTTGAGGTGGTGGCCGTGGCGCACGCCGCCGGCCATTTCCAGCAGCTTCGCGAACGGCGTGCCGAGCGGCACCTCGTAGTTGCCGGGCTTGTTGACGTGGCCCGACACCGAGAACAGCTTCGGCCCGCCGTTGTTCGGCTTGCCGATCTTGAGAAACCAGTCGGCGCCATTTCGGATGATGTCCGGAACCGAGGCCAGCGTCTCGGTGTTATTGATGGTGGTGGGCCGGCCGAACAGACCATAGTTCGCCGGGAACGGCGGCTTGAAGCGCGGCTGGCCCTTTTTGCCCTCGATGGATTCGAGCAGCGCGGTTTCCTCGCCGCAGATATAGGCCCCGGCGCCCAGATGAGTATATAAGTCAAAGTCGACGCCGGAACCGAGGACGTTCTTGCCCAGCAGGCCGGCCGCATAGGCCTCCTGCAGCGCGGCCTCGAAGCGCTCATAGGGTTCCCAGAACTCGCCGCGGATGTAGTTGTAACCCACGGTCGCGCCAATGGCGTACCCGGCGATGGCCATGCCCTCGACCAGGGAATGCGGATTGAAGCGCAGAATATCGCGGTCCTTGCACGTGCCCGGCTCGCCCTCGTCGGAATTGCACACGATGTACTTCTGGCCCGGTGTGTTCCGCGGCATGAAGGACCATTTCAGCCCGGTGGAGAAACCCGCGCCGCCGCGGCCGCGCAGCGCCGATTTCTTCAGCTCCTCGATGATCTTCTCGGGCGGCGTCTTTTCCTTCAGTATCTTTTTCCACATCTCGTAACCGCCGGCGCCCTGGTACGTCGCCAGGCGCCACGGCTGGTCGAGATGAAGATTGCGGAAACAGAGTTCGTTCGCCACGCGTTACTCCAGCTTGTCCAGAATCTCGTCCACCTTCTCGGGCGTGAGATTCTCATAATAATTCTTGCCCACCATCATCATGGGCGCGCCGGTGCAGGCGCCCAGGCATTCGACTTCCTTCAGCGTGAACTTGCCGCCCGGCGTGGTTTCGCCCGGTTTCACGCCGAGTTTTTTCCGCAGGTGGTCCATGATGCGGGCGGAACCGCTCAGCTGACAGGATATATTGGTGCAGACGCAAACCTTGTGGCGTCCCACCGGCTTGAGATCGTACATGGTGTAGAACGTGGCCACTTCGTGCGCCGCGATCGGCGGCATCTCGAGGTATTGCGCCACCGCCTCGATCAGGTCCACCGACAGCCAGCCGCCGTTCTGGTCCTGGGCGATGCGTAGCGCCGCCATCACCGCGGCCTGTTTCCGGTCGGGCGGGTATTTGGCGATCCAGCGGTCGATCTCGGCGCGCGACGCTTCCGACAGGAGACCGGTTTTGGCGGCCGGTTTGGATTGCGGCATCATCGGTCGATGTCCCCGAAAACGATATCCAGGGTGCCGATGATCGCCACCACGTCGGCGATCATGTGGCCGCGACACATCTCGTCCATCGCCGCGAGGTGCGGGAAACCGGCGGTGCGCAGTTTCACGCGGTACGGCTTGTTGGCGCCGTCCGACACCAGGTACACGCCGAACTCGCCCTTGGGGTGCTCGATGGTCGCGTATGCCTCGCCCGCCGGGATGCAATAACCCTCGGTGAACAGCTTGAAGTGGTGGATCAGCGCCTCCATGTCCGCCTTCATTTCCTCGCGGCTCGGCGGCGCGACCTTGTGGTCGCCGGTCATCACCGGCCCGGGGTTCCGACGCAGCCATTCCACGCACTGGCGGATGATCCGGTTCGACTGGCGCATTTCCTCGACGCGCACGAGATAGCGGTCGTAGCAATCGCCGTTGACGCCGACCGGGATGTCGAAGTCGAGACGGTCATAAACCTCGTAGGGCTGTTTCTTGCGCAGATCCCATTCCACGCCCGAGCCGCGCAGCATCGGGCCGGTAAAGCCGAGCTGCAGGGCGCGCTCCGGCGATACCACGCCGATCCCGACGGTGCGCTGCTTCCAGATGCGGTTGTCGGTCAGCAGGGTTTCATACTCGTCCACGTGCTTCGGGAAGCGCTCGGTGAAATCCCAGATGAAGTCGAGCAGCGAGCCCTGGCGATTGGCGTTGAGCCGCTCGAGGTCGGCGGCGCTACGGAGCTTCGAGGGCAGGTATTGCGGCATGGAATCCGGCAGGTCGCGGTACACGCCGCCCGGACGGTAATAGGTGGCGTGCATGCGCGCCCCGGTCGCCGCCTCGTAGATGTCAAACAGGTCCTCGCGCTCGCGGAACGCGTACAGGAACACGGTCATGGCGCCGATGTCGAGGGCGTGCACGCCGACCCAGAATATGTGATTCAGCAGGCGCGTGATCTCGTCGAACATCACCCGAATGTACTGCGCGCGCAACGGCGGCTCGACGCCCAGGAGCTTCTCGATGGCGAGCACGTAGGGGTGCTCGTTGCACATCATCGACACGTAGTCGAGGCGGTCCATGTAGCCGATGGACTGGTTGTACGGTTTGCACTCGGCCAGCTTTTCGGTGGCGCGGTGCAGCAGGCCGATATGCGGGTCGGCGCGCATCACCACCTCGCCGTCCAGCTCCAGCACCAGGCGCAGCACGCCGTGGGCGGCCGGATGCTGGGGTCCGAAGTTCATTGTGTAATTTCTAATCTCAGCCACGACTCGCAAGCCCCGATATAAATAATGAGGTGGGTTGCTCAACCCCCCGTAGCGCGCGCCGAGTACCGCAGCCCCACCGGGAGCAGTTAAGCGAGACCGTGTTCGAGCCCGAGGGTGAGGCGGAGTATTCATGGAAGTCCGGTGGACTTCCATGCCGCCGAACGGGTGCGCCGCGGATCGGCGCGCCCCGGGTGCATGTGCGCCCGGCGAGTTGGTCGAGCGCCCGGTGGGGCGAGGAACGGAGGAAGGGGTCGCGCGCTCCGGGCGCGCTTTCTTTTGGGTACTTTTCTTTGCGCGAGCAAAGAAAAGTACCTCGCCCGCGGTGCGAGAACCGCAAATATGCTTTTGAGTCGCGCGCAAAGCGCGCGAACCATTCAAGGCCTGGATTCCCGCTTTCGCGGGAATGACGGGAGGCTCGTGGGTCAGCCACCCACAAGTAAATACGCGGCCGCAGGCCGCTCAATACCTTACGATGAATACAAGTCACGCTCATATCAACCCTTGGCAAATCCTTCCTCGCGTATGACGCGGGGAACGAGAACACGCGGCTCGATGGACACCGGCTGGTACACGACGCGCTGTTTTTCGGGGTCATAGCGCATCTCGACCTGGCCGATGAGCGGAAAGTCCTTGCGGAAGGCGTGCCCCACAAAACCGTAATCGGTGAGAATGCGGCGCAGATCCGGATGGCCCTCGAAGACGATACCGAAAAGATCGAAGGCCTCGCGCTCATACCAGTTGGCACTGTTCCAGATGCCGGTCACGGAAGCGATCAGCGGCATTTCGTCATCCAGCCAGGCGCGCAGCCGGACCCGCCGGTTGTACTTCAATGACAACAGGTGATACACCACGGCGAACCGCGGACCGGATCGCACTCCCGCCGCAGACTCGCGTCCGTACTCGAGGTAGTCCACACCGCACACATCCATCAGCTGGGCGAAGGCCAGCGCGGGATCGTCGCGCAAACGGGTGCAGACCGGAATAATTTCGTCACGCCGCACTTCCAGCGTAAGCTCGCCCAGCGACTCGCGCGCGTCCGTGATGGCCGCGCCGAACAATTCCTGGACGTGTGCGGCAAGGTCCTGAGTCGAGTCAGTCATGGTCCGGATATCTCAGTCGCTAGCGGGCGATGGTGTTGGTGCGGCGGATCTTGTTTTGCAGCTGGATGATGCCGTACAGCAGGGCCTCGGCCGTCGGCGGGCAACCCGGAACATAGACGTCCACCGGCACGATGCGGTCGCAACCGCGCACCACGGAATAGGAATAATGGTAATAGCCGCCGCCGTTGGCGCAGGAACCCATGGAAATCACCCAGCGCGGCTCGGCCATCTGGTCGTAGACCTTACGCAGCGCCGGCGCCATCTTGTTCGTCAGCGTGCCGGCCACGATCATGACATCCGACTGCCGCGGGCTGGGCCGAAAGACGATGCCAAAGCGGTCCATGTCGTAGCGCGCGGCGGCCGCATGCATCATTTCGATCGCGCAACAGGCCAGCCCGAAAGTCATGGGCCACAGCGAACCGGTGCGGGCGGCGTTGATGAGCTTGTCCGCCTGCGTGGTGACCCAGCCTTTTTCAAGCACGCCTTCAATGCTCACGGGCTTTCTCCATTACTCCCACTCCAAGGCCCCTTTCTTCCATTCGTAAATGAAGCCAACGACGAGGATGCCGAGGAATACCATCATCGAAAGGAACCCGAACAGGCCGATTTCCTGAAGCGCCACCGCCCAGGGAAACAGGAACGCGATTTCAAGGTCGAAAATGATGAACAGGATGGCGACGAGGTAATATCGCACGTCGAACTTCATGCGCGTGTCTTCGAAGGCCTCGAAACCGCACTCGTAAGGCGAGAGTTTGGCGCTGTCCGGGCGGTTCGGCCCGAGCGCCCGGCCGGCCAGAATGATGACGCCGCCCATGACCAGAGCGACGCCGATAAAAATCAGGATGGGGAGATAAGCTTGCAGCATCCGGGCCCCAGAGACGAGTCGGCGGACTTCGATCCGCTCATTGATGGTGAATGAGCCGGCGAGTCTAGGCTTTCGCTGCAAAGGATGTCAAGCAAACGGCGGGCTTGCAAACTTATACCCTTCAAAGGGTTAAAACACTTTGTGGGGGTATAAAAAACGCCTATTGATACGGAGGTCACGCGCGCTTTCGGCGGTGATACAGACTGCGCAGCGGAAAAATAAAATGGTGCCGACGGAGAGACTCGAACTCTCACGGCTTTCGCCACTACCACCTCAAGGTAGCGTGTATACCAATTTCACCACGTCGGCTCTGCTAAGGGTCTCCAGCCACCGGGAACAAACCACCGGAACTATTTCGGTACTTCGGGCGCCTTGGGCGCGGCGGGAACATCGCTGGGTGGCGCCGGTGTTTCGGTTTTCACCGGTTGCTCGATGACCACGCTCTTCGTGACGCTCGCTGGCACCGCATGCTGGGCATACAACCAGGCCAATCCCAGGTTGGAGAGGAAGAAGACCGTTCCCAGGATGGCGGTGGAGCGCGTCAGAAAATTCGCCGAACCGCGGCTGCCGAACAACGTCTGCGAAGCGCCACTGCCGAAGGATGCGCCGATATCCGCGCCCTTGCCCTGTTGCAGCAGGATCAGGCCGATCAGCGCCACGGCCGAGATGATGTCGATTATCAGTATCAGATCTCTCATAAATGTATCCCTATTACTGTAGCCCTGCTCCGCTTTGCTCCGTTCGTCTTGCCATAATACATATCCCCATCAATCGGCGGCGCGGCAGATCGTCAGGAACTCTTCCGCCTGTAACGACGCTCCGCCGATCAGGCCACCGTCGATATCGGGTTGGGCCAAAAGCTCTTTCGCGTTGCTGCCCTTCATGCTGCCGCCGTAAAGAATACGCGTGCTTTCCGCCACGGTTTTATCCCTGGCCGTCAAACGGCTGCGGATAAACCGATGCACTTCCTGCGCCTGCTGTGGGGTGGCCGTCTTGCCGGTGCCGATGGCCCAGACCGGCTCATACGCGATCACGGCGTTTTTGAAGCTGCCGATGCCATGCTTGTCCAGGACGGCATCGAGCTGGCGCGCCACCACCGCTTCGGTCTGGTTCGCCTCCCGCTCCTGCAGGGTCTCACCGACACATAATATAGGTATCAGACCCGCGACCTGGGCGGCACCGTACTTCTCCGCCACCATGGCGTCGGTTTCGCCGTACAGCGTGCGCCGCTCGGAATGACCGACAATAACATAAGTGCAGCCGTAATCCCTGAGCATCGGGCCGGAGATTTCGCCGGTATAGGCGCCGGATTTGTGCACGGACAGGTTCTGCCCGCCCCAAACAGCCGGACTGCCGGCCAGTTTCTCGGCGGCCAGGGGAATCAGGATATACGGGGGGCACACCGCGACTTCCGCTCTGGACGCAGCGCTAATGCCTTTCCGGATGCCGTCCAGCAGGGCCGCGGACTCGGTCCGCGATCCGTTCATCTTCCAGTTACCCGCCACCAGCGTCCGGCGCATTGTCATCGGAACCTCCCCGTATTCGTCTCAAATCTGCCGAAAAACGGGCGCGATGTTACCGAGGCCGGCCCCGGAATGCAATTTTGCGGAAAAAACCTAGGCCGCCGCTTCCGCGGCGCTTTTGACGGTATCGGCGAGATGGCGTGTCAGACGCTCGACCTGCGCGGCGTCGCGGCCCTCGACCATGACGCGCACCACGGGCTCGGTGCCGGAGGCGCGCAGCACCACGCGTCCGTTGTCCGCCAGTTCGGTTTCGACTTCCTTGATGGCCTGCTGTACGCGCGGCGATTCCTTGACGTCGAAACGCCGTGCCATGCGCACGTTGATCATGGTCTGCGGATATATTTCGAGACCACTCCTGAGATCGGCGAGGCTCTTGCCGGTGCCACGCATGGCCGCCAGCACCTGCAGCGCGGCAATGATGCCATCGCCCGTGGTGGCGCGGTCGAGACAGATGATATGACCGGAAGTCTCGCCCCCCAGCTCCCAGCCCTGTTCGTTGAGCAGGCTCAGCACATAACGGTCGCCGACCGCGGCGCGCTTGAAAGGAACGCCCAGCCTGCCGCAGGCATGTTCCAGTCCGAGATTGCTCATGAGCGTACCCACTACCCCGCCGTGCAGCCGTCCGGACTGCTTGCGGTCCGTGGCGATGATATACAGCAGGTGGTCGCCATCCACGATTTCACCCCGGTTGTCGACCATGATGACCCGGTCGCCATCGCCATCCAGCGCGATCCCAAGATCGGCCTTGTGCGCCAGCACGGTCTTCTTGAGGAAAATCGGAAAGGTGGCGCCGCACTCGCGGTTGATGTTGAAACCGTCCGGTTCGTTCGCGACTGCGACCACCTCGGCGCCGAGTTCGCTGAAAACCAGCGGCGCAATGTGATAGGCCGCGCCGTTGGCGCAGTCCACGACGATCTTGAGGCCCTCGAGACCCAGGCGATGCGGGAAGGTGCTCTTGCAGAATTCGATGTAGCGACCGCCGGCATCGTCATAGCGCTTGGCCTTGCCCAGCGCCGAAGGGCCCGCCGTTGTCAGCGGCTGCTGCATCATTTCTTCAATCGCCAGCTCGACCTCGTCCGGCAGTTTGGTGCCCTCGGAGGAAAAAAACTTGATGCCGTTGTCATCGAAAGGATTGTGCGAGGCGGAAATCACGATGCCGGCGCGGGCGCGCGCCGTGCGCGTCAGGTAGGCGATGGCCGGCGTCGGCATCGGCCCGAGCAGGCGGATATCCACGCCGGCGGCGGAGAGCCCGGCCTCCAGCAGGGATTCGAGCAAATATCCGGAAACGCGCGTGTCCTTGCCGATCAGAATCTTGGCATGGTCGGCCTTGCCTTTACCCAGCACGCAACCGGCGGCCCAGCCGAGCTTGAGCACGGTTTCCGGCGTGATCGGCTCTTCGCCCACCTTCCCGCGAATACCGTCAGTGCCGAAAAAACGTCGCTTCATGTTCATGTATTATAATCCCTGCTTTCCGGATATATGGCCGACCACATGTGCAACGCCTCGACGGTCGGGCCAACATCATGCACCCGCACGATGCGGGCGCCTTGCTGCACCGCCATCACGGCGAGCGCCACGCTCGCGTGCAGTCGCTGCTCCACCGGCAGGCCCAGCGCCTTGCCGATCATGGATTTGCGCGACAGGCCGACCAGCACCGTTGCGCCCAGGCCTTGCAGCTTTTTCAGGCCCCGCAGTAATTCTATATTATGTTCCAGCGTCTTGCCGAAACCGAAGCCGGGATCGACGACAAGCCGTGACGCCGGAATGCCCGCGTTGACGCAGGCTTCCAGCCGTTGCTTCAGGAAATCCCGGACCTCGCTTACCACATCGGTGTAGCGAGGGTCGTTCTGCATGGTGCGCGGCTCGCCCTGCATGTGCATGAGGCAGACCGGGACGTTCAGTTCCGTCGCGGCCGCCAGGGCCCCGTCTGTTCTCAATGCCAGCACATCGTTGATAAACCCCGCGCCGGCCGCCACCGCCGCGCGCATGACATCCGGCTTTGAAGTGTCGATGGAAATGGGCAGGGGAGTACGCGCATGCAGGGCCTCCACCACGGGAAGCACGCGGTCCATTTCTTCCTGTGCCGATACCGGCCGCGCGCCAGGGCGGGTGGATTCGCCGCCGACATCGATGATGTCGGCGCCTTCCTCCGCCATCCGCAACGCCTGGGCGATCGCCTTTTCGGGGGACAAAAAAACACCCCCGTCCGAAAAGGAATCGGGGGTGATGTTTAGTATCCCCATCACAGCAGGTCGGGAAATGTCGAGTGCGCGGCCGTTGCAATCGAGAACCCGTTTAGGGTTTAGAGTTTCGAGTTCCGAGTTCGGCTTGGCCATATACTTGTGCCCCAAGCAGGCGCAGGGGGGTTAACCCGAAACCTTGTACACTAAACCCTGTACCGGCGAACTAATGCTCGCCCGCGGGTGAGTCGAGGCGCGGCTTCACGGCCTTGCCGCTCGGCTTCTTCGGGGTGCCGGCATCGCCCTTGGGCGTGCCGCTGGTGCCCGCCGGCGGACGCGGTTCCTTGCCCGTCATGATGTCCTGGATCTGGTCGGACTCGAGCGTCTCCCATTCGAGCAGGGCCCTGGCCATCCTTTCCACCTTCTCGCGGTTCTCCTCGATGATGGCACGCGCCTTGGCATATTGCTCATCGATGATGCGGCGGATTTCCTTGTCCACGGTCTCGGCCACGGCGTTGCTCATGTTCTTGTGCGTCATCACGTCGCGCCCCAGGAACACCTCGCTCTGGTTGTCACCGTAGACGCGCGTGCCGAGCACGTCGGACATGCCCCAGCGCATGACCATGTTACGCGCGAGATCGGTGGCGCGCTCGAAATCGTTGGCCGCGCCGGTGGTCATCTGGTGCATGAACACTTCTTCGGCGATGCGCCCACCCATCAGCACCGCAATGGTCGAGAGCAGGCTCTCGCGGTCGTGGCTGTAGCGGTCTTCCGTCGGCAGCTGCATGGTGACGCCCAGCGCGCGGCCGCGCGGGATGATGGTCACCTTGTGCACCGGATCGGTGTTCGGCAGCGACTTCGCCACCACCGCGTGACCGGATTCATGGTAAGCCGTGTTCTTGCGTTCCTTCTCCGGCATGACGATGGAGCGCCGCTCCGCGCCCATGATGACCTTGTCCTTGGCCTTCTCGAAATCCTGCATGTCCACGAGACGCTTGTTGGCGCGCGCGGCGAACAGCGCCGCCTCGTTCACGAGGTTGGCCAGATCCGCGCCGGAGAAACCGGGCGTACCGCGGGCGATGATATTGGCATCCACGTCGTCCGACACCGGTACCTTGCGCATGTGCACCTTGAGAATCTGCTCGCGCCCGCGGATGTCGGGCAGCGGCACGTATACCTGGCGGTCGAAACGGCCCGGGCGCAGCAAGGCCGGGTCGAGCACGTCCGGACGGTTGGTCGCGGCGATCACGATCACGCCCTCGGTGCCTTCGAAGCCGTCCATCTCGACCAGCAACTGGTTCAGCGTCTGTTCGCGCTCGTCGTGACCGCCGCCGAGACCGGCGCCGCGCTGGCGCCCCACGGCATCGATTTCATCGATGAAGATGATGCAGGGGGCGTGCTTCTTGGCCTGCTCGAACATGTCGCGCACGCGCGAGGCGCCGACGCCGACGAACATCTCGACGAAGTCGGAACCGGAAATCGAGAAAAACGGGACCTTGGCCTCGCCGGCGATGGCCTTGGCCAGCAGCGTCTTGCCGGTGCCGGGCGAACCGGTCATGAGCACGCCCTTGGGAATGCGGCCGCCCAACTTCTGGAATTTCGAAGGGTCGCGCAGGAATTCCACCAGCTCGCCCACCTCTTCCTTGGCCTCTTCCACGCCGGCCACGTCGTCAAAGGTGATCTTGTTCTGTTCCTCGGAAAGCATGCGCGCCTTGCTCTTGCCGAAGCTCATGGCGCCGCGACCGCCCATGCCACCCTGCATCTGGCGCATGAAGAACACCCACACGCCCACCAGCAGCAGCAGCGGGAACCAGTTGATGAAAATGGTCAGCAACAGCGACTGCTCTTCCTGCGGCTTGGCCTCGATGGTGACATTGTGCTCGAGCAGGTCGCCGATCAGGCCGGGGTCGCCCGGGGAAAAAGTGGTGAAGGATTCGCTGCTCTTGAGCTTGCCGACGATCTGACGCCCCTCGATGGTGACGCGATCGACCTCGTTCTGTTTCACCTTTTGAATAAAGGCGGAATATTCCAGCGGACGCGTAGCCTGCTGGCGGTTGCCGAAATTGTTGAACACCGACATCAGCACGATGGCGATGACGAGCCATAACAGGAGATTCTTGGTGAGATTGTTCAAGTGTTGCCTCTAAGTAATATGTCAAGACGAACGAAGTAGGGCTACATTTCTATCAGCCAACCGTTCAATATCCGCATTTTCCTATGATGTCCCCGGGCACACAACGATTTTGATCAAACGCCCCTAAACCCCCTGCCCAGAAGATAAATTTCCTTGCTCTCCGCGCGTGACGCCGACGGTTTGCGCGTGGCGAGCTTTTCGAAGCGGCGCCGCAGTTGCGCGTGAAACTCGTTAAACCCGGCGCCCTGAAAGGTCTTGATCAGCAGGGTTCCCCCGGGCTTCAGCGCTTTGTCGGCGAAATCCAGCGCAAGTTCCGCCAGATTCATGCTGCGCGCCTGATCCACTGAGGCCACACCGGTCATATTGGGGGCCATGTCGGAGATTACAAGATCCACCGGTTTACCTCCCAAAAGGCGTATTAAGGAGTCTAGCACCGGCTGTTCGGTGAAATCGCCCTCGATGAATTCGACACCGACAATCGGCTCCATCGGCAGGATATCCAGCGCCAGCACCCGGCCAGCGTCACCCACGCGGCTTTTGACGTACTGCGACCAGCCTCCCGGCGCGGCGCCCAGATCGACCACCATCATGCCCGGGTGCAACAACCGGTCCCGACGGTCGATTTCCTCGAGCTTGTAGGTCGCGCGCGAGCGCACGCCTTCCTGGCGCGCGCGCTTGACGTACTTGTCCCTGGCGTTACGCGCCAGCCAGCGCTGGCTGCTTTTGGTGCGAGGCATGGGGAATAAAATGAGGCTGCGGTATGATGCGCCGATTCGTCAAGAAATAACGGGCTTCATTATATATGGCTTTGAACGCGAAACAGCGGAAACACCTGAAGACGCTGGCCCATCACCGCAAACCGGTGGTACAGGTGGGAAATGCCGGCGTCACGGCGCCGGTGGTCCGGGAAATAACGCAGGCGCTCGATGCCCATGAGCTGCTCAAGATCCGGCTTCCGGGCGTGGAGCGCGACGCGCGGCACGCGTTGCTGGAGCAGGTCTGCGAAGCCGCCGGGGCCGAGGCGGTGCAGGAAATCGGCCGGGTGGCGGTGATTTACCGCCGCGCGAAAAAACCGCGCCTGAAACTCCCGGAATAGAAAATACGGATCAAATATAACGGATTTCGAGGATTTCGTAGGAACGCACGCCGCCCGGCACCTGCACCTCGACCACATCACCCAGCTCCTTGCCGATAAGCGCGCGGGCGATCGGTGAGCTGATGGAAATCATTCCCTTGGCGATGTCGGCCTCGTGGTCGCCGACGATCTGGTAGGTCACCTCCTGGCCGGAATTCTCTTCCATGAGCTTGAGCGTGGCGCCAAAAACCACGCGGCCGTCGGCATTGACGGTTTTGGGGTCGATGATCTGCGCCGTCGCGAGCTTCATGTCGAGCTCGGCGATGCGTCCCTCGACGAAGCCCTGCTGTTCCTTGGCCGCGTGATACTCGGCGTTCTCCGAAAGATCGCCGTGCGAACGCGCCTCGGCAATCGCCTGGATGATGCGTGGGCGTTCCACGGTCTTCAGGCGGTGAAGCTCGGCCTTGAGCTTCTCGGCGCCGACAACGGTCATGGGCGTTTTCTTCATGACTGATTTCCCACCAATTCCTTATGCAGGTCCTGCAACCGGCTGACGCGCATGTGCCCGGCGGCGCGATGCGCCTCGCAGGCGGCCCTGGCCGCCGCCAGCGTCGTGTAGTTGGTCACCTTGTGCTGCAACGCCTCGCGCCGGATGGCGTATGAATCGGCGAGACTCTGTTTATCAGAAACCGTATTGATGATGATGTCAATCTCGTCATTCATGATCATGTCGATGATGTTCGGCCGTCCCTCGGACAGCTTGCTGACCGCGCGCGTAGTCACGCCAGCGGTCTCGAGCACCGCGGCGGTCCCGCGGGTGGCCAGAATCTCGAATCCATGCTTGCTGAAGTAGCGGGCGACGTCGACTACCCCCTTCTGGTCCGCATCGCGCACGCTGATGAAAATACGGCCGCTGTTCGGGATCGGACTGCCCGCGGCGATCTGGGATTTGGTGAAGGCCTCGCCGAAGCTGCGGCCGACGCCCATGACCTCGCCGGTGGATTTCATCTCGGGGCCCAGGATCGTGTCCACGCCGGGGAACTTGATGAACGGGAACACCGCCTCCTTCACCGAATAATATTCAGGCACGATCTCTCCCGCCACGCCCTGCTTCTTGAGCGACTGCCCCGCCATGCAGCGCGCCGCGATCTTTGCCAGCGGCCGCCCGGTGGCCTTGGAAACATACGGCACCGTGCGCGAGGCGCGCGGGTTCACCTCCAGCACGTAAATCTTGCCATTCTGGATGGCGAACTGCACGTTCATCAGGCCTACCACCTTGAGCGCCTTGGCCATCTTGACGGTCTGGTTGCGCAATTCATCCTGGGTCTTCTTCGACAGCGAAAACGGCGGTAACGAGCAGGCGGAATCGCCCGAATGCACGCCAGCTTCCTCGATATGTTCCATGATGCCGCCGATGATGACCTGTTTGCCATCGGACACGGCGTCGACGTCCACTTCGGTCGCATCGTTGAGAAAGCGGTCCAACAGCACCGGCGAATCCTCGGACACATGGACCGCCACGCGCATGTAGGTTTCCAGGTCCTCGCGCGCGTGCACGATCTCCATGGCGCGCCCACCCAGCACATACGATGGGCGCACCACCAGCGGATAACCGATCTTGTCGGCCAGTTTCACCGCCTCCTGCGCGGTACGCGCGGTAGCATTCGGCGGTTGCAGCAGTTTCAGCCGTTTGAGAAGTTTCTGGAACCGCTCACGGTCTTCGGCCACGTCGATGGATTCCGGCGTCGTGCCGATGATCGGCGCGCCTGCCGCCTCGAGCCCACGCGCCAGCTTGAGCGGCGTCTGGCCGCCATACTGCACGATCACGCCCTCGGGTTTTTCCAGGCGAATGATCTCGAGCACGTCTTCCAGCGTCAGCGGTTCGAAGTACAACCGGTCGGAGGTGTCATAGTCGGTGGACACGGTCTCCGGGTTGCAGTTGATCATGATGGTCTGGTAGCCGTCCTCGCGCAGCGCGAACGACGCGTGCACGCAGCAGTAATCGAATTCGATGCCCTGGCCGATGCGGTTCGGTCCGCCACCCAGCACGATGATCTTTTTCTTTTTCTCTGGCGCGGCCTCGCACTCTTCTTCATAGGTGGAATACATGTAGGCCGTGGCCGAGGCAAATTCGGCGGCGCAGGAATCCACACGCTTGTAAACCGGCCGCACCTTGGCCGCATGGCGCCATTGGCGCACCTGTTTTTCCTTCACGTTCATCAATTGCGCCAGGCGGCGATCGGAAAAACCTTTACGTTTCCATGCACGTAACAAGTCGGCGGACGGCTTTTTCCTGCCGTACTTCGCGACTGTCTTCTCGGTCTCAACCAGATCGGCGATCTGCGCCAGGAACCAGGGGTCAATGTAACAAAGTTCGTAAATCTCCTGCTGGCTCATGCCAAAACGCATGGCATCGGCAAGATGCCAGACGCGCTCCGATCCCGGCACACGCAAGGCAAGCGCCAGGCGCTTGCGCGTTTCGTCCTTGTCCGCGGCGGGATCGAGCCGCGATTCGAGACCATAGCTTCCGGTTTCGAGCGAACGCAACGCCTTCTGGAACGATTCCTGGAAGGTACGGCCGATCGCCATGGCCTCGCCCACCGATTTCATCTGGGTGGTAAGCGTGGGATCGGCCTTGGGAAACTTCTCGAAGGTGAAGCGCGGGATCTTGGTCACCACGTAGTCGATGGTGGGTTCGAAGGAGGCCGGTGTCTTGCCGCCGGTGATGTCGTTTTTCAGCTCATCCAGCGTGTAGCCGACGGCGAGCTTGGCGGCAATCTTGGCGATCGGAAAACCCGTGGCCTTGGAGGCCAGCGCCGAGGAACGCGACACGCGCGGATTCATCTCGATGATCACCATGCGCCCGTCTTTCGGGTTGATCGCGAACTGCACGTTCGAGCCGCCGGTGTCCACCCCGATCTCGCGCAGGCAGGCGATCGAGGCATCGCGCATGATCTGGTATTCCTTGTCGGTCAGCGTCTGCGCCGGCGCAATCGTAATCGAGTCGCCGGTATGCACGCCCATGGGATCGAGATTTTCAATCGAACAGATGATGATGCAGTTATCCTTGCGGTCGCGCACCACCTCCATCTCGAATTCCTTCCAGCCGATGATGGATTCCTCGATGAGCAATTCACGCGTCGGCGAGGCGTCCAGTCCGCGCTCGCAGATGGTGGTGAATTCATCCTTGTTGTAGGCGATGCCGCCACCGGTGCCGCCCAGGGTAAACGAAGGGCGGATGATGACGGGGAATCCGATCGCCGCCTGCACCTGCAGCGCTTCTTCCATGCTGTGGGCAATCGCGCCGCGCGCGCACTGCAGCCCGATGGATTCCATGGCCTTCTTGAAGCGCTCGCGGTCCTCGGCCTTGTCGATGGCTTCGCGTTTGGCGCCGATCATTTCGACGCCGAATTTCTCCAGCACGCCCTCGCGCGCCAGGTCGAGCGCCGTGTTGAGCGCCGTCTGGCCGCCCATGGTCGGCAGCAGCGCGTCGGGGCGCTCCTTCTCGATGATCTTGGATATCGTGGGCCAGGTGATGGGTTCGATATAGGTCGCGTCGGCCATCTCCGGATCGGTCATGATCGTGGCCGGATTGGAGTTGACCAGGATGACGCGATAACCCTCTTCCTTGAGCGCCTTGCAGGCCTGCGCGCCGGAATAGTCGAATTCGCAGCCCTGACCGATGATGATCGGCCCCGCGCCTATGATCAGGATGCTTTTGATGTCAGTACGTTTCGGCATAAAAACAGTTCAGAGTTCAGGGTTTAGAGTACAGCGTTTCGGGGTTTTTTTTGACTTTGTACTCTGTACTCTGAACTTTAAACTTATCCATCATCTGTATGAACCTGTCGAACAACGGCGACACGTCGTGCGGTCCGGGACTGGCCTCGGGGTGGCCCTGGAAACAGAACGCCGGCTTGTCGGTGCGCTGCAAGCCCTGCACCGTACCGTCGAACAGCGAACGGTGCGTCACGCGCAGGTTGGCCGGCAGGCCCGCCTCGTCCACCGCGAAGCCGTGATTCTGGCTGGTGATCATGACGCGACCCGATTCGATCTCGATCACCGGATGATTCGCGCCATGATGGCCGAATTTCATCTTGACGGTGCGCGCGCCGGAGGCCAGGCCCAGGAGCTGATGGCCAAGACAGATGCCGAAGACCGGCAGGCCGGTGTCCACGATTTTCCGGATCGCCTCGATCGCGTAGGCGCACGGCTCCGGATCGCCCGGGCCGTTCGAAAGGAACACCCCGTCCGGTTTGATTTTCAGTACTTCAGCGGCCGGCGTCTGGGCTGGCACCACCGTCAGGCGGCACCCGCGCGCCGCCAGCATGCGCAGGATGTTGCGCTTGATGCCGTAGTCATAGGCAACCACGTGGAAACGGGTTTGTTCCTGTTTCGCGTAACCCTTGCCGAGTTCCCACAGCCCTTCGTCCCACATGTAAGACTTGCGGGTCGTCACCACTTTGGCGAGGTCCATGCCCTTGAGTCCCGGGAACGCGCGCGCGGCCTTCAGCGCGGCTTTCTTGTCGAGCTTGCCGCCCTTCTCCACCGCCAGGATGCAGCCGTTCTGCGCGCCCTTTTCGCGCAACAGGCGCGTGAGCCGGCGCGTGTCGATGCCGGCAATGCCGACCAGTTTGTGGCGACGCATGAATTCCGGCAGCGATTCCGTGGCGCGGAAATTGCTGTGCGCCAGCGGCAGGTCGCGGATGACCAAGCCGGCGGCATGCACGCCGCCGGATTCCATGTCCTCGGGATTGGCACCGGTGTTGCCGATGTGGGGATAGGTGAGCGTAACGATCTGGCGCGCATAGGAAGGGTCCGTGAGGATTTCCTGGTAGCCGGTCATGGCGGTGTTGAATACCACCTCGCCCACCGCCTGCCCCGGAACGCCGATGGACTCCCCGTAGAACAGGGAGCCATCTTCCAGCGCAAGCAGTGCAGACGGCATAGACCAATTACCTCGCGGCGCGCAGGCGCACAAAAACGGGAGAGGCGCCCGCTGTTCCGGTGCTTCTCTCCCGCCTTGAATGCCTGATTAAGGGTGTTTCCGGCTGAACCGGGATTTTACGTGACCGCCCGGCCGGAATCAACGCCGGCTCCGTCACGACATGGCGACACCTGCGCGACCTACTACACTGGATTCCATGGAACGCGAATATCTCACCATCCTGATTCACCTCGGCGCGGCGGTGCTGGCGGGCGGTTTTATCGGCCTGGAGCGCACCTATCACGGCCGTCCGGCCGGTTTCCGCACTCATACGCTGGTCTGCACCGCCTCCAGCCTGTTGATGCTGCTGACGGTCTACCAATGGGAGCTGCTCAAGGGCGTGCCGCTGGAAACCGTGCGCGTGGACCCGACGCGCATGGCGCAGGGCATCATGACCGGTATCGGTTTTCTCGGCGCCGGCGTGATCATGAAGGAAGGGCTCACCGTGCGCGGACTGACCACGGCGGCGTCGATCTGGATGACCGCCTCCATCGGCATTCTGTTCGGCATCGGTTTTTACTTTCCCGCCATCGTGGCGACTCTGCTCACGCTCGGAACGCTGTCGCTGTTTCGCTGGATCGAGGCCATCATGCCCTCGCAGTATTACGCGCGCCTGCACGTGCGCTTCAAGCGCCAGGAATTGCTGCCCGAACCCGAACTGCGCGACCTGATCACATCGCACGGTTTCTCCGTGGCCAACCTGAGTTATCAGCTGGCGGACGAAGGCAAGGTGTTTGAGTACCAGATGACAGTCCGCGTCGCCAACCGCGACAGCTACCGGCGCCTGGCCGAGACCCTCACCGGCCGGGAGCAGGTGCTGGAGTTTCACATCTACCCCACCGGCGACTGAACAGCTGGCGCAGCCTAGAACACGACCGGCCGGTCGTCGAGTTCGTTGCTGTCTTGCTTTTGCGGCGGATAATGCCTGGCAAGGTGGATGCTCACGGCATGGATACCGTGCAGAACGCCTTCCTCGAATTTCCCCTGGCGGAACAGCACTTCCATTTCACGACATATTTTTTCCCAGCCTTCGGCGCCGACACGGGCATGCGCGTCGCGGTCAGCGACGATTTCCACGTCGCGATCCGCCAACAACAGATAAATCAGAACCCCGTTGTTCATCTGCGTGTCCCATACCTTCAGCTGGGAAAACACTTCCAGCGCGCGTTCACGCGCTGACTGGCCGCGCAACAGCGGAAAAAAGGGCAACCCGCTTTCCACGGCGAAACGAATCTCGCCGGCATGCATCGTCTCGGCTTCACGGATCGCGGCCTCGATGGCACGCAGCGTGCGCGCCGGGAACACCAGGCGCACGCGCCACGGTGGCATGAACAGATTTCGGACCACACGCCGGATGTTCATCACCATCTCCCCGAGGCGCCACCGCCTCCGAATCCACCGCCTCCGCCGCTGAAACCTCCCCCGCCGCTGCTCCAGCCGCCACCGGATCCGCTGCTGTAGCCACCGGACCAGCCGCCGAAATCACCCCGGCCACCACGACCGCCACTGCCGCCGATCGCCAGGGTGAATAAAAACACCACGACACCCGCCGCCAGCGCGCCGAGCAGCGAGCCGATGGTTATCCAGAAAACAACGCCGACGATTCCCCCGGAGACAGCGGCCCCGACCAGCCGGCCAAGCAGCGAACCCAGAAACCCGCCTCCGATCATGACCGCAATGAACGCCACCGGCAGCAGATCGGCAATGCCGGACCATGATCGGTCGCGTGCCTGCGGCGGCGGCAAAGGTTCGCCATCAACGAGACGGGTCAGGCGCGAAACGCCCGCCTGGATACCGCCGTAGAAATCACCCTGTTTGAAGAACGGAACAATAATCTCGTCGATGACACGATTGGCCACGGCATCCGGTATTACGCCTTCCAGCCCGTAACCGACCTCGATGCGCAGTGCGCGGTCGTCCTTGGCAACCAGCAGCAATGCCCCATCATCGATACCCTTACGTCCAAGCTTCCAGGTTTCGGCAACACGCAGGGAATACTGCTCGATGGCTTCGGGTTGGGTCGTGGGAACGATCAGCACCGCGATCTGGCTGCCCTTGCGGGTTTCAAAGGCGCGTAGCTCCTGTTCCAGCGCGTCGCGCTGGGACGGCGAAAGCGTGCCGGTCAGGTCGGTCACGCGCGCCGTCAGTGGCGGCACCGCTACTTCCGCATGAACGGCAGAACCGGCGAGGAAAAACACCAGCAGGAACAGCCCGCGCGCGAGCACCTTCATGTTGGCGCTCATCATGTCGCCGTCAATTGTCTGGCGTTACTGTTTTCCGGCTCCGGCGGGCGCGGGCGGCGCAGCGCCGAAATCAACCGTCGGGGGTTTGGCGATTTCTTTTTCATTCTCCACGGTGAAATTTGGTTTCACCTTGTATCCGAAGAGCATCGCCGTCAGATTGCTCGGGAACTGGCGCACGGTGACGTTGTACGCCTGCACCGCCTGGATATAGCGGTTACGCGCCACGGTGATGCGGTTCTCCGTACCTTCGAGCTGCGCCTGCAAATCGCGGAACAGGCCGTCGGCCTTGAGCTGCGGATAATTCTCCGCCACCGCGAGCAAGCGCGACAAGGCGGAACTCAGCTCGCCTTGCGCGGCCTGGAATCTGGCCAGCGCCTGTTCATCGTTAACAAGCTCCGGGGTGACCTGTATGGAACCTACCTTGGCGCGCGCATTGGTTACCTGTTCCAGCACTTCCTTTTCGTGCGCCGCGTAACCCTTGACCACGTTCACCAGGTTCGGGACCAGATCGGCGCGGCGCTGATACTGGTTCAGCACTTCGGCCCAGCCGGCCTTGATCTGCTCGTCGGCGCTTTGCAACGTGTTATAGCCGCAGCCACCGAGCAGGGTAAACACGATCAGGAACAACGGTAAAATAATTTTGTTATGCATGATTCCCTCCTTGGATATTCGACAAAATGTTCAATTTGTTTTCGTGACTATCTGTTTGCGGTAATTAACCACTTAATACAGGTAATGCCGTGTCTCCTCGCAGGGCAGGCCGGTGCGCATCTTCTGGTACACCGCGGACGGCGAAAGACTATCGAGCGCGGGAGTTTATCTGCCGGACAATACGCGCCCCGCCACCAGAATGGTGCAGCACAGGCCCGGAATGATTTTTCCCGCCCCTGTTATTTACAGGTCAACGCAATCCCAGCACGTCCTGCATGTCGTAAAGGCCCTGCTTCCGGTCCGCGAGCCAGCGCGCGGCGCGCAAGGCGCCGCTGGCGAAGGGCATGCGCGATTCGGCGCGGTGCGTGATTTCCACGCGCTCGCCGCCGCCGGCAAACAAAACAGTGTGATCACCGACGATATCGCCGGCGCGAATGCTGGAAAAACCGATGGTCTGGCGCGCGCGTTCGCCGCTGATGCCGTGCCGGCCGTAAACGCCGTGCTCCTTGAGATCCCGCTGCAACACCTTGGCGACCACTTCGCCCATGCGCAGCGCGGTGCCCGACGGCGCGTCGGCCTTGTGACGGTGATGCGCCTCGACGATCTCTACGTCCACCTCATCGCCCAGCACGCGCGCCGCGGTTTCGAGCAGCTTGAAGCACAGATTCACGCCCACGCTCATGTTGGGCGCGAACACGATGGCGATGTCTTTGGCAGCAGTAGTGATACGGCTTTTGCCGGCATCATCGAGACCGGTGGTTCCGATGACCATTTTCTTCCTGTGCTGGCGGCAGTAATCCAGGTTCGCGAGCGTCGCTTCCGGGCTGGTGAAATCCACCAGCACGTCGAAATCGGCGCCGTCGAGGCCGGCACGGACCGTCACGCCCAGCTTGCCCAACCCGGCCAGTTCGCCCGCGTCCTTGCCGACAGCCGAGTTCCCCGTGCGCTCGATCGCGGCGCTCAGATGCAGACCCTCCGCACGGGCACAGGCTTCGATAAGTGTTCGCCCCATGCGCCCGGCGGCGCCAGTGACGGCAATCTTGGTCATGCTGCTTCCCTGTCAGGAATCTTGTTGCCGCAGAGAATAGATGATTTGACCGGGGACGCCAACCACCGGCACAAACGCGAAAAGGTAAATACGGCAGAAAAACCGCGACTGACTGACAAAACTGTTGTGAAAATACCAGGCAGACAGACCGCCTGCTCGGGACGATCTTCAGAGCGACCGATTTCTTTTTTTGCGTGCGAAACTGATCAGTCCCAACAGCCCCGACCCGAACAGCCACACCGCAGCAGGCAAGGGAACCGGGGTCGTCGATGAGCCGGCAAAGAAAGCGCTTGTCGTCGCGCCGAAATTCGTGAAATCCGCGACGTGTGCAACAAAGAATTCGCCACCGGCATTGCTCGCTGCATAGCTCGCGATTGTGTCGCTGCCTATGCCGCCGATCGAGAATGCCAGCGGATCCTGGCGCGAACCACCGGTACCACTGATGACGTTCAGGAATACGCCAAACTCAGAGATGTTCTGCGAACCGACATAGGACCAGCCCGATGGCAAATCGAGGGTCGCGCCCGAAAGATCGGGTCCATTGAAGCCGAACAGTTGAATGCCGAAATTACTGCCCGGCGTCAGCACGCTTTCAAATACATCCACCGTGAAGTTGATTTCACCGGCGTCGCCCTCGTCATCTATGGATACCTGAAGATAGTTCACGCCATCGGCCAGTGCGTTCGACTGATCCATAAAATAGGACACTGACGCCGCGTGCGCCGAGATGACGCCGCCCATTGCCAAAAAACCGGCCACGGTGAGCACCGCAGCTTTCTTAAACAACAACGATATTGGTTTCATGATCTATTCATGTGTACTCAGTGCCTCAGCACCGGTACTGGTTATTACAAATGGGTCTATAAATCCGTATGCCGTGAAGTACCGTCAGCTAAGGCTTCACGACTCTTCGGCGCTTGGCGAACCCCAGTAATCCGATCAAACCAGAGCCGAACAGCCACACCGCAGCCGGCAGGGGTACCGGCGTCACCTGCACCATCACGTTGTCCAGTCCCCAGCTCTCGTCATCGATGCCTTGCAGGCCAGCAGCAGAGAAATTCAGCGCCAGGTCACTGGCGTTGTGGGCGAACGTGAAGCTGAGGTTGTAGACCGAATCCATGGGCTCATCGGTTACGTCCAGACTGCTAAACGTGTAACCCAGCGAGTAGCATTCACTCGCTCCAGTCATCGGATTGTATTCGTTGGCAGGCAGTCCGCTGAGGTTGTAACCGGTGCAACCAGCCGCAAAGGGGGTAGGCGCATATGCCTGTCCAACGATGCCACCGTTGCTGAAAGTAGTGTTGAGCAGCGAAGGGCCGCCCCCAACACTCAGATTCCAGGAATCAGGGCCTATCGGAACGCCTTGATCATCTGTCGCGTTACCGTCCCACGAACGGATCAGGTAAAGGCTGAAGGAGACCGTCGTGGTGACGTGCTCGGGCAAGTCCGTGAGCGAGAGACTCACCGTGCCATTACTGAACTCGCCCAAGAACAGTCGCACAAAATCATCATTCGGTGCCTGGGTAATTCCGATGGTGTTATCCGCGCTTGACCAGCCGGCGCCCACGGCGGTCTGAAAGTCATTCATATAGACCGTGGCCGCACTCGCTGGCATGGAAAACCAGCAGGCAAATGCAAACAAGGCGCGACGCGCATATCGTAATTCACGCCCGGTTTTTATAAGTTTCTTCATCATTGCGCCCCCTCTCCCCATGGAAAAAATTATTTCGTATTACGCTTTCGGCGCGACGCCAGGCCGAGCAAGCCAGCCAGCCCGGAACCGAAGAGCCACACGGCAGCCGGCACGGGAACAACCGCTGACGGAAACGGATCGCCACCGCCAGCGTAATAAGCGGCTTCGATAGAAGCGCCTTTACCAGAGGTGTACAGATAAGCGTGGGGGATCACATCAAAATCGGAAGTGGGGTCGGACCATCCCAGACGCAGCGCATGCACCCGCGGGCCGTTATAGCCCACCAGATCATAGCGGTACAGGCCCGCCTCCATTGCCAGATCGGAAGCGAAGCTCGACCGGTTATCTTGCCCGTCCCCGGATATCCTCGGCGCGAGCCCGTCCACGGATAAACTCTGAGATGTGTTTGCGCCCCAGATCGTGAATTCAAAGCCGTCGTCGTACAGCATCTCAAAGTTGTAGTTTCCCGCCGTAGGCACCGACAGGTAACCCCACATGTGTCCGGCATAGTTCTCCTGGTTGGAATCGCCAGTATTGAACAGCGGAACCAGATTGACAGCACCCAAGGTGCTTTCGTAACGCTGGTTGAAAACATCGTTACCGACGTTGATATTGCTCAGTACTGCGTCGGCGCTGCGCAGGAAGCCCGGATCGCTGGGGGCCAAACCCAAAGCTGCTGTTGCGTCCTGCAGGCTGTCGATCGCGGTATTCTGGACCTGTACCCAATGACTGCTGACACCGTCACCGTCGGTGAATACACCGGGGACGATCGGTGTGAGATTGACCGTAGCAGCCACAGCGGGTTGCACAGTCAGTCCGAGCACCAACCAAAGCGACCCCAAAACGGCGTACAAGAGGTGTCGTGTATCGACCTGCCTAAAATTGCGCATTTTCATTATGTTTCTTGCCGTAGTGGTGATCAATGCACTGACGAATCCATACCCCAGGAAACGTCCTGCTGTTTTTGTGCATCGGGAATAATCCATAAACTCCTCCTGAATTGATTTTTTTATGGCAAGGCATGCGCCTTGTGTTCTTCAATCCTTCGAGTGAGGCTCCTTGTTGCGGCTGACGACGCACTCCATCGAGCGTCACCGGTAAAAAATTATTGTTTTGCCTGTCTGTGCTCCCGGGCTTTAACGCGGATTCTTCTTCCCTGCCTCGATTACTCTGAGCGCAGGCTTGGCGACTGTCAGCTTGGAGGAATGGGACTCTGAAAGGATCGCCACCAGTTCACTGACACTGTGAAACGGGCGTTTCGCTTCTTCCCCGACAGTCTCCACCAGACCAACAAGGCTCTCCGGATTATCGGCATCCCGCCGATACATGCGAACGATGTAGCTATCCATCTTCTCCTCCATCTCTGTAATTATTTCTGCTGTGCGGGAGAGAATGCGTGGGTATGACATACGGATAACTTACAGATTGGGGAAAAATCGAAGCGTGCAGCGGCATCCCGCGCACGAAGGCGCGGGGACGGGATTTCAGGACATCAGACCTGGATCAATCGCCGGCGAATGGCTTCGGTAGCGGCAGAAGGGGTAATGGAAAGAATCAGCGATAGAGTCGTGCGGCAACGGCGGTAAACGGCCAGCGCCTCGCTGCGCCGCCCGAGTTGGTGATAGCAGACCATCAACCGTTGATAAAATACTTCCGCGAGGTCGTCGACCTCGAGTCCTTTCAGGTAACACTGGATGGCGGCTTCGTGCCGCCCGATCCTTTCCCAGTGGCGCGCGACATCCA
>Ga0209286_1000005_pt1 | contig 34498 bp, 35 predicted proteins | sample PPLLak1March2015_2_FD_187250 | JGI IMG/M metagenome (GOLD analysis project Ga0209286, IMG submission 187250) | Freshwater sediment microbial communities from Prairie Pothole Lake near Jamestown, North Dakota, USA - PPLs Lake P8 Core (3) Depth... | ecosystem: Environmental > Aquatic > Freshwater...
GCCTTTGGTCCTGCACGACGGCAGGTGGGTGCTGGATGAGGGCGACCTGAAAAAGCATCCCCATTCCACCACCTTCTTCCTCTGCAACCCGCAGAACCCCGGCGGCACGGTGTTCCGGCGCCAGGAGCTGGAACGGCTGGCAGAGCTGACGCGCGGCATGACGATTGTCTCGGACGAGATCCACTGCGACCTCGTGCTCGAGCCGGGCCTGCGCCACGTGCCGATCGCCTCGCTCGCGCCCGAGGTCTCGCGCCGCACCGTGACGCTGATGTCGGCGAACAAGGCGTTCAATTTCCCGGCGGCGGGCTGCGCCTGGGCGGTGGCGGAAGACCCGGCGCTGCGCGAAGCCTTCGCCGCCGAGATGCGCTCGCACCTGCTGCCGTCACCGTCGGTCTTCGGCTACGCGGCTACGCTGGCGGCGTATCGCGAGGGCGACGATTGGCTTGCTGCACAGACCGACTACTTGAGAGTGAATCGGGAATTGGTGGAAAAGAACATCGGCTTGCCGATGGCGCGGCCGGAGGCGACCTACCTCGCCTGGATCGATTGCAGCGCACTGAAGGCCAGGGACCCGTACCAGCTCTTCCTCGGCCATGGCGTGGCGCTCTCGCCCGGGGCGCAGTTCGGCGCCCCGAGGTTCGTGCGCCTCAACTTCGGCACGCAGCGCGCGCGGCTCGAGCAGGCGCTCGAGCGGATGCGCTCAGCCCTCGCCGCCCTCGCGTAGCGCCAGCGCGGCGTGCAGGACGCGCTCGAGGTGCGGGTCGCGCACGCCGACCTCGTGCATGTGATCGAGGGTATTGCGGATGTAGTCGACGCAGGGCCCGCGCTGGCCGATTCCCTGCGCGACGAGGCGGGCCCGGCCGTGCAGGTCGAGCTCGCGCACATAGGCCGGGTGCTCCGTGTCCGCGACGAAGGCGAGCGCGCGCACGGTGCGCCGGCCGCCGAGCGCGACCGGGACGAGCCGCGGGTCGTAGACCTGCCGTGCCATCTCCCGGCTCCAGAGCCGGTTCAGCGTGCGGCTGACCTGTGCCGCCGGCACGCGGAAGGCCATTCCCCAGCACGAGCCGCCTCTGCACAGGCCGACCACCAGTCCGGGACGGCGCTTGGTGCCCCGGTAGCGCGTGGAGAGGATGCACAGTGCCCGGTGGTAGCCGTGCACCCGGCCGACCTTCTTCGCCGTGTAGGCGAAGCCCGGCGACCACATCAGGGAGCCATAGCCAAAGATCCACAAATCGCCGCGCGGCAGCGCGGGCATGAAATCGTCTAGGTTCATCGCCTACCGCTTCAACGCAGCGCGCACCTCGGCGGATGACGCGAGCTCGCCGCCCGCGGACTCGATCGCGCGCCGCGCGGCGCGCACCCAATCCAGGTTCGACTGCTTCGAGCCGAGCGGCGCGTCCTCCAGCCCGACCCGCACGTGGCCGCGGCGCTGGATCGCCGCCGGCACCAGCGGCAGCACGTTGACCGAGAGCCCCGCGATCATCCACGGCGAGCCAGGCGCTTCGTCGGCGAGGAGCTTCAGGTACGCGTCGAGCGCGTACACCGCGGGCGGAAAGCCGAAAGGCAGGCTGTCGGAGAACATGAAGCGGTAGACGGGCTGGGGCACGCCGCGCGTCTCGCGCGCCCGCACCGCGCCCAGGCGCAGGAAGCCCGGCTCGTAGATCGCGTAGCCGGGATGGAAGCCGTGCCGCGCCGCCAGGGCGAGGCCGTGGCGAACGTGCTCGTCGGGGTTCAGGTAAACGAAGTGGTCGAGATTGACCGAGCCGGGATCGACCACCGCCCACTCGAGCAGGCCGCGCCGGGCGAGCGAGTCGATCGCGGCGAAGCGCTCCGCGGCGCCCATTTCGCCGCTGATCGGGATCGTCGGATAGACGATGCAGTCGGCCCGGCTGCGGATACCTTCGATGATGCGCGCGTACAGTTCGGCGTCGTCGCGCTGGCGGCCGCTCGCTTCGTCGTAGGCGTGCACATGCACGATCGCCGCGCCTTCGGCCGCGCAGGCCACCCCCTCGGCGACGATGTCCGCGATGCGGACCGGGATCTGCGGCTGGAGATCCTTGCCCCAGGTACCGTTCAGGGCGACCTCCAGCCAGGTCTTGTGCATTTGTTGCGCATTATAGAATCGACCCATGTCCGGACGGCGCGCGCCGATCGCAGGCCGCTATACCGCCGAGGAAGTCGGGCTGGCGGCGCGCAACCGGGGCATGCCGCTCGAGGCGCTGCGCTACGACGTGACGCCCGCCGGGCTGCACTACCTGCTCATCCATTTCGATATCCCCGAGGCCGGCGCCGTCCCGCGGCTGGAGCTGCGGGGGCTCTTCCACAAGCCCTTTGCCGTGTCGGCGGAGGAGCTGCAGGCCCTTCCCGCCCGGACCGTGCGCGTCACCATGGAGTGCGCGGGCAACGGGCGCGGGCAGCTCGCGCCGCGCTACCCCTCGGTGCCCTGGCTGGAGGAAGGGGTCTCCACCGCCGAGTGGACCGGCGTCCCGCTCGCGACGCTGCTCGCCCGGGCGCAGCCGCGCGCGGAGGCAAGGCACATCGTCTTCCGCGGCGCCGATCGCGGCTTCGACCGCGGCGTCGAGCACGATTTCGCGCGCAGCCTGGGCCTCGCGGAAGCGATGCGGGAGGACGTGCTGGTCGCCTATGCGATGCAGGGCGCGCCCCTCTCGCCCCAGCATGGCGCCCCGCTGCGGCTGGTCGTGCCGCGCTGGTACGGCATGGCCAGCGTCAAATGGCTGTGCGCCATCGAGGCGATCGATCGCCCTTTCGACGGCCTGCAGCAGGCACGCAGCTACCACTTCCGGCGCGAGAGCGGCGAGCCGGGCGAGCCCTGCACGCTGATGCGGGTCAATTCGCTCATGGCGCCGCCGGGCATTCCCGATTTCTATTCCAGGAAGAGAAGTGCGCCACCGGGAAACGTCACGATCCGGGGCCGCGCCTGGTCCGGGAGCGCGCCGATCGCGCGCGTCGAGCTCGGTATCGATGGCAGCTGGACCGTTGCCACGCTCGAGCCCGCGGCCCATGCGCACGCCTGGACGGCCTGGCATGCCACGTGGCAGGCGACGCCCGGCGAGCACGAGCTTTCCTGTCGCGCGACCGACGCGAGCGGCAACACGCAGCCCCTCGAGCCGCCGTGGGACCTGTCGGGCTTCGGCAACAACGCGATCCAGAGAATTCACGTCAGCGTCAACGCCGCCGCGCGCTGACGCCGAAGGGCCAGACCGGCGTCGAGACGCAGAAGGCGACGCCCGCCACGCCCTCGGCCAAGTCGTCGAAGGAGGAGAAGCAGAAGGTGGCCAAGGGCAAGACCAAAGCCAAGGCAAAAGCGGACGACAAGAAGGCAAACTAGCCGTCCGGTGGGACGGAAAGCCCGGCTGCGGCCGGGCTTTTTTTTTCGCGGGGCGCGCAGTACATTACGCCGGCCATTTGCCGGCAACTCCCCCAGGAGCAATCCCATGGACCGTAGAGCGTTCCTTGCATCCACCGCCGCCGCCGCGGCCGTCGCATCGCTGCCGTGGCGCAGCGCGAACGGCGAGGACGGCTGGCGCAGCTTCGAGGTCACTACGCGCGTCGACATCCAGCGCCCCTCCGGCGTCTCGCGCGCCTGGATCCCGCTGCCGCTGGCGGGCAGCAACGAATGGCACCGCGACCAGGGCGACGCCTGGTCCGGGAATGCGGCGCGCGCCGAAGTGATGCGGGATCCGAAGTACGGCGTGGAGATGCTCTACGTCGAGTGGGCGGCGGCGCAGGGCACGCCTTATGTCGAGGTCACGAGCCGCTTCGCGACGCGCGATCGCGCGGTCGACCTCTCGCGTCCGGGTTCCGGCGCCGCGCGCCTGAGCGACGCCGAGGTCAAGTTCTTCACCGCGCCCACCGAGCTCATCCCGACCGACGGCATCGTGCGCGAGACCGCCGAGAGCGCGGTCAAGGGCAGCCGCACCGACCTGCAGAAGGCGCGCGCCCTCTATGAGTGGATCGTCGACAACAGCTTCCGCGATCCCAAGGTGCGCGGCTGCGGCTGGGGCGACATCAAGGCGATGCTGGAGTCGAAGAACCTCGGCGGCAAATGCGGCGACCTGAACGCGCTCTTCGTCGGGCTGGCACGCTCGGTCGGCGTGCCGGCGCGGGACGTGTACGGCATTCGCGTCGCCCCTTCGGCGCACGGGTACAAGAGCCTCGGGGCGGGCTCGCCGGTGATCAGCAAGGCGCAGCACTGCCGGGCGGAGTTCTTCGCCGCCGGCATCGGCTGGGTGCCGGTGGACCCGGCCGACGTGCGCAAGGTGGTGCTCGAGGAGCCGCCGGGCAACCTGGCGATGGGTGATCCGAAGGTGGTGGCGGCGCGCCAGCGTCTCTTCGGCAGCTGGGAGATGAACTGGCTCGCCTACAACACCGGGCACGACCTGGCGCTGCCGCATTCGCGCGGGCCGAAGCTGCCCTACCTGATGTACCCGAACGGCGAAACGGGCGGCGAGCGGCTCGATCAGCTCGAGCCCGATGCCTTCAAGTACGCCATCACGGCGCGCGAGCTGAAAGCCTGATGCCGCGCCGCTTGCTCGCGGCGCTGCTGCTTCTCTGGAGCAGCAGTTCCATGGGCGCGCAGCCGCTCGAGCTCGCCGACCTCGAAGGCCGGACCTACCGCCTCGCCGACTACCGCGGCAAGGTGGTGCTGGTGAACTTCTGGGCCACCTGGTGCGCGCCCTGCCGGGAGGAGATGCCGAGCCTGGAGCGCCTGCGCCAGGCGCTCGCCGGCCGGCCCTTCGTGGTGCTGGCGGTGAACGTCGGGGAGGGCGGCCGCGTCGCCGGGGACTTCATGAAGACCATGCCGCACGGTTTTACCGTGCTTCTCGACCGCGACGGCAGCGCCACCCGCGCCTGGGGCGCGCGCATCCTGCCAGCGACCTACGTCATCAATCCGGAGGGCAAGCTCGACTTCCGGCACGTCGGCGCGCTCGACTGGTCGAGCGCGGAGGCGAGGAGCCGCATCACGGCCTTGATGCCATGAAACATCCGGGGAAGCTGCTGCTTCTGCTCGTGGCCTTCAATGCGTGTGCCGATGACACGGACGTGCGCGCGCCGTTCATCACCACGCCGGGGAGCGTCGTGGAGCACATGCTCAAGCTCGCCGGCACGCAGCCCGCCGACGTGGTGATGGACCTCGGCTCGGGCGACGGGCGGATCGTCATCGCGGCGGCGCAGAAGTTCGGCGCGCGCGGCATCGGCATCGAGCTCGACCGCGGCCTGGTGGAGGAGTCGCGGCGCAACGCGCAGCACGCCAACGTCGCCGGGCGCGTGTCCTTCGTGCAGGGCGACGTGCTCACCGCCGACCTCTCGCCGGCGAGCGTGGTGACCCTGTACCTGCTGCCCGGGCTGATCGGCAAGCTGCAGCCGCGCTTCATCTACGAGCTCAGGCCCGGCACGCGCATCGTCGCGCATGCCTTCGGCATGGCCGGCTGGAAGCCCGACCGCACGGAGACGCTGCGCATCGCGGAGCCGCATCCGGGCCAGGGACCCGAGAGCAAGCTCTACCTCTGGATCGTGCCTGCCAATGCGCGCGGCGTCTGGCGCGGCGGCGGGCACGAGCTGCGCATCGAGCAGAACTACCAGCAGATCGAGATCGACGGGGCGAGGCAGGCGCGGCTGTCGGGCCGCGATATTTCCTGGCAGCTCCTCGAGGCGCGCTTCACCGGCGTGGTGGAGGGCGATCGGATGGCGGGCGAGCTGGCCGCGCCGGATGGCCGCCGGCAGGCGCTCGTCCTGCTCCGGGTCCGGCCTTAGAGCACCTTGCCGGGGTTCATCAGGCCGCGCGGGTCGAGCGCCTGCTTCAGCGCGCGCATCAGCTCGAGCTCGAGCGGATCCTTGCGCTGCGCGATCTCGTCGCGCTTGAGCTGCCCCAGGCCGTGCTCGGCGGAGATCGAGCCCTCGAGCGCCGCGACGGCGTCGTAGACGATGCGGTTTACTGCGGCGCGCTCCTTGACGAGCGCCGCCGGGCCGACGTTGTAATGGATGTTGCCGTCGCCGACATGGCCGAAGGCGTAGATCTGCGCGGCGGGAAACTTCTGCCGGATCGACTGCCCGAGCCGCTCGATCAGCTCCGGCGTCCTGGACACCGGCACCGACACGTCGTGCTTGACGTTGCTGAACTGCGCTTCGGGGATGGTCTCCCGGATGCGCCAGAGGGCGCGCGCCTTCTCCATGCTTTGCGCGATCGCCGCGTCGCCGAGCCCACCGCGCCCGGCGCAATCGGCGAGCGCCTCCTCCAGGCGCGAGCGCAGGGCATCGGCAATGCCGCTGTCGGCCGCCTCGACGAGCACGTACCACGGATAGGGCGAGGCGAGCGGATCCCGAATGTCTTTCGCATGGTCCAGGACGGCTTTCAGGCAATCGCGCGAAACCAGCTCGAAAGCGCTGATGCGCTCGCCGAGGCGCTCATGCAGCGCCGCGAGCAGCTCGACCGCGGCGCGAGGGCTGGCGAGGCCGATCCAGGCGGTGGCGGCGGCGCTCGGCTTGGGGTGCAGGCGCAGCACCGCCGCGGTGATGATCCCCAGCGTTCCCTCGGCGCCGAGGAAAAGCTGCTTCAGGTCGTAGCCGGTGTTGTCCTTGCGCAGGCCTCGCAGGCCGTGCCAGACGCGCCCGTCGGGCAGCACCACCTCGAGGCCCAGTACCTGCTCGCGTGCGCTGCCGTAGCGCAGCACGTTCACGCCGCCGGCATTGGTGGAGAGGTTGCCGCCGATCTGGCAGCTGCCCTCGGCGGCGAGCGAGAGCGGGAAGAGCCGCCCCGCCTCGTCGGCGGCGCGCTGCACGGCGGCAAGCACGCAGCCCGCCTCGGCGGTGAGCGTGTCGTTGAGGACGTCGATCGCACGGATGCGGTTCATCCGCCCCAGGGAGAGCACCACCTCGCGGCGCGCGCCGGTGGGCACCGATCCGCCCGAAAGGCCGGTATTGCCGCCCTGGGGAACGATGGCGACGCCCTCGCGCGCGCAGGCCGCGACCGCGCGCGCTACTTCCTCGGTGCTCCCCGGGCGCACCACGCACTCGGCGCCGGCGGAGTACTGCCGGCGCCAGTCGGTCAGGTAGGGTGCGGTATCCTCGGGCGAGGTCAGGACGTTCGACTTCCCTACAATCTCTCGCAACGCATCTTTCACGGACGGATTCTCACACATGGTCGTCAAGGCTAAGGAAATCGGACCCGGGCGCTATCGCGAGTCAGCGGGGCGGCATTACGAGGATTTCGCGCTCGGCGACGTGTACGAGCATCGGCCGGGCCGTACGCTGACCGAGGCGGACAATACCTGGTTCACGCTCCTCACCATGAACCAGCACCCGCTGCATTTCGACGCCGTCTACGCCGCCGGGACGGAGTTCAAGCGTCCGCTGGTCAATTCCTGCCTGACCCTCGCCATCGTCACCGGCATGAGCGTCGCCGACGTCAGCCAGAAGACGGTCGCCAACCTCGGCTGGGACAAGATCCGCCTCACCGCGCCGGTGTTCGCCGGCGACACGATCTACGCCGAGTCCGAGGTCATCGGCAAGCGCGAATCGGGCTCGCGCAAGCACCACGGCATCGTCACCGTGCGCACCACCGGGAAAAAGGCGGATGGAACGGTGTTCATGAGCTTCGAGCGCTCGATGCTCATCCCGATGCGCGGCCACGCGGTCGATGACAAGCTGGATTACTAGCCTCGCGCTGCTCGCCTCGCTCTGGGGCGCGTCTGCTCTTGCAGAAAACCCGATCGTGGTCGGGGCCGTGGTGTCGACGACCGGCGCGCAGGCGGCCGCCGCAGAGGGCTACCGCAGGGCGCTCCTGCTCTGGGAGGAGGAGGTGAATGCCGCCGGCGGTTTGCTCGGCCGGCGCGTGGAAGTGCGCCTGCGCGACGACCGGTCGCAGGCGGTACGCGCGCGCTCGGAGTACGAGAAGCTGATCGAGGAAAAGGCCGATGTGCTGATCGGCCCCTACGGCTCGGCGGCGACGATGATGGGCGCCGCGGTGGCCGAGCGCGCGCGCCGTGTCATGGTCAACGGCGGCGGGCCCGCGCGCACCGTGCACAAGCGCTCGCCGCAGTATCTCTTCCAGAGCGTCATCCCCTACGCGTCGTACGGCGCGGGGGCGCTCGAGCTGGCGAAGGCCGCGGGCATCGAGCGGCTCTTCATCCTGGGGCGCGAGGACCCGCGCTCGCGCGACATGGCGGAGGCCACCGCCGAGCTCGCGCGCGCACAGGGCTTTCCTGCCGTGGAGACGGTCTCCTACAGCGGCGGCAGCGAGGATTTCGAGCTCCAGGTGAAGCTCGCGCGCGCCGCCGGGGCGCAGGCCTGGGTGGCCTTCGGTGAAGTGCGCGAAGCGGCGGACATGGTGCGCACCTTCAGGCGCCTGGACTACGCGCCGCAGCTCTTCTTCGCCCGCGCCGCCGCCGAGCCGGCCTTCGTGGAGCTGCTGGGGCAGGACGCCGAGTTCAGCCTGGGCGCCATGGAGTACGATGCGCGCCTCGCCACGCCGGGCAACGCGGCCTTCGCCAAGGCGTACGCGGCCCGGTGGTCGGAGCCCGCGGGGCTGTCCGCGGCGCAGGGCTACGCCACCGCGACGGTGCTGGCGGCGGCGGTGCGCGAGGCGGGAAGCCTCGACCCGCAGAAGCTGCGCGCGGCGCTGACGAAGCTCGAGGTTGGCACCGTGCTCGGCCCGTACCGCATCGACCCGGCGAACGGCTCGCAGGCCGGGATGAGCGCGGCGGTGGCGCAGATCCTGAGGGGCCGCCCGGCGGTGGTCTGGCCGCGCAGCCTCGAGACCACGAACGCGCTGCTGCCCTATCCGCAATGGGGCGAGCGCAGCCTGCTCAAATAGGAGATGGCATTGAACCGTTCCTTTCTCTTCGCCCCCGGCAACGTGGCGCGGCGGGTCGAAAAAGCCTTCACGCTCGAGGCCGACGCCGTGATCCTCGACCTCGAGGACTCCGTCGCGGTGTCCGACAAGGTCGCCACGCGCAAGCAGGTCAGGATTTCATTGGAAAAGAAAGGCCAGGCGCGCGTCTACGTACGCGTCAACGCCCCGTCGACGCCGTTCTGCCACGGCGACCTGCTGGCGACGGTGCAGCCGGGCATCCACGGCATCGTCGTGCCCAAGATCGAGAGCGCGGCCGACCTGCACGCGATCGACTGGGTCATGGCGGCGCTCGAGCGCGAGCGCGGCATCCCGGAGGGCTCGCTCGACCTGATGCCGCTCATCGAGACCGCCGCCGGCGTGCAGCGTGTCGACCGCGTGCTCCAGGCGCGCAACCTGCGGCCGTACAAGGGGGCGTGGCGCGTGAAGCGCGTCGCCTTCGGCGCCGGCGACTACGCCAACGATGTCGGCCTCGCGCCGACGCTCGAGGAAGCCGAGCTCGCCGGCGCGCGCGAGCGCGTAGTGCTTTCCTCGCGCGCGGCCGGCATGGAGAACCCGATCGACAGCCCGTGGTTCCATTTCAAGGAGACCGCGGCGTTCGAGCGGGCCCTCGAGAGGAGCCGCCGCAGCGGCTTCCAGGGCAGGCTGTGCGTGCACCCCGACCAGCTCGCGCCCGTCAACAAGGCCTACCTGCCGAGCGAAGAGGAGCTCGAGCGCGCGCGGCGCATCGTCGCCGCCTTCCGCGAGGCCGAGGCGCGCGGTGAAGCCGCCGTGCAGGTCGACGGCCTCATGGTCGACTACCCGATCATGCATCGCGCCCAGGCGCTGCTCGATGCCGTGAAGAAGAAATGAGCGCGCCCGAAGGATTCCGCGCCATCGAAGGCCTCAGCCCGTTCAACGCCCTGGTCGGGCCGCTCTACCGGCGAAGCAACGAGCGCGGCGTCTCGATCGGCCTGTGCATCGAGGAGAAGCACACCAACTCGCGCGGCATCTGCCACGGCGGGCTGCTCGCCACGCTCGCGGACCTCGCCCTGGGCTACGCGCTCGTCGGGCAGGGCGACAGGATCGCCGGAAGCTTCTTCACCGTGCAGCTGTCCATCGACTATGCGAGCCCGGCCAAGGTGGGTGACTGGATCGAGTCCGAGGTCGAGATCCAGCAGGCGGGCGCGCGCCTTGCGTTCGCCAACTGCTACCTCGTCGCCGCGGGGCGACGCATCGCGCGGGCGAGCGCGATCTTCGCGAGGGCCGGGAAGAACGAGTGACGCGCGACGTAGTGCTGGTGCCGGGGCTGTGGATGCCGAGTATCGCCATGTCGCTCTTCCGTGCCCGGCTGGCGAAGGCCGGCTATGCCACCCATCTGTTCGTCTACCGCGGCCGCGACGCGGCGGAGGAAAATATCCCGCTTCTGGAAAAGTTCATCCTCGAACGGCTGGGCGGCCGGGCGGCGCATTTCGCCGGGCACAGCCTCGGCGGGACGCTGATCCTCGATACGCTTTGCCGGCATCGGGAGCTGCGCGCCGCGTCGGTGCTCCTCCTCGGCGCGCCGGTGCGCGGCTGCCTCGCCGGGCGCAGGCTCGCGCGGCACGGCTTCGGGCGCTGGATGCTCGGGCACTCCGCGGCGCGCTGGCAGCCCTGCGAGGCGCGCTGGCCGCGTCCGGAGCCCCTGGGCGTGGTCGCCGGCACGCTGCCGCTCGGCCTGGGGCGCGCGCTCGGCGCGCTGCCGGGCGAAAATGACGGCGTGGTGCGGGTCGAAGAGACGACGGTGGAAGGCATGACGGCGCGCGCGCTGGTGCGCGAGGGCCACAGCATGCTCATCGTCTCGCCGCGCGTCCTGCGCCTCGCGGCGCGGTTCTTCGAGCAGGGAAGCTTCGCTTGAGGAAGCTCTGGATCCTGGCGCTCGTCGTGCCGCTCGCCGGCTGCGAGACGCTCTCCTACTATTCGCAGGCGATCGGCGGGCACCTGCGCCTCATCAGCGCGGCGCGGCCGATCGACGCCTGGCTTGCCGACCCCGCCACGCCGTCGGCGCTGCGCGAGCGGCTGCAGCTCGCGAGCCGCATTCGCGAGTTCGCATCGAGAAGCCTCGAGCTTCCGGAGAACGGCAGCTACCAGTCCTACGCCGACCTCGACCGGCCCTATGTGGTGTGGAACGTGTTCGCCGCGGGGGAGTTCTCGGTCGAGGCGAAGCAGGAATGCTTTCCGTTCACCGGCTGCGTCAGCTACCGCGGCTTCTACGACGAGAAGGACGCGCGCCGGCACGCGCAGAAGCTGCGCGCGCGGGGCTACGACGTCCATGTCGGCGGCGTGCCGGCGTACTCCACGCTGGGCTGGTTCGACGATCCGCTGCTCTCGACCTTCATCCGCTACCCCGACACGCAGCTCGCGCGCCTGGTGTTCCACGAGCTCGCGCACCAGGTCGCCTACGCGAAGAACGACACTACCTTCAACGAGTCCTTCGCCGTGGTGGTGGAGGAAGCGGGGGTGCGGCGCTGGCTGGAGGCGGAAGGGCGCGGCGCCGAGCTCGAGTCCTTTCGCGCCGCGCAGGCGCGCAAGCGCGAGTTCGCCGCGCGCGTGAAGGAAGCGCGCGACCGGCTCGCCAGTGCGTACGCCGCCGGCCTGCCGCGCGATGCGCTCCTCGCCGCGAAGCGCGCCGAGTTCGAACGGCTGCGCGCGCAGTACGGCGCGATCATCCCCGCCGAGCCGAACAACGCCTTCCTCGTCTCGATCGCGCTCTACAGCGAGCTGGTGCCCGCCTTCGAGCGCATGCTCGCCGCGCAGGGCGGCGACCTGGGCCGCTTCTACGAGAAGGTGCGCGCCCTTGCCGCGCTCGACAAGGCTGGGCGCACGGTGGCGCTAGGTGAGGGGAACGTCGACGATCCTAAGGAACGCCGGCCGGGCGCGTAGGCGCTCGAACCAGGCCTCGACGTGCGGCAGGCGCGGCCGCTCGATCGGCACGCGCATCCAGCGCTGCACCTCGCAACCCAGCGGGATCTCGCCCATCGAGAAGTTTTTTCCCGTCAGATAGTCCTTGCCGGCGAGTGCCGGCTCGAGCACGGCCCCGAGCAGCCCGGCGCTGCGCTTCGCGCCCGCCTCGATCGCCTTCATGTCGCGGCTCTCCGGGGGCGTGCGGATGAGGCCCCAGAAGACGTCGCGCATGGCGTTCTGGAAGGTGAAGGCCCAGTCCATCCAGCGCTCCGCATCCGCGCGCACGCGCAGGTCGGTCGGCCATAGCGTGCCGGCGGCGTGCTTCGCCGCGAGGTAGCGCACGATGGTGTGCGATTCCCACAGCACGAACCCGTCGTCCTCGATCGTCGGCACGAGCGAGTTCGGATTCATCTTCCGGTATTCGGGCGTCTTGGTGACGCCGAACTGCATGCCGGCGTCGATGCGCTCGTACTTGAGCCCGAGCTCCTCCACGGCCCAGAGCGCCTTCTTCACGTTCACCGAATTGACGCGCCCCCAGATCCTCAGCATCTAGAACCCGACCGCCTGGCCGTCGCGGCGCGGATCGCTCGCGGCGAAGTAGCCGCCGTCGAGCTTCCAGATGAGCTGCGCGCAGCCGAACTGGTTGTAGTCGTCGGGCATGGAGACGATCCTGTGGCCGCGGCGGCGCAGCTCCTCCACCGTCGCCGGCGGCAGCGCCGCCTCGACGCTCACATCCATGCCCTGCACGATGCGAAAGCGCGGGCCGTCGCACGCTGCCTGCGGGCTCTGGCCGTAGTCGGCGATGCGCACCATCACCTGCGCGTGCCCCTGCGGCTGCATGGTGCCGCCCATGACGCCGAAGCTCATCACCGGCTGGCCGTCCTTCGTGACGAACGCCGGGATGATGGTCTGGTAGGGACGCTTCTTCGGCCCGACCTGGTTGGGGTGGCCCGGCGTGAAGACGAACGTGGCGCCGCGGTTCTGCAGCGAGATGCCCTCGACCACCACGCCGGAGCCGAAGCCCATGAAGTTCGACTGTATGAAGGAAACCATCATCCCCGAGGCGTCGGCGGCGGCAAGATAGACCGTGCCGCTCTTCGGCGGCGCGCCGTGGCCGAAGTCCTGCGCCCGCTTTATGTCGATGAGTTTTGCGCGAGAAGACAGGTAGTCCTTCCCCAGTAGATCTTTTGGCTTCACCGACTTCATGTAGTCAAGATCGGCCACGTAGGCGCGCGCGTCGGCGAAGGCGAGCTTCATCGCCTCGATCTGCAGGTGCAGGCTGTCGGGGCCGTCGACCGGGTGCGAGCGCAGGTCGAAGCCCTCGAGCATGCCGAGCGCCATCAGCGCGACGATGCCCTGGCCGTTGGGCGGCAGCTCGTGCAGCGTGTAGCCGCGGTAGCCGATCTGCAGCGGCTCCAGCCAGTCGGCGCGGTGCGCCGCCATGTCGGAAGCGCGCAGCGCGCCGCCGTCGCGCTTCGCCGCCGCCTCGAGCTGCTCTGCGAGCTCGCCTTCGTAGAAGGCTTTTCCCCTGGTTTTCATTATTTTTTCCAAAGCAGCCGCGTGCGCGGGAAAACGGAAGCGCTCTCCCGGCTTCGGCGCGCGGCCCTCGGGCATGAAGGCTTGCGCAAAGCCGGGCTGGGACTTGAGCTCCGGCACCTGCGCCGCCCACTGGCCGGCGATCGTCGGCGAGACGAGGAAGCCCTCGCGCCCGTAGCGGATCGCGGCCTCGAAGAGCCGCTCGAAGGGCAGTCTTCCGAACTTCGCGTGCAGCTCGAGCCAGGCGGAGACGCACCCCGGCACGCTGACCGCGTGCCAGCCGCGCACCGGCATCGCCTTCTGCCCGGCGAAGAACTCGCTCGTCCACAGCGCCGGCGAGCGCCCCGACGCGTTCAGGCCGTGCAGGCGCCGGCCGTCCCACACGATGGCATACGCGTCCGAGCCGATGCCGTTCGAGACCGGCTCGACCAGCGTCAGCGTGATCGCCGTGGCGAGGATGGCGTCCACCGCGCTGCCGCCGGCGGCGAGCATCTGCAGGCCCGCCTGCGCCGCGAGCGGTTGCGAGGTGGAGACGATGTTCTGCGCGAGCACCGGCTTGCGCGGCCAGGGGTAGGGGTTGTTCCATGCGAAGGGGGTCATCGCCGGTATTCTAAGAGATGGGTGGAGGTCGACCTCAGGGCCGGCTCCGCTGCCTCGAGCTCGTCTCCTACAAGCTCGACTAGACGCCGCGGATCTGCTGCAGGTCGGTGAGTCCCTGCAGCACCTTGGCGATGCCGTCCTGCTTGAGCGTGCGCATGCCGCCGGCGACGGCGGCGGCGACGATCTCGGTTACCGGGGCGCGGGTCTGGACGAGGCGCTTGACCCTGGCGTCGGCGACCATCAGCTCGTACAGGCCCATGCGGCCCTTGTAGCCGGTCTTGTCGCACTCGGCACAGCCCTTCGCGCGATAGAGCACCGGGTGCTTCTCGGCGCGCCAGCCCTTGAAGAGCTTCGCCGCATCGGCCCCGGTATCGCCGGCGTACTCGCGTTCGAGCTCCGCCACCTCGCCCGCCGCGGGTTCGTACTTCGCCTTGCACGCCGGGCAGAGCTTCCTGACGAGGCGCTGCGCCAGCACGCCGAGCAGCGCGTCGGCGAAGTTGAACGGGTCCATGCCCAGGTCGAGCAGCCGCACCACGCTCTCCGGGGCGCTGTTGGTGTGCAGCGTGGAGAGCACGATGTGGCCGGTGAGCGAGGCCTCGATGCCCATCTTGGTGGTCTCGGCATCGCGCATCTCGCCCACCATGATCACGTCGGGATCGGCGCGCATGAAGCTCCTCATCGCCGCGGCGAAGTTCCAGCCGATCTTGGCGTGCATCTGCACCTGGCGCAGGCCCGGCTGCACGATCTCGATCGGGTCTTCGGCGGTCCAGATCTTGAGCTCGGAGGTATTGAGGTAGGCGAGGATGGAATGCAGCGTGGTGGTCTTGCCCGAGCCGGTCGGGCCGCACACCAGGAACAGGCCGTGCGGCCGGTCCACCAGGCGCTTGATGCTGGCGAGCGTCTCGGGCTCGAAGCCGAGCTTGTCGAGCGGCACCGCGTTGGCCGAGGCCAGCACGCGCATGACGATGTCCTCCAGGCCGCCGGTCGTGGGGATGGTGGCCACGCGCAGGTCGACATCGAGCGGGCCGAAGCGCTTGAACTCGATCTTGCCGTCCTGGGGCTTGCGCCGCTCGGTGATGTCGAGCTGGCTCATGATCTTGATGCGCGAGACCACCGCGCTCCTCGAGCGGTAGGGGATCTCGAGGTAGGGCACCAGCACGCCGTCCTTGCGGAAGCGCACCTTCACGTCGCGGCCGGCGGGGTTGCACTCGATGTGGATGTCGGAGGCCTTCTGCTCCACGGCGTCGACGACGATCTTGTTCACCAGCTTGACGAGCGTGCTGTCGATCTCGACCGACTGGCTCTCGGCGGCGTCGGCCTCGCCGCTCTCGCTCGCCAGGCGGTGGGTGAGCTCCCCCACCGCGACGTCCATGCCGGCGCGGCGCGCGGCGAGCTCGGGATCGCGCGCCGGGCCGTAGAAGCGCTCCAGCGCGTCGGCGATATCGCGCGCCGCGGCCATCACCGGCACGAGCTTGGTGCCGGCGACGAAGCGCAGCTCGTCCATCTTTTCCATGTTCATCGGGTTCTCGAGCGCCACCACCAGCGCGTTGTCGGCCTCGGCGAGCGGCAGCACCTGGTAGCGGTGCGCCACCGCGGCGGGCAGGCGCTTGAGCACGCCGGGGGCGACGCGGAAGCTCTTCAGGTTGACGAAGGGGATGCCGAGCTTCCTCGCCATCACGCCGTTCACCACCTCGGCGTCGAGCACCCCCATCTCGGCGAGGATCTGCCCCAGCGGCACCGAGCGGTCGCGCGCCTCGATGTCCAGCGCCTCCTGCAGCTCGGCGTCGGTGAGGTAGCCCAGCTCGACCAGGGTCTCGCCCAGCTTCTGCACCGGCTGCGCGCTCTGGTGCTTGAGCGCGGCGGCGAGCTGCTCGGGCGAGACGATCTGGTTCGCGGTCAGGTATTCGCCGAGCTTGCGCGTGCGCAGCGACTTCTGCTTCTCGAGCGCCGCCCCGACGGCGTCGGCGGAGGCGAGGTTCTCGTCGACCAGCATCTCGCCCAGCGGCTTGCCGATGCGGCTGTCGAGCGCGGCGCGCGCCGGCACGAAGCAGCGGATGACGCTCCCGTCGGCTTCGGGCAGGTAGAGGAACAGGCCGCACAGCGCGTGCACGTGGCCCACCGTCTCGCCCTCGAGGTTGGCGCCGCTCGCGAGCTGCACGCTGAAGGACTGCCGGTCCGAGGCGTCGAACATCTGCGTGGCGTCGAGCGATACCAGCTGCCGGTGCATCTTCACCGGCCGCAGCAGGTGCACCCCCTGCAGGTCGGCGAACGAGACGGTGACCAAGCCGCGCGCCTTCGCCTGGCGGAACTTCAGCGTCTCCGCATCGGGCAGGAAGTCGAGCAGCAGGCCGGTCGCCTTCTCGCCGTCCTTGAACGACAGCAGGCATTCCTCGGCTGGCGGCCGCTCGGCTGCCTCCTCGGCGAATTCCCAGTACGGCGGCGCCGGCCAGGGGAAGCGCTGCGCGGCCGCGCGGCCCGAGGCGAACAGGCCGCGGTGCGTGCGCGAGAGCTTCGAGGTCCGGTCGGGAGGAAGGTCGCTCAAGCCGCCGCTTCCTCGAAGTCGAGCACGATGCGGCCGAGCACGCGGCCGGCCTTGAGGTCCTCGAGCGCCGCGTTGGCGCGCCCGGCGTCCCGCGTCTCGATCGGCTGGGGCTTCAGCTTCTTCCGCTTCGCCAGGGCCACTACCTCCTTCAGCTCCTGCAGGTTGCCGACGTAGGAGCCGACGATGCCGATCGCGCGCTGCGCGATCGGCGGCAGCGGATGGACGAGCTCGCCGCCGTAGAGGCCGACGACGACGTGGCGGCCGCCTTTCCTGAGCGCGCCGATGCCGAGCGCCGCCGTCGCCGGGCTGCCGACGAAGTCGAGCACGCCGGCGATGCCGCGCAGCTCCTCGGCGGCCTGCGGCGTGCGCGTGTCGAGCGTGCGCGCCGCCCCGAGCTTCGCCGCGATGGCGAGCTTGGCCGGGTCGATGTCGCAGGCGACGATGTTCTTCACGCCCTTCGCCTTCAGCACCGACACGCCCGAGAGCCCGACGCCGCCGCAGCCGATCACCGCCACGCGGTCCTTGGGGCCGAGCGCCGGCAGCTTCGCTGTCGCGCTGTAGGCGGTGAGCGCCGAGCAGGCGAGCGTGGCGGCGAAGGATTCGTCGACCCCGGCCGCGTCGACGAGATACTTCGCATCCGGCACCAGCACGTGCGTCGAATACGCGCCCGGGACGTTGACGCCGAGATATCTGGATTGCAAACAATAATTATCCTGGCCGGCCTTGCACGTGGCGCACTTGCCGCAGCCGATCCACGGGTAAATGATGCGCTTCTGCCCGACCTTCACGCCCTTCGCCCGGGGTCCGAGCGCCTCGACCACGCCGAAGGGCTCGTGTCCCAGGGTGAAGGGCGGAACGCAGCCGCGCTCCTTCACGTAGAAGCGCTTGCCGCCGCCCCAGTCGAAGTAGCCGTCCCAGATGTGCAGGTCGGAGTGGCACACGCCCGAGCGCGTGATGCGCACCAGCACCTCGGCGCCCTTGGGCCGCGGCGTCTCCCGCATCGCCTTCTGCAGCGGCTTGCCGTGTTCGACGACGTCCCAGCTCAGCATTCGCGCTCCCCTCGTTTGCCGCCCATTCTCCCCCCTAATCCGCCGGCACCGCGCGCTCCCGCGCCCAGGCGCGCAGCGCCTCGACCTTTTCCGCCATCACCACCGAGAGCGGCCGCGTGCGCCGCGCCTCGGCCTCGATCGCCGCGCTGTCGAGCGGCTTCTTCGCGGCATGCGCCTCGTACAGCGCCGCGACGATCGCCTGCTCGATCTCGGCCCCGGAGAACCCCTCGCAGGCCGCCGACAGGCGCGCCAGGTCGAACGCCGCCGGATCCTGGCGGTTGCGCCTGAGGTGGATGCGCAGGATCTCCACGCGCGCCTGCGCGTGCGGCAGGTCGACGAAGAATATCTCGTCGAAGCGTCCCTTCCGCAGCAGCTCCGCCGGGAGCTGCGAGATGTCGTTGGCGGTCGCCACCAGGAATACCCGTGCCGCGCGCTCGCTCATCCAGGTGAGCAGCGTGCCGAGCACGCGCCGCGACACGCCGCCGTCGGAGTCGCCGCCCGCGTCGCCGGCGATGCCCTTCTCGATCTCGTCCATCCACAGCACGCAGGGCGCCATCGCGTTCGCCACGGCGAGGGTCTCGCGGAGGTTGCGCTCGGTCTCGCCGTGGTACTTCTCGTAGAGCGAGCCGAAATCCATGCGGAAGAGCGGCAGCTGCCAGGCGCCGGCGACGCACTTCGCCGCGAGGCTCTTGCCGGCGCCCTGCACGCCGAGCAGCAGCATGCCCTTCGGCGCCGGCAGCGGCGAGTCGGGCCCGTGGCCCATGAACGCCTCGCGGCGCACCTCCAGCCAGCGCTTGAGCTTCGCCAGCCCGCCGAGCTGGCCGAGGTCCGGGATGCCCGGCTCGAGCACCAGGATCTCGCCCGCCGCCAGCAGCTGGTGCTTCGCCTTGAGCACGCGCGCGATGTCGGCGCCGGAAATCGCGCCGTCGTCGCGGATCGCCATGCGCGCCAGGCGCCGCACGTCCTCCTCGGTGACGCCGCCCAGGTGCTGCGTGAGCACGTTCAGCGCCTCGCGGCTCGAGCGCACCGGCTCCCCGGTGCTCTCCCGGTAGCTGCGCGCCTCCTCGTTGAGGATGGCGCCGATCATGGCCGCGTCCGGCAGCGAGGGGCGGAAGCGCGCGGTCATGCGCCCTATCTCCTCGGGCACCTCCAGCCGCGGCGACAGGAAGGCGAGCATGCGGTGCGTGCGCTCCGCGGCGGCGATGTCCTTCAGCTGGCGCAGCACCACGGGATCGTCGAGGAACTTGTGCGCGTCGAGGAAGACGTAGATCGCGTTCTCGGGAGACTTCTCGATGTGCCGCAGCGCGTCCTCGATGCGCGTGGTGTTGAAGGCGCCCTCGGCGCCGCTCGCGCGCTTCAGGCCGCCGGTGACGCTCCACTTCCACAGCTTGCGCTCGTTCAGCGCGGCGAAGCGCTCGAACATGCGCAGCACCTTGGCTTCCTCGTGGGACTCGACGGCGACGATCGGCATCTTGGCGGCCAGCAGTCCCTCGAGTTCCCGGATGTCCTTCACACCTTGGCGGCGGCAGTGAGCGCCTGGTCGATGTCCCAGAGGATGTCGTCGAGCGTCTCGATGCCGACCGAGACGCGGATCATGTCGGGCGTGACGCCGGCCTTCGCCTGGTCGGCCTCGCTCATCTGGCGGTGCGTGGTCGAGGCGGGGTGGATCACCAGCGTCTTCGCGTCGCCGATGTTGGCGAGGTGGCTCATGAACTGCGCGGCTTCGATGAAGCGCTCGCCCGCCCTGGCGCCACCCTTGACACCGAAGTTGAGCAGTCCGGACGCGCCCTTCGGTAAATATTTCTTGGATAAAGAAAAATATTTATTGTCGGGCAGTCCGGGATAGTTGACCCAGGCCACGCGCGGATGGTCCTTGAGGAACTTCGCCACCGCGAGCGCGTTCTCGCAATGGCGCTCCATGCGCACGTGCAGCGACTCCAGGCCCTGCAGCAGCAGCCATGCATTCATCGGAGAAAGTGAAGGGCCGAATGTGCGCATGATCTCCATGCGCGCCTTCATGGTGTAGCCGAAGTCCCCGAAGGTCTCGTGGAAGATGACGCCGTGGTAGCCGGGCGAGGGCGAGGTGAACTCGGGGAACTTGCCGTTGCCCCAGTCGAACTTCCCGGACTCGACGATCACGCCGCCCATGGTGGTGCCGTGGCCGCCGATGTACTTGGTGGCCGAGTGCACGACGATGTCCGCGCCCCACTCGATCGGCCGGCACAAGTAGGGCGAGGGCACGGTGTTGTCGAGCACGAGCGGGATCCCGGCCTCGTGGGCGATCTTCGCCAGCGCCTCGATGTCGACGATGTTGATGAGCGGGTTGCCGAGCGTTTCCGCGTAGAGAAGCTTGGTGTTGGGTTTTATTGCTTTCCTGAAGTTCTCAGGCTCCTCAGGATCGACGAAGGTGGTATCGATCCCCAGCTTCTTGAGATTCACGTGCAGCAGCGTGTGGGTACCGCCGTAGAGGGTGGAGGCCGAGACGATGTGGTCGCCGCCGCTGCACAGCGTGAGGAGGGCAGTGACCTCCGCCGCCTGGCCGGTCGCGGTGGCGAGCGCCGAGCGCCCCCCTTCCACCGCCGCCATGCGCTCCTCGAGCACCGCCACCGTGGGGTTGGAGATGCGCGAGTAGACGTTGCCGAAGGTCTGCAGGTTGAACAGGCTCGCCGCGTGCTCGGCGGAGTCGAACACGAACGAGGTGGTCTGGTAGATCGGCGCGGCGCGGGCCCCGGTCGCGGCGTCCGGGATCTGGCCGGCATGAAGGCAGAGCGTCTCGATGCCGAACTTGCGGTCGGCCATTCCTAACTGCTGCGGCTACCCGGATCGCTCTGCGGCTCGTCGGCCTGCTCGCCGGCGGTTGCCGCGCGGCGGTACTTCGAGGGCGGCACGCCGACCTGGTTCAGGAAGAAGCGCGTGAAGTTGCTCTGCGCCGAGAAGCCGAGCTCGGCGGCCACCTCGGCGATCTTCGCGCGCGTGGAGGCGAGGCGCGAGATCGCCGTCTCGACGCACAGCATGTCGAGGTAGGCGCGCGGCGAGAAGCCGGTGCAGACCTGGAACAGGTCGTAGAAGCGCGAGCGCGACAGGCCGACCTGGCTCGCCAGGTCGTCCATGTTGAGGTCCTTGTTCGGGTTGGCGCGCAGGAGCTGGATGGCGCGGCGGATGCGCGTGTCCTCGAAGCGCGAGCCGCGCCACAGCGGCGAGGCGGCGCGCCGGCGCGTCAGATAAGTCTCGACGATCGAGAGCAGCAGCTCCTGCAGCATGAACTCCAGCCGCTCGGGCGAGAGGAACCGGTCGTTCAGCACCTCGACGGCGAGGGTATCGGCGAGCTGCCGGATGCGCGCGGTGACCGGCTCGCGCGGCTGCGGGAAGGGTCGCGCATCCTCCGCGGCGAACACGGCGGGGAAGGTCTCGCGCAGCCAGGGGCCGGCGGCGTGCAGCACCAGGACCCGCGAGGCATCGAGCGCGATGTGGATCTCGCCGGGATTGAGGAACACCACGTCGGCGTCGCCCTGCTGCAGCACGACGGCGGGATCTGCCTGTGCCGCGACCTGCTCCTGGGCGCCCAGCTCCATCAGCACCAGCCGCCCGAACCGGCCTTCGAATAAACGCGCAGTCCTCCCCATGGCAAAAGGATACCTCAGTACGCGAGCCAGCGGGGGCGTTTCGCGGAAATCACCCCCGTGTTGACGCCGACCCAGTTCAGCCCGCCGAAGAGCCGCGCGTGCTCGATCTTGACGCAGCGGTCCATGACCGTTTCGAGGCCCGCGGCGCGGGCGCGGGCTGCGGCGGCCTCGTTTTTCACGCCGAGCTGCTGCCAGAGCACTTTCGCGCCGATCGCGATCGCTTCCTCGGCGACCGGCGGCACGTCCTGCGTCTTGCGGAACACGTCCACGATCGCGACCTTCTCGGGGATCGCGCGCAGCGAGGGATAGCATTTCTCGCCGAGGATCTCGGCGTATTTCGGGTTGACCGGAATCACGCGGTAGCCGTGCTCCTGCATGTACTTCGCCGCGAAAAAGCTCGGCCGGTACCAGTCCGCCGACAGCCCCACCACGGCGATCACGCGGTTTTCCCCGAGGATGCGCCGCAGCGTGTTGATGTCGTCCATGGCCCGGATACTATAATCGAAGCCCCCGCCGGATAAGCCCGGGAGACCCCGCGATGTACGTCGAAGAGCGCATGTATCGGCTGAAGATCGGCACTGCCCCCGAGTACTTCAGGCACTACCAGAGCGAAGGCATGCAGATCCAGCTCAGGCACCTGCCGCACATGGTGGGCTACTACGTCACCGAGATCGGCGGCCTCAACACCGTGGTGCACATGTGGGCCTACGACAGCCTCGACCAGCGCGACCGGTGCCGCGCCGCGATGCAGGCCGATCCGGCCTGGCAGGCGCACCTCACCAAGACCCGGCCGCTCATGGAGACGCAGGAGTCGCGCGTCATGAAATGCGCGCCGTTTTTCGTGGAGCGCCTCAAGACCATGCTCGCGGCGGTCAAATGACCGTGCATCCTCAGGTGAAGGCATTGCTCGAGCGGGTCGCGCGTTCGCCCCTGCCGCCCTACCACACCGTGCCGGCGTTCGTCGCTCGGCGCATCTACCGCGATACCCGCTCGGCATTGGCGCCGAAGGCGCCGGAGGTTTCGGAAGTCAAGCTTCTGGTCCTGGAGAACAGGATCGCCGTGCGCGTCTATCGCCCCTCGAGCGACATCCTGCCGGCGCTCGTCTTCTTCCACGGCGGCGGCTGGACGATCGGCGACCTCGACACGCACGACGTGGTCTGCCGCCAGCTCGCGGCGGGTGCGCGCTGCGCGGTCTTCTCGGTCGATTACCGCCTTGCGCCGGAGAGCCCGTTTCCCGCGGCGGTCGACGACGCCGTCGCGGCGACGAAATACCTGCTGTCCAATCCGGGCCCGCTGAAGATCGACGCGAGCCGGATCGCCGTCGGCGGCGACAGCGCCGGCGGCAACCTCGCGGCGGTGGTCGCGCTCGAGCTGAAGAAGCACAACCTGGCCTTCCAGCTCCTCATCTACCCCGCCACCGATCAGCGCTGCGAGTTCGATTCGCACGAGCGCAACGGCGAAGGCTATCTCCTCACCAAGGAGGGCATCCGCTTCTTCCGCGGCGGCTACCTGCCCGACTCCAAGGACTGGACCGACTGGCGCGCCTCGCCGCTGCTCGCCGCCGACCACCGCGGCGTCGCGCCGGCCTATGTGCTCACCGCGGGCTTCGATCCGCTCCTCGACGAAGGGCGCGCCTACGCGGAGAAGCTCTCCGCCGCCGGCGTGGCGGTCGAGTACCGCGAGTACGCCGACATGATCCACGGCTTCATCCTTTTCGGCGGCGTGGTCGACACCGCCAACGCCGCGGTCGCCGAATGCTGCGCGCGCCTGCGCGCGGCGTTCGAGAAGGTCGAGGCGTGAAGAGCGACCTGAAGACGCGCCACGGCGGCAGGATCCTCGCCGACGCGCTGCTCGCCCAGGGCGTAAGGCATGCCTTCGGCGTCCCCGGCGAGAGCTACCTGCCGGTGCTCGACGGCCTGCACGACGCGCAGGGAAAGCTCCAGTTCATCGTCTGCCGCCAGGAAGGCGGCGCCTCGTACATGGCGGAGGCCTGCGGCAAGCTGACCGGCGAGCCGGGCGTGCTCTTCGTCACGCGCGGGCCGGGCGCGGCGAACGGCGCGATCGGCGTGCACACCGCGTTCCAGGACTCCACGCCGATGGTGGTGTTCATCGGCCAGGTGCCGAACGACTTCGCCGAGCGCGAGGCGTTCCAGGAGATGGACTACCGGCGCATGTACGGGCAGATGGCGAAGTGGGTGGCGCAGATCGACCGCGTCGAGCGCATCCCGGAGTACGTGAGCCGCGCCTTCCACACCGCGATGGCGGGCCGCCCCGGCCCGGTGGTCCTGGCGCTGCCCGAGGACACGCTCTTCGCCGAGGCCGCGGTGGCCGACGTGCCGAAGGCGCATCGCGTGCGGCCCGCGCCTTCCCCACAGGAGATCTCGGAGCTGAAGCGTCTTCTGGAAAGCGCCCAGCGCCCATTCGTCCTTCTGGGCGGCGGCGGCTGGGATGGCGAGACGGCGCGCAAGCTGCAGAAGTGGATCGAGAACGCGGGCCTGCCGGCCGGGACCTCGTTCCGCTGCCAGGATCTCTTCGACAACCGCAGCCCGAGCTACGCCGGCGACGTCGGCATCGGCATCAACCCGAAGCTCGCCGAGCGGGTGCGCGAAGCCGACGTCCTGCTCGCGATTGGCGCGCGCCTGGGCGAGATGACCACCAGCGCCTACACGCTCGTCGAGGCGCCGCTGCCGAAGCAGACGCTCGTGCACGTGCACGCCGGCGCCGAGGAGCTCGGCAGCGTCTACCGCCCGGCGCTGGCGATCAATTCCGGCTATGCGCAGTTCGTTCATGCGCTCGAGAAGTTGTCTCTCAAGAATGCCGCGTGGGCGAGCGACACTCGCGCCCTCCACGACAACTATCTCGAGTGGATCAAGCCGCAGCCGATGCCGGGCAGGCTGCACTACGGCGAGGTGATCCGCTGGCTGTCCGATCGCCTGCCGGAGAACACGCTGGTCGCCGGCGGCGCGGGCAATTTCGCCGGCTGGCTGCACCGGCACTTCCGCTACAAGGGCTTTCGCACGCAGCTCGGGCCGAGCAACGGCTCGATGGGCTACGGTTTCCCGGCGGCGGTGGCGGCGAAGCTGGTGCATCCGGAGCGCCCGGTGCTTGCGGTCTGCGGCGACGGCGACTTCCTCATGAACGGCCAGGAGCTCGCCACGGCCGTGCAGTACGGCGCGGCGTTCGTGGCGCTGGTGGTGAACAACGGCCAGTACGGCACGATCCGCATGCACCAGGAGCGCGAATACCCCGGGCGGGTGTTCGGCACCGGGCTGAGGAACCCCGACTTCGCCGCCTACGCGCGTGCCTTCGGCGGGCACGGCGAGACGGTCGAGCGCACCGAGGACTTCGCGGCCGCCTTCGAGCGCGCCTCGGCCTCGGGCAAGCCGGCGCTCGTCGAGCTGAAGATCGACCCCGACGCCATCACTCCCGCCACCACGCTTACCGCGATCCGGGAAAAGGCGCGCAAAGCTCAGGTCACGTAAGCGCGATGAACTCCGGGTCGTCCTGGTGGGCGCGCTCGAACTTCAGGAACTCGTAGTAGCCGCAGCGGTTGCTGTCGGGATACTCGCGGCACACGCCGGGCCGCGCGTGGTAGACGCTGCAGCGGCGCGTCTTCTGGTCGAGCAGGGCGCACACCGAGTCGAACACGCTGTCCTTCTGGTGGCGTAGCAGGCGCACCTTCTCCTTCGCGTCGTACTTCGTCAGCCGCTCCTCGGCCTGCTCGTAGGCGAGGCCGAAATGCCGCGCCAGGCGCTCGATGTCGCGCGGCGTCACCTCGATCTCCGGATAGCTGCAGCAGTAGGCCGGGCACTTCTCGCACGAGTACTTCGCCTTGACCGGGATCGGGAACGCCTTGCCGTTTTTCATTGCTTGCCGCTGGGAGGGAAAGCGGCGGATTGTACGCGCCACAGATGAAATTTCTCACCCCGGCAAACCCGTTTCGCATGCCGCTGCGTTCCATGGTTGAGAAAGGAGGAAGTCATGAAGCTGCGAACGATGGTGGGAGGGATTCTTGCTCTTGGGTTTTGGCTTCAGGCATGGGCGCACGGCACCGTGGCCGAGGTTTCGATCTACGACCGCACCGAAGCGAGGCGCCTGCCGGTGCACTGGCACCAGGGCCGTGCCCATATAGTGGGCAAGCCCGGCAACGAGTACCAGGTCGTGGTGCGCAACAGGACCGGCGAGGAGGTGCTGGCGGTGGTCTCGGTGGACGGGGTGAACGTCATTACCGGGGAGACCGCCGATCCGTCGCAGAGCGGCTATGTGCTCGCCCCGCACGGCTCGGTCGCCATCCAGGGATGGCGCAAGGACCTGTCGCGGACCGCGGCCTTCTACTTCACCTCGCTCCCCGACTCGTACGCCGCCCGCACCGGGCGGCCGGACGACGTAGGCGTCATCGGTGTCGCCCTTTTTCGCAAGAAGCAGGCGGAAATCAGTCGTTCAGATGCCGCTGCCGAGCGGGCCGCCAAGCCTCAGCTCGGCACCGGTCACGGGCGGCAGGAGCACTCGCCGGCCAGGTTCGTGGATTTCGAGCGCGCCTCGCATGCCCCGGCCCAGGTGCTGAGCCTCTACTACGACAGCCGCGCCAGCCTGGCGGCGCGCGGCGTGCTGCGCGAGCCAGTGCCGGTCGCGCCGCTGCCGCGCCCTTTCCCGGGCTTCGCGCCCGACCCGCGGGGGTAGACTGCGCGGCGTGGAGGGCGCCGACGAAGAGCTCATGATCGCTTACCGCGATGGCAACGCCGGCGCCTTCGAGACCCTCTACGCTCGCCATCGCGCGCGGCTTTTCCGCTTCGTGCTGCGCAGCGTGAAGGAGCGCGGCATGGCCGAAGAGCTGTTCCAGGACGTCTGGATGCGCGTCATCGAGGCGCGCGACCGCTATGCGCCGAAGGCGCGCTTCACCACGTGGCTTTACTCCATCGCGCACAACCGCCTCATCGACCACTGGCGCCGCAAGGGCCTGTCGGTGGTTGATCTCGAGAACGTGGATGTGGAAGGGAACAGCCCCAACCCTGAAAGGCAGGCCGAAGCCAGGCAAAGCGTGCAGCGCTTCGCCAAGGCGCTGGAAGCGCTGCCGCCGGTGCAGCGCGAGGCCTTCCTGCTGCACGAGGAAGCCGGCATGAGCGTGGCGGAGATCGCGCAGGCGACCGGCGCGGGCGAGGAGGCGGCGAAAAGCCGCCTGCGCTATGCGATCGCGAAACTGAAAGCGGCGGTGGACGATGGCTGACGAGCGCGACCCGAAAGTCACGCAGCGCTACCGCGAGCTCGGCACGGACGAGCCGCCGCGCCATGTCGACGAGGCCATCCTCGCCGCCTCGCGCCGCGCCGTCCACGTGCATCCCGCGCCGCTCGTCCCGCCGACCGGCCGGCGCCGCTGGTATTTCCCGGTCGCCGCCGCGGCCATCATCATGCTTTCGGTCGCCGTGACCTGGCACATGCAGGTCGAGGGTCCGGATCCCAACGGCTACATCGCTTCGGCCCCCGCTCCGGTGGAGCAGCGCGCGGCGCAGCCGATGGAGGAGAGCAAGCAGAAGCTCGAGCGGCAGGCGCCTTTCGCGGCCTCGCCATCCCCGGCCCCCCAAGCGGCGCCGCAAGCCGCACCGCCGGCGGCCGCCTCGAGGATGGAGGAGCGCGCGCGCGAGTCGGCGCCGGTCGCGGGAGCACGCGCACCCGAAGCGGCGAGGGCAGATCGAGCTCTCGGCAAGGTCGGCGAGCAGGCGACCGAGCCGCCGGAGAAATGGCTCGAGCGCATCGCCGCGCTGCGCAAGGAAGGCAAGCACGAGGAAGCAGACAAGGCGCTCGAGGAATTCCGCAAGCGCTACCCGGACTACAAGGTCCCGGAATCGGCGCTGCGACTGCCTAGATGAGAAAAATGGGGTCTGTCCCCATTTAGGTCAGTGGTGCAGGATCTTCGAGAGGAAGAGCTGCGCCCGGTCGGAGCGGGGCTTGCCGAAGAAGTCTTCCTTCTTCGCGTCCTCGACGATGCGGCCCTGGTCCATGAAGATGACGCGGTGGGCGACCTTGCGCGCAAAGCCCATCTCGTGCGTCACCACCATCATGGTCATGCCTTCCTGGGCGAGCTCGACCATGACGTCGAGCACCTCGTTGATCATCTCGGGGTCGAGCGCCGAGGTGGGCTCGTCGAAGAGCATGGCGATCGGGTCCATCGACAGGGCGCGGGCGATCGCCACGCGCTGCTGCTGGCCGCCGGAGAGCTGGCCGGGGAACTTGTCCTTCTGGTCGATCAGGCCGACGCGATCGAGGAGCTTGTGCGCCTTCTCGGTGGCGGCTTCCTTCGTGCGGCCGAGCACCTTGATCTGCCCGAGCGTCAGGTTCTCGGTGACGTTCATGTGCGGGAACAGCTCGAAGTGCTGGAACACCATGCCCACGCGCGAGCGCAGCTTCGGCAGGTTGGTCCTGGGATCGCCCACCGAGATGTTGTCGACGAGGATCTCGCCCTTCTGGAAGGGCTCCAGGCCGTTCACGCACTTGATGAGGGTGGACTTGCCGCTGCCCGAGGGGCCGCACACCACCACCACCTCGCCCTTGGCGACCTCCGTCGAGCACTCGGCGAGGACCTGGAAGCTGCCGTACCACTTGCTGATCGCGCGGATGGATATCATTGTTCTCTCGCTATCGGATCACCGCCAGGCGGGTCTGCAGGCGCTTCACGTACTGCGAGGCCGCGAAGCTCATGATGAAGTAAATCACCGCGACGAAGAGATACATCTCGACCAGGCGCCCGTCGCGGTTGGCAACCTTCGCCGCGGCGCCGAAGAAGTCGGTCGCCGAGATCACGTACACGAGCGAGGTGTCCTGGAAGAGGATGATGGTCTGCGTGAGCAGCACCGGCAGCATGTTGCGGAAGGCCTGCGGCAGCACCACGTAGCCCATCATCTGCCAGTAGTTGAGGCCCAGGGCGTAGCCCGCGGAGACCTGCCCGCGCGCGATCGACTGGATGCCGGCGCGCATGATCTCGCAGTAGTAGGCGGCCTCGAACATGGTGAAGGTGATCACCGCGCTGTACCAGGCGCCGACGCTCATCGGCCGGCCTTCGCCGGCGATCCAGCCGCCGATCCAGGGCACCAGGAAGTAGAACCAGAAGATCACCAGCACGAGCGGCACCGAGCGCATCAGGTTCACGTAGCCGCCGGCGACCATCGCCACAGGTCTCAGCGGGGAGAGTCGCATCATCGCGAGCAGCGTGCCGAAGACGACGCCGCCGGTCATCGCCATGCCGGTGAGCGTCAGCGTGAACACCATCCCGTCCCGGAACAGGTACGGGAGCGAGCGCTCGATCACGTCCCAGTCGAATCCCTCGAACATCGCCTAGTGCCCCGCTTGCGGCGCCTGCGCGGCGCCGATCAGCCCCGGCACGCGCACCTTCGCCTCTACCCAGCGCATGCCGAGCACCACCACGAGGTTGGCGAGCAGGTAGATCACGGTGGCGGCAGCGAAGGCCTCGAACACCTGGAAGCTGAACTCCTGCATGGCGCGGGCGCGCGCGGTGAGTTCCATCACGCCGATGGTGAGCGCCACCGAGGAGTTCTTGATGCAGTTGAGGAACTCGGAAGTGAGCGGCGGCAGGATGATGCGGAAGCTCTGCGGCAGGATGACCTGCCGGTAGGACTGCGAAAGGGTGAGGCCGAGCGCGGTGCCGGCCAACATCTGCCCGCGCGGCAGCGACTGGATGCCGGCGCGCACCTGCTCGGCGACGCGCACCGAGGTATAGATCCCCAGGCACAGCACCGCCGGGACATACGAACCCCACGGCGGCGGGATCTGCTTCATCCAGTCGCCCCAGGCTTCGGGCAGGAGCTCGGGCAGGACGAAGAACCACAGGAACATCTGCACGAGCAGCGGGATGTTGCGGAAGATCTCGACGTAGGCGGTGCACACGCCGCGCACCCAGCGGTAGGGCGTGGTGCGCAGCGTGCCGACCAGCGAGCCGAGGCCGAGGGCGAGGACCCACGCCACGAGCGCCGTGGCGAGCGTCCAGCCCAGCCCGGCGACGAGGTACTGGAGGTACGACCCGGAAGCCCCCGGCTCCAGGTCGAAGAAGATCCCCCAGTTCCAGTTGTACTTCAGGCTCTACTTGTAGTCGTTCGGGTCGCCCGACGAGGTCGGATTGCCGATCACCTTCTTCAGCTGCGCGCTCATCGGCAGGTTGAGGTTGATGTTCTTGGGCGGGATCGGCTTCTGGAACCACTTCTGGTAGATGGCGTTGATCTGCCCGCTCTTGTAGATCTGCGTCATGGCGGCATCGACCACCTTCTTGAACGCCTCGTCGTCCTTCCTCAGCATGATGCCGTAGGGCTCGACGGACAGCGCGTCCCGCGAGATCGCGTAGTTCTTCGGTGCCTTCGACGTCGCCACCAGGCCGACGAGCAGGATGTCGTCCATCACGAACGCCGCGGCGCGGCCGGTCTCGACCATCAGGAACGCTTCCGGGTGCCCGTTCGCCGAGACGATGTTGATGCCGAGGTTCTTCTGCGTGTTGAGCTCGGTGATCTGCTTGATGTTGGTGGTGCCGGCCGTGGAGACCACGGTCTTGCCCTTGAGGTCCTCGAGCTTGGCGAGCTTGGCCGAGCGCTTCGCCACGAAGCGGTTGGCGGTGACGAAGTGCGTGATCGTGAACCAGACCTGCTTCTGGCGCTCGAGGTTGTTGGTGGTCGAGCCGCACTCGAGGTCGATGGTGCCGTTCGCCATCAGCGGGATGCGGTTCGCCGAGGTGACGAGCTGGTACTTGACGTCGAGCTTCTGCATCTTCAGCTCTTTCTTCACCGCGTCGACGATGCGGTGGCAGAGGTCCATCGCGTAGCCGATCGGCCGCTGCTTGTCGTCGTAGTACGAAAGCGGGATCGAGGCGTCGCGGTGGCCGAGCGTGATCGAGCCGGTGTCCTTGATCTTCTTCAGGGTGCCTTCCTGCGCGCTCGCCGGGACGGCCAGGGCGAGCGCCGCAAGCGCGGCGGTCAATGCGAAAGCGGTTTTCATCGTCTCTCCTCGGATGGGGTGGGGATTCTAGCGCGAGGCGATGAACCGTACGCGCTCGGCCGCGGCGGCGAGCAGCGCCACGCCGAACTCGGGCTGGGTCTTGACCAGCTGCAGGAACACGCCGCGGTTCAGCGTGAGCAGGACGCCGTCGGTCTCGGCCAGGGCGGTCGCGGCGCGCGGCGACTGGTCGACCAGCGCCATCTCGCCGAACACCCCGCCGACGCCGACCCGCTCGACCACCCGGCCCTGGATGCTCACCGCCACCCGGCCCTCCAGCACCACGTACATCATGGCGCCGGCCTGGCCCTCGGTCATGATGGTCTTGCCTTTCTCGACCTTGGCGACATTGGTCGGCCCGAGGCCCTTGGCGAGGGCGGCGAGCAGGCCCTTGTCGAACACCCGCGACTCCTTCTTCGCCTCCGACAGCGACGCCGCGCCCTGCATGCGGGCGAGCATGCCGCGCAGGCGGTTGATCATCATCCCGAGCAGCGTCAGCGCGAAATCGGGCTTGGCCTTCAGCGCGGCGTGGAAGCCCTTGTCGTCCATCGAGATCAGGCGGCAGGGCACCTTGGCGACCGCGGTGGCGGCCCGCGGCGACTCGCTGATCGCCGCCATCTCGCCGAAGATCTCCCCCGCCTTGACCACGCCGATCAGCTTGTTGGCGGCGATGAGGTTCACCTCGCCTTCGAGCAGCAGGTACATCTTGCGGCTCTTGCCGAAGGAGAAAAGGCCGGACTTCTCGTCCTCGACGAAGATATTGGTGCCGGTGTCGACGTTCTCGGCCACGCCGGCGGTGCGGAAGAAATCGAGCGCCGCGGCGAGGTTGACCGGCGGCGCCGCCGGCGCGGCCGGCTTGCCCGCCGGCTTGCTGAAGTCCAGCTCGTCCATTGGCCAAATGATAGTGCCAGAATGACCCCATGACGCAGCCCGTGCGCATCGAGCACGACCTGCTGGGCGAGCGCGCCGTGCCGGCGCTCGCCTACTACGGCATCCATACCCTGCGGGCGCTCGAGAACTTCCCGATCACCGGCATGCCGATCTCGATCTACCCGGACCTGGTGAGCGCGCTCGCCTGCGTCAAGCAGGCCGCGGCGATCGCCAACAGCGAGCTGGGCCTGCTCGACGAGAAGCGGGCCGTGGCGATCCGCCTCGCCTGCGAGGAGGTGCGCGAGGGCAAGCTCTTTGCCGAGTTCGTCGTCGACGTGATCCAGGGCGGCGCCGGCACCTCGTCCAACATGAACGCCAACGAGGTGATCTGCAACCGCGCCCTCGAGCTCCTCGGCCACGCCCGGGGCGAGTACCAGCACCTGCACCCGCTCGACCACGTCAACCTGTCGCAGAGCACCAACGACGTCTACCCGACCGCGATCAAGCTCGCGCTCCATTTCGCGATTCGACGGCTGTTGGTCGAAATGAAGAATCTAAGATCGTCTTTTGAGGCGAAAGCGCGGGAATTCGACGACGTCCTGAAAGTCGGCCGCACGCAGCTGCAGGATGCCGTGCCGATGACCCTCGGCCAGGAGTTCTCCACCTACGCCGTGATGCTGGGCGAGGACGAGCAGCGCCTCGCCGAGGCGGGCGAGCTGATCCGCGAGATCAACCTCGGCGCCACCGCCATCGGCACCGGCATCAACGCCCATCCCGACTACGCGCCGCTCGTCACCCGCCGGCTCTCCGAAATCTCGGGCATCGCCTTCATCGTCTCGCCCAACCTGGTCGAGGCCACGCAGGACGCGGGCTCGTTCGTGCAGCTCTCGGGCGTGCTCAAGCGCATCGCCGTCAAGCTCTCCAAGGTGTGCAACGACCTGCGCCTGCTCTCGAGCGGCCCGCGCGCCGGCATCGGCGAGATCGCGCTGCCCGCGGTGCAGGCCGGCAGCTCGATCATGCCGGGCAAGGTGAACCCGGTGATCCCGGAGGTGGTCAACCAGATCGCCTTCGAAGTGATCGGCAACGACATGACCGTGACCATGGCCGCAGAGGCCGGGCAGCTGCAGCTGAACGCCTTCGAGCCGATCATCGCCCATAGCCTGTTCGAGAGCCTGCAGCACCTCGCCGCCGGCTGCCGCACGCTCGCCGAGCGCTGCGTCAAGGGCATCACCGCGAACCGCGATCGCGCGCGCCGGCTCCTCGACGAGTCCACCGCGCTCGTCACCGCCCTCACGCCCTATCTCGGCTATGCCCAGTCCACGGCGATCGCGCAGGAGGCGCTCGCAAGCGGCGAGAAGGTCTACGACCTGGTGCTGAAAAAGAGGCTGATGACCAAGCCGCAGCTCGACGAGCTGCTCGAGCCGGAAGCCCTGACCAAGCCGCATCACCGGAACGTGCACAAGCCCAGGGAATGAAGCGGCAGGTCACGGTCCGGGACCGGATGCAGAAAGGCTACCGCTACTTCCGCACCGAGCCGCCCGGCAGGAACTTCCATCCGGACTTCAAGCCGGAGCTCACGCCGAAGCAGATGCTCGCGCTCGGTGTATTCGGCGGGAAGTACATGACCGATTGCAGGAAGGAATTCCCGGGCGCGTGGTTCCGCGGCGCCAAGCTTTCGCCCGGGCGGCATGACGCCCGGCTGAACTTCTTCAACGTGCGAGCCTCGCAGCCGCTCGCGGTCTGGCGCGAGAAGGGCTGGATCCATCCGGACGACCCGCGCGGCTGGTTCCAGTGGTACTGCCGCTACTACCTCGGCCGGCGCCATCCCGACGACGCGCGCCAGATCGCGCGCTGGCGCGCGGTGCGCCGGCATATCGCCCAGCTGAAGAAGCACTGCATGCGCGGCAACCTGCTCTGCCGGCCGCGCCAGCGCCAGGCGCTGCTGCACTGGGCCTACGACTCGCGCAGGATCTAGCCCCCGCTGAGGAGCTCCGTCACGCCGCCGACGGCGGCGGTGTTCACCGTCAGCGTTCTCTCGGTCGTGAAGCGCAGCAGGTAGTGCGGGCCGCCGGCCTTCGGGCCGGTGCCCGAGAGGCCTTCGCCGCCGAAGGGCTGCACGCCGACCACGGCGCCGATCATGCTGCGGTTCACGTAGATGTTGCCGACGCGCGCGCTGGCGACCACTTCGTCGACGAAGCTCTGGATGCGGCTGTGGATACCGAGCGTCAGGCCGTAGCCGGTGCCGCGCAGCCAGGCGAGCACTTCCTCTAAGTCCTGTCTTCGGAAAGTACAGACATGGAGGATGGGGCCGAAGACCTCGGTGCGCGGCAGCTCGCCCAGGGGCAGCCGGAAGGCCACCGGAGCGACGAAATGAAAATCCTCCCGATCGGGAGGATTTTGGGCTTCGCCGAGCTTCCCGCGATGGCCGGATAGCCTGGCGATGTGGGCGGAAAGCGCGCGATGCGCCGCCGCGTCGATGACCGGGCCGACATCGGTGTCGGGCTCGGCGGGATCGCCGACCTTGAGCTCGGCGAGCGCGCCGGCGATGAGGCGCAGGATGCGCGGCGCGGCGCCTTCGTCGACGAAGAGGATGCGCTGGGCGGAGCAGCGCTGGCCGGCGCTCTGGAAGGCCGAGATGACGACGTCGTCGAGCACCTGCTCGGGGAGGGCGGAGGCGTCGACGATCATCGCGTTCACGCCGCCGGTCTCGGCGATGAGCGGCACGATGGGGCCGTCGCGCCTGGCGAGCGCCTCGTTGATGCGCTTCGCGGTCTCGACCGAGCCGGTGAAGGCGACCCCGGCGATCCTCGGGTCGGCGACGAGCGGCGCGCCGATGGTTTCGCCGTCGCCGACGGCGCACGCCACGACGTCTTGCGGGACGCCGGCTTGATGAAAAATCGCAATTGCTCGAAGAGCGATGCGAGGCGTCTGCTCGGCCGGCTTGGCGACGACCGTGTTGCCTGCCGCCAGAGCCGCCGCGACCTGGCCGGTGAAGATGGCGAGCGGGAAGTTCCACGGGCTGATGCAGGCGAAGACGCCGCGGCCGTGCAGGGTGAGCTCGTTGCGCTCGCCGACGGGGCCGGCGAGCGCCAGCGGCTGCGCGATCTTCCTCGCCTGCAGCGCGTAGTAGCGGCAGAAGTCGGCGGCTTCGCGCACTTCCGAGACGGCGTCCGCATAGGTGCGCCTGCCTTCGCGAACGATGAGCGAGACCAGCTCGAGCATGCCCTCTTCCAGCGCATCGGCCGCGCGCTCGAGATGGATGGCGCGCTTCGCCGCGGGCGTGCGCGACCAGGATTCGAAGGCCGCATCGGCGCGGGCGATCGCGGTGTCGAGATCCACCGGCGAGGTGTGCGGGACCTCGGAAAGCGATTTTTCCGACGTTATTTTCTCTTGAACGGCCTTAAGGACGTCCCGGCTCGAGAGGTCGAGGCCGATCGAGTTGAGGCGATCGGGATAGAGATGCCGCGGCAGCGGGATGCGCGCATCGGGCACGTAGGGC
>Ga0209286_1000006_pt1 | contig 33438 bp, 34 predicted proteins | sample PPLLak1March2015_2_FD_187250 | JGI IMG/M metagenome (GOLD analysis project Ga0209286, IMG submission 187250) | Freshwater sediment microbial communities from Prairie Pothole Lake near Jamestown, North Dakota, USA - PPLs Lake P8 Core (3) Depth... | ecosystem: Environmental > Aquatic > Freshwater...
TCCACGTCGTCGGTATACTGGCGGGCGCGCTTGACCATCTGCACCGCGCGCTCCAGCACCTGCTCCGGGGTCATGCGCAGCTTGTGCTGCATGTGGATCGGGCTGGTGGCGATGAAGGTATGGATGCGTCCGCGCTTCGCCGGCTTGATGGCCTCGGCAGCGCGGTCGATATCCTTCTCCACGGCGCGCGCCAGGCCGCAAATGGTGCTGTCCGTGACCGCCTCGGCCACGGCCTTGACCGCCTCGAAGTCGCCGGGACTGGCGACCGGGAAACCGGCCTCGATCACGTCCACGCGCATGCGTTCCAGCACCTTGGCGATGCGCACCTTCTCGTCGCGTGTCATGGAGGCGCCGGGGCTCTGCTCGCCGTCACGTAACGTCGTATCAAATATGATCAACTGATCGTTCATGGTCTTGTCTCTGCGTAAATATTGCCTGCTTTGCTGGCCCTGTCATTCATCGTCGCCGACATGATTGATTCAAATCATGCGGGCTCACAACAGGTTCTTGGTTGCGTATTATATTCCTCGCCAGGAAGGGGGTTAGTTTGCGCCTAGCGGCGCAGCAGCAGGGACAGCAGAGAGGCAAGCGCACGGGCCGGTACCACCGCGCGGCGGCGGGACCGGGTGCTGAAGGAATGGGAAGATATGCCCTGCATGGTTGAAGCTTAAATCAATCCGGGAAAAAATTAAACCCGGCCGTGGGGGTGTTTTTCGGGATGGTCCTTGGCCTCGTGGCGCGTCCGCCGGAACACGAATCCCAGAGGGCCCGACAGCGCATACACGAGAAAGGTCAGGAACAGCACCAGCGGGGGATCCTGAAACAGCAGCACCAGCACCAGCGGCATCGCGAGAATGGTCATGAACGACACACGCCCGCGCAAATCCACATCCTTGAAACTGCGGAAACGCACATTGCTCACCATCAGTACGCCGGCCATGACGGTCACGATCAGCGCCGCGATGCTGATCTCCTTGCCCGGCACGCCATTGGCGTGCAGCACCCAGACCAGGCCGACCACCACGGCCGCGGCCGCCGGGCTCGGCAGGCCCCGGAAGTAGCGCTTGTCCGCCACGCCCACCTGGGTGTTGAAACGAGCCAGGCGCAGGCCGGCGCCGGCGGTGTAGATGAAGGCCGCCAGCCAGCCGATCTTGCCCATGCCCGAAAGCGCCCATTCATACATGATCAGCGCGGGCGCGAGCCCGAAGGACACCATGTCCACCAGGCTGTCGTACTCGGCGCCAAAATCGCTTTCGGTGTGGGTCAGGCGCGCGATGCGGCCGTCGAGCGCATCCAGGATGGCGGCAATGAAAATGGCGAGTGGCGCATATTCAAAATTGCCGTTCATCGCCTGCACGATGGCGTAGAAACCGGCGAACAGACTGGCCGTGGTGAACAGGCTGGGCAGAATGTAAATCCCCCGGCGCCGTCGCTTTTCCTCGGAGGCAGGTGTTTCGTCAAAATGATCCATCATTTCTCCTGCGCCGGCGGCGCCAATCGGGCGATAACCTGTGCCGCGCCCTTCACCTTGTCACCCAGCGATACCTCGAATTGCGCGTCCCGTGGCAGGTAAACATCGACACGCGACCCGAACCGGATGAACCCATAGCGTTCGCCGCGCGCAATCCGTGCGCCCGGCTGTACATAACAGAGTATACGCCGTGCAATCAGACCGGCAACCTGCACCACCACGATATCCTGGCCCGCGTCGGTACGGATCCACAGGGCATTGCGCTCGTTGTCGAGGGAGGCCTTGTCGAGCGCCGCGTTGACGAATTTTCCCGCGCTGTACCAGCGTTCCATGACCTTGCCCGCCACCGGGCTGCGGTTGGAATGGACGTTGAAAACGTTCATGAAAACACTCACGCGCCGGGCCGGGCGCTTGAGATAGGGGTCTTCGACCTCGCCGAGCGCAATCACCTTCCCGTCCGCCGGACAGATGACCGCATTGGGCGCATCGGGAATCTGCCGGGGCGGATCGCGGAAGAACTGGACGATAAAGATCAGAATCAGCCAGAAAGGCGCCGCCCACGCAGGTCCGGCGAAATAATGCACCGCCACCGCCGCGCCCGCGGAAAGCAGCATGTGCCACCGGCCCTCGCGGGCGAGGATGGGATAAGTTCCGTTAGTCATAAGAGATTATTGCCACAGAGAACACAGAGGGCACAGAGAAAACAGAGGCAAACTCTCTGTGATCTCTGTGCCCTCTGTGGCGAAAGGTTTTACGATCAATTTTTCGTCTTGTCGACGATGCGGTGGGCCTTGATCCAGGGCATCATGTCGCGCAGCTTGCTGCCGACCTCCTCGATCGGATGCTTGGCCGCCTGGGCGCGCATTTCGGGGAAGCGCTTGCCGCCGGTCTCGTTCTCGGCCATCCATTCCTTGGCGAACTGGCCAGACTGGATCTCCTGGAGAATCTTTTTCATCTCGGCCTTGGTCTGCTCGTTGACGATGCGCGGGCCGCGGGTGTAGTCGCCGTACTCGGCGGTGTTCGAGATCGAATAGCGCATGTTGGCAATGCCACCCTCGTACATGAGATCGACGATGAGCTTCAGTTCATGCAGGCACTCGAAGTAGGCCATCTCCGGCGGATAACCGGCCTCCACCAGCGTCTCGAACCCGGCCTGCACCAGATGCGTGGCGCCGCCGCACAGCACTGCCTGTTCACCGAACAGATCGGTCTCGCACTCGTCCTTGAAGGTGGTCTCGATGACGCCGGCGCGACCGCCGCCGATGGCCGAGGCATAGGACAACGCGACCTCGCGCGCCTTGCCGGAGGCGTTTTGCTTGACCGCGATCAGGCACGGCACGCCGCCGCCCTGGGTAAAGGTCGAGCGCACCAGGTGTCCCGGACCCTTGGGCGCGATCATGATGACGTCCAGATCGGCGCGCGGCTGGATGAAACCGAAATGGACCGAAAAACCGTGCGCCACGGCCAATGTGGCACCTTGTTTCAGATTCGGTTCGACCTGTTCCTTATATAGTTTCTTGTGTTGCTCATCCGGCGCCAGGATCATGACGAGATCCGCCTCTTTCACCGCATCGGGAATGTTCTTGACGGTCAGGCCGGCGTTCTTCGCCTTTTGCACCGAATTCGATCCTTCGCGCAGCGCCACGCGCACGTCCACGCCGCTGTCCTTCAGGTTCAGCGCATGCGCGTGGCCCTGGGAGCCGTAGCCCACGATGGCGACCTTCTTGCCGCGGATGAGGGAAAGATCGGCGTCTTTGTCGTAGAAAACTTTCATAAAATCCTCGTTTCAAGTTTCAGGTTTCAGGTTTCATGTTGTCTGTCTCAGTAACCTGAAACATCGAACCTGAAACCTGAAACGTGTTTACACTCGGAGACTCTTCTCGCCGCGGGCGATACCGGATACGCCGGAACGCACCACCTCGATGATGTCGGCGTGGTCCACCGCCTTGACGAAGCCATCCAGCCGGCTGCTGGTGTCGGTCAACTCGATGGTGTAGGTCGTTTCGGTTTCGTCGATGATCCGACCCTGATAATCCTTCACCAGCTGGCTGATCTTGCCGCGCGCGGCGCCACCGGCCTTGAGCTTGATCAGCAGCATTTCACGCTCGATATGCTGGCCTTCCGTGAGGTCGACCAGCTTGACCACGTCCACCAGCTTGTTGAGCTGCTTGGTGATCTGCTCGATGACGTCTTCCGAGCCGCTGGTCACGAGCGTCAGACGCGACAGGGTTTCGTCCTCCGTCGGCGCCACACTGAGCGATTCGATATTGTAGCCGCGCGCGGAAAACAGGCCCGCCACGCGCGACAGCGCGCCCGATTCGTTTTCCAGCAGCATGGAGATGGTATGGCGCATCTGATTCTGCCTATTATGCTAATTCACGGTCGGTCGGCACCACCGCCTTGCAGGGCTTGAGGTGCATCTCGTGCTGACCCTTGCCGGCCGCGATCATGGGATAGACGTTCTCGGTCTGGTCGGTGATGAAATCCAGAAACACCAGACGGTCTTTCAGCTTGAGGGCTTCCCTGAGCGCGCCGTCCACGTCGCCGGGCTTCTCGATCTTGAACCCCACGTGCCCGTAAGCCTCGGTCAGCTTCACGAAATCCGGCAACGCATCCATGTACGAATGCGAGTAGCGCCGGTCGTAGAAGAATTCCTGCCACTGGCGCACCATGCCCATGTAGCGGTTGTTGAGGTTGATGATCTTGATCGGCAGATCGTACTGCTTGCAGGTCGACAGCTCCTGGATGCACATCTGGATCGAGGCCTCGCCGGTGACGCAGGCCACGGTCGCCTCGGGAAACGCGAGCTTCACGCCCATGGCCGCCGGCAGGCCGAAGCCCATGGTGCCGAGGCCGCCGGAGTTGATCCAGCGCCGCGGCTTGTCGAACTTGTAGTATTGCGCCGCCCACATCTGGTGCTGGCCCACGTCGGAGGTGATGTAGGCATCGCCGTCGGTGATTTCGTACAGCCGCTCAAGCACGTACTGCGGCTTGATGAGCTTGCTGTCGCGGTCATACTCGAGGCAGTTCATGGCGCGCCATTTGTCCATTTGCTTCCACCAGGCCGCCAGCGCCGGCTGGTCGGGCTTATTGCCCGAGGCCTTGATGAGCCGGATCATCTCGCGCATCACGGACTCGGCCTGGCCCACGATCGGGATTTCCACCGGGACGTTTTTCGAGATCGAGGCCGGGTCCACGTCCACGTGAATGATGCGCGCGTGCGGACAGAATTTGTTGAGATCGCCGGTCACGCGGTCATCGAAGCGCGCGCCGATGGCGATCAGCACGTCGCATTCGTGCATGGCCATGTTGGCTTCGTAGGTGCCGTGCATGCCGAGCATGCCGACGAACAGCGGATCGGTCGCGGGATAGGAGCCGAGCCCCATGAGCGTGTTGGTGCAGGGGTAACCGAGCAGGCGCACCAGTTCTGTCAGCGCCGCCGAGGCCTCGCCGAGCACAATCCCGCCGCCGGTGTAGATCATCGGGCGCTTGGCCGCTAGCATCAGCTCCACCGCCTTTTTGATCTGTCCCGGATCGCCCTCGGTCACCGGAGCATAGGAGCGCATGGAAACGCTCTTGGGGTAAACGTATTCGCACTTGTGCGCGGTGACATCCTTCGGGATGTCCACCAGCACCGGGCCGGGGCGGCCGGTGCTGGCGATGTAGAACGCCTTCTTCACCGTGGCCGCCAGGTCCTTCACGTCCTTCACCAGGAAATTGTGCTTCACGCACGGGCGCGTGATGCCGACCGCGTCCACCTCCTGGAAGGCGTCATCTCCAATGAGGCTGGTGGCCACCTGCCCGCTGAACACCACCAGCGGGATCGAGTCCATGTACGCCGTGGCGATGCCGGTGATGGTATTGGTCACGCCCGGGCCGGAGGTCACGAGCACCACGCCGGGGCGGCCGGTGGCGCGTGCGTAGCCATCGGCCGCGTGCGCCGCGCCCTGCTCGTGCCGCACCAGGATATGCTTGACCCGGTCCTGCTTGTAGAGCGCGTCGTAGATGTGCAGCGCCGCGCCGCCGGGGTAGCCAAAGACGTATTCCACGCCTTCGTCAGCCAGGCAGCGGACAAAAATATCTGCGCCAGTCAATTCCACAAAAACCTCAAGGGAAATAAAAACCCGCGGTCGCCCCAAACCGGGCGCGCGGGCCTTGGCGTTTGCCGGTTTAAAAATAAGAAATTACTTATAAGTATCCGCAGGGTCAATAGGAATGAGTCATAAACAGCAGATTTTACTGCCGGCGCCAGCTGGTTTGACCGGCGGTATCCTCCAGAATGACTCCCTGAGCCTTGAGTTCGTCGCGCAAACGGTCCGATTCAGCCCAATTCCTGTTCTTGCGCGCCTCCGTGCGGCGGGCGATCAGGGCCTCTATCTGTGCATCGGTCAGACCGCCGTCGGCACCGCCGCGCAGGAAGGCCTGGGGATCGCTTTGCAAGAGACCGAGTACCCCGCCCATGCGGCGCAAGGCCGCACCCAACGGAGCGGCGGCGGCCGCGCCGCTGTCCTCGCGCAGCTTGTTGATGTCGCGCGCCAGTTCAAACAACACTGCGAGCGCGCCGGGCGTGTTGAAGTCGTCATCCATGGCAGCCTGAAACTTCTGCTCATAGGCCGCCGCGGCTTCCCCTTCACCGGCCGGTCGCTCGCGGCTTCCTGCCTCTCGCGACACTTGTACATCCCTGTACATCGCCGGCAGGTCCTTGAGTGCCAGATAAAGACGGGTCAAAGCAGCCTTGGCACCCTGCAAATTCTCGTCGGAATAATCCAGCGGGCTGCGGTAATGGCTGCCCAGAATGAAATAACGTACTACTTCCGGCTCGAATTTCTTCAGCACCTCGCGCACCGTGAAGAAATTGCCGAGCGATTTCGACATCTTCTCTTCGTTCAGGCGCACGAAGCCGACATGCATCCAGGTGTTGACGAATTTCTGCCCGGTCGCCGCTTCGCTCTGGGCGATCTCGTTTTCGTGATGCGGAAACTTGAGGTCCATGCCGCCCCCGTGGATATCGAAGTGGCTGCCGAGACAGGCGGTGGACATGGCCGAACATTCGATATGCCAGCCGGGACGCCCCGGGCCCCAGGACGAATCCCATTGCGGTTCGCCGGGCTTGGCGGCCTTCCACAGGACAAAATCCAGCGGGTCGTCCTTGTCCTCGTCCACCTCCACGCGCGCGCCGATTTTCAGTTCGTCCAGGGTCTTGCCGGAAAGCGCGCCATAGGGCCCGAACTTGCGCACCCGGTAATAAACGTCCTTGTTTTTCGCGCTATAAGCAAAGCCGCGTTCGACCAGCCGGGCGATCATGTCCCGGATCTGAGGCATGTGCACCGTGGCGCGCGGCTCCTGGTCCGGCGGGATCACGCCCAGTGCCGCGGCGTCCTCATTCATCGCCTGGATGAAACGCTCCGTGAGCGCGCCGATGTCCTCGCCGTTCTCCCTGGCCCGATTGATAATCTTGTCGTCGATGTCGGTGATATTGCGGATATAGGTCACCTGGTTGCCGCGCGCGCGCAGGTAGCGCACCACCATGTCGAACACCACCATGACGCGCGCATGGCCGAGATGGCAGTAGTCGTACACCGTCATGCCGCAGACATATATGCGCACCTGCCCGGGCGTGATGGGAGTAAAGGGTTCTTTCTTCCGGGTAAGGCTGTTGTAGATTTGAAGCATTGTTTCGTGTTTAGAGTTCAGAGTTTAGCGTTTAGAGTTCAGGATCAGAGTTGCGTGCACGTACGGCATACGCGAAACGCTAAACACTAAACACTAAACCCGAAACCTGTTCAATCTGCGTACTTCGATAAACGTTCGCGGGCCCGTTCAATACCGATCAGGGGCAACAACTTCGCCATCTCCGGCCCATCCAGCTCGCCCAGGAGCGCCGCGCGCAACGGTTGAAACAGCGACTTCCCGCTCACGGACCGCGCCTGCTTTATGGTCTCGCTGATGGCCCTGAAATCGGCGCCATGCTTTTCCAGCGCCTGGCGTGCAGTCACGAAAAACTCCGGACCGGCCGCCGTCATGGCCTCCCTGGCCGCGTGGCTGACAGCAAGCTTATCCGTGAATACGATCTGCGCCCAGCGCAAGGCATCCGCCGGAAAGGAGATATTTCCCCGCACCGCTTCAATGAACGCCGTGAAGCTGTCGGCGGGCACCAGCGCCCGCACAGCATCGCCCATCCACTCCCGAAGCGCAGTGGACGGGAGATGTAACACCGCTTCGCGCTGCCAGTGCATCAGCTGCGCCTCGTCATAACGTGCGGGCGCCCGCCCCAGTCGGGACAAACCAAAATTTTCCGCCAATACTTCCAGACTCATAAAGGCATTGGCATCGTAGGTATGTCCCAGGCGCGCCAGATAATTGTTGATGGCGGACGGCAGATATCCCGCGGAACGCAGCTCTTCGACCGACTTCGAACCGGTGCGCTTAGAAAGCGGCGCGCCGTCGCCCCCTACCACCAGCGCGATATGCGCATATTCCGGCAACGGCAATCCAAGGGCCCGGAGCAGCAGGATCTGGCGCGGTGTGTTGGTCAGGTGGTCCTCGCCACGCACGACCAGGCTTACTCCCATCACGGCATCGTCGATGGCGTTGCAGAAAAAAAACGCCGGCGTGCCGTCGGAACGGCGGATGACGTAGTCACCGATATCGTCCGTATTGAACACCTGTCGTCCGCGCACCTTGTCCTCGAACTCGACGGTTTTGCCCTCCTCCACCCGGAACCGCAGCGTCGCTGGCTCCCCGCGAGCAAACCGGGCCTGCACCTCCGGCGACGACAGCGCACGGCATTTGCCGGAATAGCGTGGCGGGCGATGCGCCGCCAGCGCGGTCTTGCGCGCGATTGCCAGCTCGTGCTCGCTGCAGAAACAGGGATAGGCCAGGCCTCCGGATTCGAGAGCAGTGAAGTATTCCTTATAGACAGGCCCGCGTTCGGACTGTGCATAGGGTCCGTGACGGCCGCCGGCCTCCGGACCTTCGTTCCAGACCAGGCCCAGCCAGCGCAGGTCATCTTCCAGCGCGCGCGCGTATTTTTCATGCCCGCGCATGGCATCGGTGTCTTCCAGGCGCAGCAGGAAGGTCCCCTGCGCCTGCCGAGCCAGCAGAAAATTGAAAAGCGCGGTGCGGATATTGCCGAGGTGCAGCAGACCCGTGGGGCTGGGGGCGAAACGGGTCTTGAAGGGGCGCGAGGTCATCGTGAAGGGCGTCATGTTAGCGGAAACCGCCCTCCCGGCGTAGTCCCGGCATTACGGCAGACCAACTATCGATCCGGCACGATCATTTCGAACAAAGCTATCCGCGGCCGTCGCCTGCATGCTTTCCGGAGCCGCGGGTGTGCCGGATCGATAGGAAAAATCATATGGATATTCGAATTATTGAGGCGGCAAGCAGGGCTCAATCAAAGCCATGACATGGAATACCGGCCGGAAATTTTCTATGCTTATGCATGCCGCCTCAATAATTCAGTGTAAACTTCGTACAGAAGCCTGCCGCCGGCGGGCTCACACAGCCAGCAGAATACAAGAGCACCCACTGATGATTCACATGAAAACCAACTACGGGACCTTGGTCCTGGAGCTCAATCCGGAGAAGGCGCCGAAGACCGTGGCGAACTTTCTCGCCTACGCGAAGGATGGCTTTTACGATGGCACGCTGTTCCACCGGGTCATCGACAAGTTCGTCATCCAGGGCGGCGGCTTCGGCCCGGGCATGACCCAGAAGATGACACGGCCACCCATCGAGAACGAGGCCAACAACGGCTTGCGCAATGCCCGCGGCACGCTCGCCATGGCGCGCGCCACCGACCCGCACTCCGCCACCAGCCAGTTCTTCGTCAACATCGTGGACAATGATTTTCTGAATTACACCGCGCCCACACCCGCGGGCTGGGGCTATTGCGTATTCGGCAAGGTCATCGACGGCATGCACATCGTGGACCAGATCAAGGGTGTTGTCACCGGCTCCAAGCTCGGTCACAAGGACGTACCGCTGTCCGACGTGATCATCGAGAAAATACAGATCATCGAGGAAAAATAGGAGGCCTGTAGAAAAGAGATGCCGGCGACCACCCTGTTTATCTCCGACCTGCATCTCTGCGGCACCCGCCCTGCCATCACCGGGCTGTTCCTCGACTTTCTCCGGCATCGCGCGCGCAGCGCCGACGCGCTTTATATCCTCGGCGACCTGTTCGAGTACTGGATCGGCGACGAAGCCGTCGAGCAGCCGGAATTCCGTCCCATGGTTCAGGGCCTGCACGAACTGACCGCGGCCGGCACACCGGTCTTCGTCATGCACGGCAACCGCGACTTCCTCATGGCAGACGGATTCGAAAAAGCCACCGGTTGCCGCCTGCTGGCCGATCCGGCACGCGTCGATCTCCACGGCACGCCGACCCTGCTGATGCATGGTGATTCGCTGTGCACCGACGACGTCGAATACATGGCATTCCGCGCCCACGTGAGAAATCCTGCGGTGCAGCGGGAATTCCTCGCCAAGCCCGTCGCCGAGCGCGACCGGATCCTGCGCAATATCCGCGAGATCAGCAAGAATTCGACTGCCAGCAAAAAACCGGAAATCATGGACGTGAACCAGAACGCGGTCGAGGCCATCATGCGCGAGCACGGCGTGCAGCGCCTGATCCACGGCCACACCCACCGCCCGAAGGAGCATGTGTTCACGCTCGACGGCCGTCCGGCGCGGCGCATGGTGCTGGGCGACTGGTACGAACAGGGTAGCGTGCTGAGCGTGGACGCGCGCGGGTGGGTATTGGAAGGTCTGCCGCTCGAAAAGCCGGCAAAAACAAAAAAAATGAAAGTGAAAAGCTGATCCCGCCCGGATAATCGCTTCTCACTTCATTCTCAACTCCTCGATGGTCAATCGCTTGTAATCCGCCGGCAGGCGCAGCATCGCCGCCGTGGCGCGAAATTCAGCGTTGTAATCCACCAGCTCGACCGTCTTGCCGGTCATGTCCGTGAGCCGGACCGGAAAGCCATGTTCCAGGTGGCGCGCCGGGAGGAATATATTGTTCGCCATGTCGCAGGCCGGCAGCGTGCCGGGCGGCGCCAGCGACAGAGTTTTCGCCTGTTGTCCGGCCAGCACCTCGCGGTATTGGCGCAGCGCCAGCACCGCTTCCGGCAACAATTCCGCCGCCGCGTACAGGTCATAACAGCGCTGGCCGTTGGTCAGCAGCTCATAGTGGCTGACTTTATGCGCGTCGACGGCCGGAAATGCGGCGTTGTCGCGCACCACCTGGTGCCGGAAATCGGCGGGAGGCCTGGCGTCCACCGGCCGCGGCCGGATGACCAGTATCTGCCGTTCCGCGCCACTGACGCTGTAGATGGTTCCGTCGGCACGGTCGAACAGCAGGAAATCCGGATCGTCGAGTCCGCCATCGATGCGCAGGAAGCCCGCGGTAATGACCATGCGCGTGCGGTAGGGCTCGGCGCCCGGCTCGTGTTCGACGAAATATAGCACCGCCGCCGGCGTCGTCGGCTCGGAACAGGAAGCCAGCATCGGCAACAACAGGCAGGCGAACAGAACGCGTCGCATCACTTTGCCCTTAAGCCAAGCATGATGTCCATGACGTTGGTGCCGGTCGGGCCGGTTTGAATCAGATCACCGCTCGCCTCCAGAAATGTCCCGGCATCGGCCTGCGCCAGCGCCTGCTCCGCGTTGAGGCCGGCCGACTCGCCACGCGTAACCGTGCTGCCATCCACCAGCGCACCGGCGTCGTCCGTGGGGCCATCGGTGCCGTCGGTGCCAGCTGAGAGCAGCCACGCGTCGTCGTGTCCCCGCAGCATCATGGCCGCAGCCAGGGCGAGACTCTGGTTGCGGCCGCCGCGGCCCGGCGACGGCGGAAGCCGGACAGTAGTCTCACCACCCCAGACGTGAACCGTGCCAGGCTCAACGTTCAACATTTTTTTGGCCAGCCTGGCTCCCGCCTCCAGGGCATCACCGGATATGAAACCGGTCTCGAGCATGGCCTGATAACCCTGCTCCTTGGCCGCTTCCACGGCGGCGTTCTTGGCGTTGTCGAGCGTGGCGACGATCTCGCGTTTTACATTCTGGAAACAGGCGTCGTCGGGCGTCGGCGCCGGCGGCATGTGCGCGAGCGCCTCGGTGATGAAATCCGGCAGTTTACGGAGAGTCAACGGCCGGCGCAGATCTTCGTCCGCCACCAGCGGGCCGGAACCGATGGCGCGCAGATCGTTGCCCGGCACGTCCGACACCACCAGACACAGCACGCGCCGCGGATAGAGCAGCTTGGCCAGGCGGCCGCCCTTGAGACGCGACAGACGCCGGCGAATGCGGTTGTAATCATTGATGTCCAGGCCCGAACCGAGAATCCAGCGGTTGATCTCCTGGAACCGCTCGAGGCTGATTTGCGGCGGCAAGGCCTCCACCAGCGCCGAGGCGCCGCCGGAGATCAATACAATGACTGACGCGTCCTTCGGAATCCGGTCGGCAAACGCCAGCAACTGCCGGCCGGCTTCCAGACTGGATTCATCCACCAGCGGATGCCCCGCCTCCAGCACCGGCCATGGCAATGACTCGGCATGTCCTTTTTTGGTGATGATCAGCGCATCGACAAGATTATGGCCTATCACGTCCTGCGCGCCCTGCGCCATGGCGCAGGCGGCCTTGCCCACCGCGATCATGTATACCTTTCCGGGCAACGGTCTTTCCTTCAGCCGCTCGCGCACGCAGACGCGGCCGTTGACCGCGGCGAGCGCGGACTGGAAGATGCGGAGAAGATGTTGCCGATGGCCGGATGGCATGAGACCGGCAGATTAACCGGATAATCGTCGCGGGACAAACCTGCCCGGCCGCTTACCTCGAGGCGGTGGCCGACACGGCCGGATACGGCGCAGACGCGGAATCGGCCAACAAAGGCCGCCAGGCGGCGATCTGGTCGCAGGTTTCCTCCAGTGTCGCGCCGAACTGCGTGGCGCCGGCATCCAGAAATTGCTCCCGCATTTTATCGACATCACCCGTACAGCCCCAGCGCCCGACCAGGATCTTGAGTTCCGGATAGCGGGCGCGCAGGCGCATGCACAGCAGGCGCGCCGGCGCGCCACCCCCCGGCGGCAGGGCGGCGATGCACAAGAGCGCCGGCTCCGTTTCGCTCACGAGCGAAATCACTTCGGAGGCCAGAATCCCGGGGCTCGCGAGCGAGACTTCGTAGCTACCGGCGTCGAGCAAGTTCTTCAGCATGTGCAGCGCAACTTCGTCCACCCCGTCATGCGCGGGAATAGCCAGGACACGCATGACCTCGAGGGCATGATCGGAGTCCCGGCTCTCCGGCGCCGCCTCGCTGTCCCGTTTTCTCTGCGCCAGGGTGGCGAGTTCCTCGACGATGTCCTGCGTCGCCCGCAGCACATAGCGCAGATCCTCCTCGGTCGTTAACTCGCGCCTCGTATCGCGCTTCGCGTACGTCAGCGCCGGAATGAGCAGGCGGTCGTAGGTCTGCCGCAATGAGGTCTCGCCAAAATGCGTCGCGGCGATGTCGCTCGCCTCGTCCTGGTCGCGGGCGAACAGCCGTTGATAATAACCCATGTAGGCTTCCAACACGGGCTGATTGCCGAGGAGCGTTTCAAAAAAACCCAGGAACGGGACGTGCTTGCCCAACACGACGAGGAACGCCGTCAGCGGAGTACCAAGCACGAGGCCGATCGGTCCCCAGAGCCACGTCCAGAACGCGATCATCAGGAGGGTCGCCGTTTCCGAAACACCGATGGTCTGCCCGTAGAGCCAGGGCTCGATGAACATGTTGGTGATCAATTCGAGCGTCAGGAACAACGCGGCCACGAGCAGCGGTTGCGTCCACGAATCCGACACGATCAGGCTCAATCCCAGCGGCAAGAGCGCCGCCAACCACGGCCCCACGTACGGGATGTAACGCAGCAGAGCGGCGAAGCAGCCCCAGAGCAAGGCGTACGGAACGTCCAGGGCGTACAGTCCGAGCGCGATCGCGGCACCGAAGCCGGCATTAATGGCAAGCTGTCTCAGCAAGTAACGGCTGATGCGTTCACCGGCCTCATCGAGCGCCTTGGTGGTCAAGGTAAGATTCCCCTGTCCGACGAGACCGATGAGACGGTCGCGCAGGTCCTCACGGCGGAGCAGCATGAATATCAGGAGAACCACGGACAAACCGAACACGGCAAATGGTTGGACGACCGGAACGAAAACCGACCACAGCTTGAAAAGCTGAAACGGGCCGTTGTCGTTTATCACTTTGACCGGCATGGGATTAGTCGATTCGCCACGGGTTTCCTCGATCGGCGGCGGACGGATTTTTTGAATCTGGCGGGAGATCCGTTTCATGATCCACTCCGTCTTTTCGATGAATCCAGGCCCGTCATTCTTCAAGGCACCGATCTTGACGGCGAGATTCTTTTCATATTGAGGAAACGTATCGACGAGACTGGACACCTGCCGCGCGACCCCCCAGCCGACGCCGGTGATCAGTGAAAATGTCGCAATGACAACGGCGGCGACGGCAAGCGCCCGGGGCAAACGCAGGCGCTGCAAGAGAGTAACGACCGGACTCAGCAAGAAGGCCAGAAGGATGGCAAGCACCATCGGCATGAGCACGGGCTTGAGCCAGGACAACAGCCACAGGACGATCCCGCCGCTGGCGAGGATCATGAATCCGCGGGTGAAATTCAGTCCCACGGGCATGGCGCAGAGATCCCCGCGTGTTCGTGCCACCGGCCAGGGCGGCTTATTATCGGGCAGAGTCCGCCGCGCGTTGCCTCGAACCAGCGCAAGGAAGCGCCTGTCTGATCAGCTGGATTTTCCATTTTATTTATGGTGATCGTCTCGCCCCAGCCCTCGGGCAAAATACGGTATTGAACCGGGCCCAACCTCAACGGTCGATTTTCAACACACAGCATCTTTCATGCCATCCACTACGACGCGAGCAAGTGCATGGCACAAAACTTATTCGCGTAGTACGAACGCCGCGCGTGTAAGAGTTACATCTCCTCCGGATAAAACTTACCTGTCGCCGTTTCGCTAGAAGCAACGCATGGGACTCGCGACCCTGCTGGTGAATCGTTTTGTCCCATGGAACCCCGCTGGGTTTCGGAAATTCCAAACTATGTGCGACATCGTACCGACCTTTGATGGCAACGCGCCTAGCCTTACTGTGCTCCAGCCTTATGGCATGTGGATTGCATAACAGCAGAGCAGAAAGGATTTTCCACCCCATCCCTAAAGGAGAAGATCATGCCCCATAAAGCGCACGCCACGAGCCACGCGTCCAAGCCGGACGCCATCCAGATACTTACCGCCGACCACCGGGAGGTGAGCAAGATTTTCGAACAGTTCGAAAAAATCAAGGACAAGTACGACGCCGCGAAAAAACAATCCCTGGTGAAGCGTGCCTGCGATGAATTGACCATTCACGCGCAAGTGGAGGAGGAAATATTCTATCCGGCCCTGCGCGAGGCACTCGAAGACGATGACCTGATCGACGAGGCCGAGGTGGAGCATGCCTCCGCCAAGCAGCTCATCGCTGAGCTCGCGAACATGGAGCCGGGCGATGACCTGTACGACGCGAAGTTCACCGTGCTGGGCGAATACGTGAAACACCATGTCAAGGAGGAACGGAACGAGATTTTCCCGAAGGCCAAGAAGTCCAAGATGGATCTGAAGCAGCTCGGGCAGGAAATCGCCGAACGCAAGGAACAGATGAAATCCGAGCTGGGACTGGAGACCGAAGAAGAAGAGGAGGAGGAAGAAGAAGAGAAATAATCCCTGCGATCGGAAGATGACATGGCGACACGCTCACGGAAAGCGGCCCCCGACGGAAGGCGAACGACGCCGCGCAGCCGCCCGCGCACCCTCTGGAGCGGAAGCGCAGAACTTCCGGCCGGCGGGTGCAGCCGCGACTCCAAGGGTCTCCGGCCGCGGCGGCCGGACGTGGCTTCCGCCATCCCGCTCATTTCGTATTTTTGATCACGCTGAAGCTGCCATCCGATTCCATGTACATGCGCTTAACGGATCTCAGCGACTTGATGCCCTGCTCCCGCATTTTCGCGAGCAATTCATCCTCGGTGATATGTTCCACCCGCATATTACGCCGCATCAGGCGGCCATCCCTCACCAGCAGCAAGGGAGAAGGAGCGGAGAACCGGCGAAACGCCGGTACGTGGTAATTGATCCAGTTCAGAAGATAATTCCAGCCCACCAGTACGCACACCAACACCATGCCGTCGGTGACCGAGCGGTATTCGCCGGAAAACGCGTTCTGCGAGGCATCGGCGATGATCACCAGTATCAGGATGTCGGCGATACCGATTGAACCCACGTCCCGGCGCACGATGAAACGGAAGATCAGGAACAGGAACCAGTACATAACGCTGCCACGGATGATGAGTTCCCAGAAGGGAAGGCTCAGCTGAAACAACTCGTTCCAGTCGACCTGCTCCACGCTCAACCCCTAGCGGCTTGGCATATCCATGACGGTTACGAGTGAAGATGTCACGCTGGCCGGCTGCAGGGCTGGCAGCCTTTTCTGTTTCAGCGAGCGCCGGCGCGCAAGCTTGCCGGTTTATCGGGCAGTAAGCGATCGTATTCCTTCTTGACCACTGCGTAGCATTCGCACACGTGAGCCTCCAATCCCGGTCGATCGATGACCGTAATGCAGCCGCGGCTATAGCTGATAAAGCCTTGGGCTTGCAGTTTTCCCGCCGCTCTCGTGACGCCTTCTCGGCGCACCCCCAGCATGTTGGCAATTAACTCTTGGGTCACGATCAGCTCGTTGGTCGGCAACCGATCCGCACTCGACAGCAGAAAGCGGCAGAGTTGCTGTTCCACCGAATGATGTCGATTGCACGCGGCGGTTTGTGACATCTGCCTGATCAGGGCCTGGGTGTAACACAACAGCAAGTGTTGCAATCCGGTGAGGCGTGCAAAATCTTTTTTCAGCGTCTCTACTGCAAGCTGAAATGCGTGTCCCGCGCTTTGCACTATCGCGTGGCTGGCAGTTGTGCCACCCCCCATGAATGAGGTGACGCCAACCATCCCTTCGTTACCTACCGTCGCTGTCTCGGCGCATGCGCCATCCTCCATAACGTGGAGCATCGAAACGATACAGCTCGCCGCGGGGAAATAAACATACTTCGATTCAACACCCGATTCGTAGATCACTTTCCCGCGAGGCATGGGCATCAACTTCAAATCGGCAATGAGTAGATTCAATTCTGCGGCGGGCAAAGCGCCAAGAAGGCGGTTTTGTCTTGGATTAAAACCGGCTGACATAGGCATTTTGGAGCGGGAATCCTCTCTTCTGTGCCCGGAAAAATCCAGCAAGGTTAGCCGGTCCCTCATCATCTCTGATTTTGTATTCATTTATTGTCTCCGAAAATTGGTAAACCAGGCGTCTCGGTAGATGTCCGTGAATTACCTTCGTATCAAGCCCATGATTAACGTCGCCACGAAGATAATCAGAAAGATAAAGAACAATATCTTGGCGATTTCAGCGGCACCTGCGGCGATGCCGCCGAAACCGAAGATGGCGGCAATGATCGCGATAACGAGGAATACAGCGGCGTAATGCAACATGATGATCCTCCTTTGCTCGGTCCCGTCCCGGGATGTTGCTGGCGACCTCGGGTTTGTTGCGCCCCTGCCCGCCGTCCTAATTTGAGAGCCATTCCCAATAGGGGCGGCAACCGTAATACCTATGGACATGTTGGCCCCATTTACGATTCGCCATTTGAGGCCAGTGATCCTTGTCAAAGCCAGGTGCGTTCTTCAAATGTTCCTTGTTTACATCCAGGATAAACTTCTTGCCTTTAAGGTCCGGAGAAAGGGTGCCCCACGGAATCTCCATAGAAAGGGCATCCCACGGAATCGCGAGCAGCTTGTCGGCAATGCCACGGAACCCGCGAAACGACAACACCACATAAGCGATACGACCGTACTCAAAGTCGATCACGAGATCTTCGATCTTTCCCAGATCCTCTCCTTGCTGGTTTACCACGGCGTCCCCCGACAAGGTGGAGGCGGACAAAACAACGTGGTTGACGTCATGCTGCATAACATTCCCTCCTGCGCTTCTCAATTGAACATACCTCTTCGTTATGAAGGCCCGGTGGCTGGCTTTGCCTGCGGCCGTGAGACTTCACCGGCAACGTCGTAGAGTGATGGGATTCCTACCGGCTTGTTCGAAGCTTTAGCAAGCTCCATGCCACTCCGGCCTGACACACGAATGTGTCCCAAAACGATTAATGACTAAAGGTTTTTTGAGCGTGGAGGAAAAACTACATTCCTGCAGTGCCATTTTCTCTGCAAGATTTGCCGAATCAACTGTAATGCTTACCGTCGTGGAGCATTATGCGGCATTGCCTGATGTCCCGTGGCAGGACGGGCAAAGTGGTTTATCGGCCCGCACGACGCGATGGATTCTTCCTGTGCATGCCGTAAGGCGCAGGAAGAAAATTTCACTGCTCTGGAATGTTGGAATGCCTGTCAGATCGACCGACGCGGCCAACTTGCGTTTTTTTTCGAAGGTCGAGACATCTCCGCCTTGTGCTCATCATCGGGCGCCGGGCTTTTCCGCCAGCGGCAAAGTCAGTGTGAAACAGGCGCCGCTGCCAGGCTGATTTACCACCTGGATATCACCGCCATGGGACTCCAATACCAGACGTGCGACATAAAGGCCCATACCGCTGCCGCTTTTCTTGGTAGTGAAATAGATTTGATATATCTCGTCCAGCAACTCATTGGCTATTCCGGGACCATCGTCTCTGACGATGATATTGACCGTTGAATCCGGGACAACCATATCGATCCGCAGCCGGCCACCGCCGGGCATCGCCTCCAGGCCATTAATCGCGACGTTTATCAGCGCCTGTTTTAGACGATCGCAATGTCCGATCACCTTGACCTCTCGATTGGGCAGTCGAAGTTGCAGATCGACACGGTGCCGCATCGCTTGTGTGTTCAGGAGCGCCGCCACTTCCTCGACGATCGCGCGTAAATCAAACTTCTGAGAGGCCGCGCTTAACGGTATGCTGTGGTCAAGCATGGTGCACAGTGTGCGGTTCAAACGCGCCACTTCTTCCTTCAACACCGCAACATAACGTTGCTGGTCTGAGGTATCGGTGCCGGCGCCTTCGCTGATCAATGTGTCAGCAAGCAGTTCAAGCGTGATTTGCATCGCGTTTAACGGCGCCCGTAAATCATGGGCCAGCGCCCCGTAGAGATGGGCCTGGGAGCGCATCTGACTCGCCAGCAAAAGATCGGTCTCCAGCACATCCACCGTTTGCCGGTCTTTCATCAGGACCAGATAGCCGGTGCAGGATTCTTCCTCCAAGGCATAGATTTCCAGGCGCAGGAAACGAATCTTGTCCGGCAGCGGGAGGTTGACCTTCAGGGGCCGGGGTTTGGCGGTCTGGGGCAAATCTTTATCGAGCCCCAGCAGCGGCTTCATTGTTTCCCACCGGCCTTTCAGGTCCTCTTCATTGGCGCAGCCAAGCAGGTCACATGCCAAGGGGTTCGCGAATTCCAGGGCAGTGGTAGAGTCGAGCACCAGCAGCCCGACGTTCATGATGCGGGTCAGGGCGCCAAACCGTCCGAACGGAGAGCTGTCTTTGGCTGGTGACACGATGGCCGCTCCTTTCATTTCCCCGGATACCTGGCGTTCCAATAAAGAAGGCGCGCCGAACATGCCCTCATTACGTAATATCGTAAGCAGGAATCATACTTTAAAGATTTTCCGAGACCAGAGCCGCACGGCGGTTCTCAATCAGACCACCGCCGCGCCACAAAATCCCAACTCACTATATGCCAAAAGGCCTTTAGATAGTCAGGGCGCGAATGGCGACGGTCAATGTAGTAGGCATGCTCCCATACATCGCAAGTCAATAATGCGGTTTGACCTGATTTCATAGGCGTATCGGCATTGTGGGTGCTGGCAATGGCGAGCGTTCCATCCGGGTTACGTACCAGCCACACCCATCCAGACCCGAAGAGATTTTCCGCAGTCTGTGAAAACTGTTTCTTGAATTCGGTGAAGGAATGGAACGCCGAGTCGATCGCCCGCCCCAGTTCACCGGCAGGAGCGTCGCCACCCTCGGGTGAAAAGCAGCGCCAATAGAAGTCATGATTCCATGCCTGCGCCGCGTTGTTGAATATGTCATCTCTCGAGTGGAGAACGATCTCTTCGAGAGGAACACCTGAAAACTCGCTGCCTTCGATCAGGGCATTCAACTTGGTCACATAGGCTCTATGATGCTTCCCGTGGTGATATTCCAGGGTTTCCCTGGAAATATAGGGCTCAAGCGCATCTTTTGCATACGGCAGGGGCGGCAATTTGTGTGTCATAGTCGTCCGGCTCGGGGTGAGAAATTTTCGGTAGTCCAATAGGCGCTGCGAGCATCGAGCAGGCCGGCTTCGTCATAGATTTCCACGACCGCGCACGCTTCGGTCTTGGCCAGGAACATGGCAAAACTCAGCGCATCTCCCTTGGTTTTGAAATTGGTCAGCCATTTCGCGCACTGCGTACCTTCCACTTTCGTGACACTCCATCCCTGCGGCACGGGGGAGACCTGCATTACGACGGTGTCCGTGCAATTCATTTTTTCTGCTTCAACGCCATCATTCATACGGTATCTCCTGCTTCTCGCAGCGACCGGCCAGGCAGCTGATCCCGGCCGCGCTGCGTCATGTCAGGCCCAGGAAATGTATCGCGAAAAGAACGCGCACATGTCCGCGTTACTTCACCCGCAAATCGTTCTTCACCGATTTGACGCCTTTCACGTTACGCGCGATCTCGACTGCCTTACTCGCGTCCGCTGGATCGCGGACAAACCCGCTAAGTTGAACGATACCCTTGAAAGTTTCCACATTAATCTCCGCCGGGTTCAAGCTGGACTCTTTGAGTATGGCCGCTTTGACTTTTGTGGTAATGACGGTGTCATCTATGTATTCGCCTGTCCCTTCCTGCTTCGGGCCGGACGCGCAACCCAGTAAAGACATAAACAGGAGGATGGGGAGCAATACATAAAAACTTTTAAAACGGATCAATAGTTGATTCATGGTTATTCTCCAGTGAGTTAGTGAGTTGAGCTATACAGCAAATTGAACTACGCCGTTAAGAGGACCGGACATAGGCCAAAAAGTTTTACGCTATATTCGCCCCATGAGCAGCAACACGATAACGACGATCAATATGACGCCAAGAATGCCGCTGGGCCCATAGCCCCATCCCCGGCTATATGGCCAGGTGGGGATAGCGCCTATCAGCAGCAGAACGAATATAATCAGCAGTATTGTTCCTAAGGTCATTGCGTTCTCCTTGGTGCTTGTATCCGTTAAAGGACCCCGAATAATTTCGACAAGATTTATTGATCCGGCGCTCTGCGTCTTCAGGAAAGCCGTGCAGCACCATCGTGGATAGCTTCATCCAGCTCATGCCGGATCAATAACAGAGAAATCGGGACTCCCAGCAGCCACAATAAAACCATTCTCATCATCATCTCCTTGTCGGCATTGACAACGGCAATCCCGGATTGCTTAAAATGATTCCGGTGCGCAATCCCCACGATGCAACTACGTGCTCCGTTGCATCAAAAGCATCTTCCATGCCAGCCGCTGAAAGAGAGGTAAATTATTGGATTCAGCGGGCAGGGAGCCATGGCAACGCGAAAGAAAACCCGTTTTTCACGGTAAGGCTTACAAAATCACAGGTAAGCTTTACAGCGCGCGCCATGTTAGGATGGCTCGCTTATTCGGCACGCGCATCAAGGAGAGCGCCCGGATGAGTTCAAGCTCCAAGCATTACATGCGCTGGCCGCTTGTAATCTTCGCCGTCGCGCTGATGTCGACCGCCGCGTTCGCATGGCAGCTCTGGCAGACCGTGCAGGCAAAAGACCAAGAGCGGTTCGAGCGCAGAGCCGCCATCGCGCAAAACAGCCTTACGGACAATATCTCGGCATACATCACGCTGCTGCGCGGTGCCGCCGGATTGTTTGCCGGCAGCGACGAAGTGCGCCGTGATGAATTACGGGCTTATGTGGAGCGTCTGGATCTCAAGCGCTATCCCGGGGTGCTCGGCATCGGCTGGAGCCTGCGCGTACCGGCCTCCGCTAAAAATGACGTCATCACCGCGACGCGGAACCAGTGGTCTGCCTCATTCGATATCTGGCCTCACGGAAAGCGCCCAGAATACCACGCTATTCTCTACCTCGAACCCTTCGATCAGCTCAACCAGGCGGCCATCGGTTATGACATGTCCACGCAACGGACTCGCCGCGCCGCCATGGAGCGCGCCCGCGACAGCGGATCGGCGGCAGCATCGGCCAAACTGATGCTGCTGTATGAGATCGATAAACAACGTCAACCCGGTTTCATAATCTACGTTCCCGTCTACCGGCACGGAGCGGTTCCGGAAACCGTCACCGAGCGTCGGGCCAGGTTGGTTGGCTTCCTCTATAGCCCCTATCATGCCAGCCGCATGATCTCGGACATTCTGACTGCCAAGGGATGGGATCATTATCTCAATTACCGGATTTTCGACGGCACCGAAGTCAATCCGGATGCGCTCTTGTACCAGTCCGATACCGAAGACGTCGACCATGCTCCCCGCTTTACCAAGACGGCCATGATGGATGTCGCGGGCCGCCCGTGGACCATTGTCTTTGCCTCTACTCCGGCGTTCGAGCGCACCACCGAAGAACGCCTGCCGTTGATCGTGTTGGCCAGCGGCGTGCTGATCAGTTTCATGCTCGCGGGCGGGGCGTGGTGGCAGGCGCGGGCGCGCGTCGCCGCCGAGCAGAGCGCCAATGCGTTGCGCGAATCGCAGCGCGAGCTTATGGAACAACGGGAATGGCTGCAAACGACATTCGCCAGCATGGGCGACGCCCTCATCACGACCGACAAGGCGGGCATCGTGACTTATCTCAATCCCGTGGCGGTCAGCTTAACCGGCTGGGCGCTCACCGAGGCGCAGGGCCAACCGCTGGAGAGCGTGTTCCATATAATCAACGAAAAGACCCATGCTGCCGCGGAAAATCCGGTCGTCAAGATTCTGCGCGACGGCAAAGTGATCGGGCTGGCCAATCACACCTTGCTGGTGGCCAAGGACGGCAAGGAACGCCCGATCGACGATAGCGCTGCGCCGATCTTGGATCAACAGGGCCACATAAACGGAGTCGTTCTGATTTTCCACGACGTCACCCGGCAACGCCAGGTCGAACGCGTGCTGGAAAAATCGGAAGCCCACTACCGCCGCCTGTTCGAGACGGCGGGAGACGGCGTTTTCCTGCTCAACATGGAAACCGGCCGCATCGTCGATGCGAACCCGAACATGGCTAAACTTGCAGGCCCGCGCAACGAATTGCTGGGAAAACAGCTGTGGGAAATCGGCCTGTTCCCGGATGCGGAAGCGAACCGCGCCGCGTTCCAGGAATTCAAGGAGAAGGACTATATACATTACGAGCGTCTGCCGCTGGTGTCCCCGGACGGAAACCGCCGGGACGTCGAGCTGGTCTGCAACGCCTACGGCGCGGACGACAAGCAGATCATGCAGTGCAACATCCGGGACATCACCGAACGCAAGCGCACGGAAGACGCGTTGCGCGAAAGCGAGGAACTTTACCGGTCGTTGATCGAAATCTCGCCGCAGGGCGTATGGATGACAGACCCCGACGGCGTTCTTCTCTACATCAACTCGTACTGGATCGAATACAGTGGCATGAGCCTGGAGCAAAGCGCCGTCGAAGGATGGGTGAAACAGGTTCATCCCGACGACCGGGAGCGGGTGTCGAAAAGCTGGCAACATGCCTTGGTTGCGGGCACCGCCTATGAAGTCGAGGCGCGCTTTCGCCGCGCCGACGACCAATACCGGTGGCACCTGGTGCGCGGGATGCCGGTATGCGACGGCGTCGGCCGGATCGAAAAATGGTTGGGGGTGGTAGTGGACATCCACCAGCGCACGCTGGCTGAAACAGCGATGGCACGGCTTGGAGCGATCGTCGAGTCCTCGGACGACGCCATCATCGGCATGGACCTCGAGGGCATGATCACCAGTTGGAACGCCGGCGCCGAGCGGCTCTACGGCTATAACGCGCCGGAAGTGATCGGAAAACCGATCTCAATTTTGATTCCTGCCGGCCACATGGATGAGGAGCTGGAGTTTCTTGAAAAGCTGAGGGGCGGCGAAGGCATCGCGCACTACGAGACCGAGCGCATGCGCAAGGGTGGCCAGGTGCTTCACGTCGCCTTGACGATCTCACCGATCAAGAACCGCGCCGGCAGAGTGATCGGTTCCTCCAAGGTCGCCCGCGATATCAGCGAGCGCAAGCACGCCGAGCGGGAACGCGCCGAGCTGCTGATGCGCGAGCAGGCCTTGCGTACCCAGGCCGAGGCCGCCAGCCGCGCCAAGGACGACTTTCTCGCCACGCTCTCGCACGAACTGCGCACGCCGCTCAACGCCATCCTCGGCTGGGTCCAGACACTGAAAAGCGGCAAGACCGACAAGGAAACCAGGGTGCGCGCCATGCAGGCGATAGAACAAAGCGCCTGGGCGCAGGCAAGGATGATCGGCGACCTGCTTAACGTTTCCGACATCATCGCCGGCCGGCTGCGCCTGGACGTGAAGCCGTTGAACCTCGCCAGCGTAATCGGCGAGGCCGTTGAGTCGCTCCTGCCGGCCATCGAGGCCAAGGAGATTGATTTCGCGACACGCTTCGATCCCGCCGCCGAAAGTTTCAACGGCGACGCGGCTCGCATTCAACAGATCATCTGGAACCTCGTATCCAACGCGGTCAAATTCACGCCGCGCCGGGGGCAGGTCCGTCTTGCACTCACCCGATACGAGTCGCATGTCGAAATCACGGTCGAAGACAACGGCGACGGCATCAGCGCGACGTTCTTGCCTCACGTGTTTCATCGCTTCCGCCAAGCCGATTCGAGCAGCAAGCGCAAGCACGGCGGACTCGGGCTGGGGCTCGCCATCGTCCGTCACCTGGTCGAATTGCACGGCGGCACTGTCGAGGCTGAAAGCCCGGGAGCGGGACAAGGCGCCCGCTTCACGGTGCGGCTGCCGGTCCGGGTACTGACACCGGTGGAACAGATGGCACAAACGGAACAAACGCCACCGACGGCGACAATACCCGTTACCCGGTTGCGCCGTCTCGACGGTTTGCGCATCCTCTCGGTCGATGACGATCGCACCAGTCGCGAGATGCTGCAGGTAGCACTGCAGCGCGCCGGTGCTGAAGTGACCTCGGCAGCCTCCGCGGCCGAGGCCTTAAAGTCGTTCCAGCGTCTCCGGCCGGACGTGCTAATTTCCGATATCGGCTTGCCGGATGAGGATGGCTACGACCTGCTGCGCGCCGTGCGGGCGCTGCCGTTGGAAGCGGGCGGTGCCACTCCCGCCATCGCCCTGACCGGTTATGTGAGCGCACAGGATCGTTTGGCCACCGAAACGGTCGGTTACCAGGCCTTCGTTTCCAAACCTGTCAACCTGACTGATCTCATTGATGCCATCATTCGACTATCTCATGGTGCACGCCAGCCGATGACGGGGGAAACCCCTCAGCAAGAAAAAGCCCCCTCTTGAAACGGGGGCGAAGGGGGGAGGAAGATAAAACTGATCCTCCCGGCGCCAATCCGACCACCCAGAATCAGCGGCAAGAAAGGCGTGCGGGTCATCCCGCTTGATTGTTGATGTCGATGTTATTGCTTGTGCTTCATCTTGGCTTCGGCCACGCAGGCATCTTTGGCGTCGCCCGAAAGCTCATCGCATCTTTCCTTCGCGGCCTTGTAGTCCGCTTCGCGCTTCTCTTCCATGGCGCCGACCTCGGCCTTGGAGGATTTTTTCATCGCCTTGGCGTCGGCCTTGGCCTTCTTTTCCGCGGCCTTCGCTTCCTTCATGCAAACGTCCTTGTCGTTGCCTTTCAGTTCGTCGCATTTGGCCTTGGCGGCCTTGTACTCGGCTTCCGCCTGCTCCACTGCCGCTTCATAACGGGCCTTGGATTCTTTGCCGGTGGCTTTGGAAGCGTAATCCGCCAGCGCCGGGGTGCTCAACGCAAAACCGAGCACGACGGCGATCATCGCTTTGTTAATGGCGTCATTCAGCATCAGCATGATGTGCTCCTTTAATGCAGTAAATAGACATAAATAATGGGGTTAAACTATTTCATACCATCCGGATTTCATCTGGCCGTTGGTCAGACCCGGTTTTCCCATTCCTTGATTTGCTTCTCAGCTTCGTCCCGACCGATACCGTAGCTTTCCTGAATCTTCCCGGTCAGTTGATCGCGCCGCCCTGCGATCTCGTCGAGCTGGTCGTCGGTGAGCTTGCCCCAATGTTCTTTCACTTTGCCTTTGAACTGTTTCCAGTTACCTTCGATGCGATCCCAATTCATGATATGGCTCCTTGGATTGATTACGATGTCGAATTATCTAAGACACGGAATGTGCCGTCCGCCTTGGCTATAGCAACTCATGTGCCAACATGATTTATGCCTGAAATCAGCTATTTAAAATATTCGATGCCGAAGCCCGCTGTAAAAACTACCTGCCAACAGGGAAAAACCTACCGATGCCAAAGGCGACAACGCCGGAGGTTACATAGAGCGAATAACAAAATGAAATTTGCAGGGCGCGCAAAAGGAAGCCTTACGCACCTCGGGGCTTATTTAGTGCGCTTTACTGACGCTCAGCACATCCTAATTGAGAATCGCCGCTGCGCACGTGAACATGATCGACGTTCCCTGCGTTAAAGTTCATCCCGGATCGTCAGCAATACCGCAAGCTCCCCGGCACCGGTCCGCTGTTTGTCTGCAGCACCGGTTTATTCGGGCGCGGCGTTCTTTTTTTGGTTTCTACCGCGCGGTACGCGAATTTCTCCGGTAACTCTGTTTTACAGCGGCCCACGCCACCTTGTGCGCAGTCTCCTCCCGCGAAGTGCCATCACTATCGGCATATTCCTGCCAGGCATTGTTGAACGCTTCCTGGTAGATGTCCTGCACGTGTTCTGGCAAATTATCCTGCACGACCCGTGTCAAATCGCTCATCCGGTGATTAGGCATGTTTCACTCTCCGCAGATCGCTCGACGCCTTGACGGTAAGCCGATTGTTGACCGACTTCACGCCTTCTACTGATTGCGCGACTTGCTTGGCCTGGTCGATAAGCTGCGGCGCATCGACAGTGCCCGTCAAGGTCACAACCCCGTTCACGGTATCGACGTCAATTTGCATGGCTTTCAATCCGGGTTCGGCGATGATCGCCGTCTTGACCTTGGCGGTAATGGCGGCATCGCTCATCTTGTCGCCGGCCTTATCGGCCTCCCGGCTCATGTCAGTGGCCGCCCGGTCCATCTTTTCGCCAGCCCGCTCTGAGGCCCCATCGGCCCTATCGCCGGTGGATTCCATCGACGTCTTCCGGTCGCAGCCGGCGGCAAAGGCGATGGCGAGAGTGGTGACAGCGATCCCAATTAAACGATGTGGTAGTTTCATTTTCATGTCTCCTTCATTTGTCTATAGGTTAACAAACACGAAGCTTTGAACCTCATGGGCTCCAAGACCATTTCTTGATCTCCTGCTACAGGGGACTCAGCAAGCGGCGTGCCAAACCTGAGGAGACAGGATCGAACGACCCAATAGCCTTCCCGCGCGTGGAAACACGATCCATTTTGTTCATGGACAGGGATGAAAGATCGCCGGCAAACCGGTAAGAATTACAGCCAGAATTGTAAGCGTTGCCAACGGCCACGACCCAGGTTTTAAAATACCAACTTGCCGAGCACCACACCGAAGATCAGCACGATGATAAAAATAACCAGCGAAATATAAAACAAAACCTTCGCTATGCTCTTCGCGCCCATGGCAATGTTGGTGAAGCCGAAGAAACCGGCGATAACGGATATAACAAAAAATATGATGGCCCACTTCAACATTAGAATTTCCTCCTCATGTTCCCGCAGAAAAACATACTCTCGCATCGAGGATCGATCAAGCAATAAACACGCCATCTCGATTGCGCGCGAGCATGGGCAGTACTTCCGCATCATCGTATTGGCGGTTCATCCCAGCACCATGCGAACCTCATCAGTATTTGCATCATCCGTAAGCGGCGCCGCGGGCGTAGACGCGGATAACATTTTCCCGTCGACCTGGATGCTGGCGACGCCGCGCACCACGCCATCCGGCAGCTGGCGCGGTTGCGCCAGAAAAGGCGGTTTATGGCGGGAAAAGATTAATCCGGATGAGCGAACGGCGTGCGGCCGGTGAGGACACCTTCGGAGGTGTAAGCTTTATAGTCGACGTATAAGAATTTCAGACAACGAGGCCGCTACGGGCGGCGTAATCGGCGAGTCCGGCGTCGTGGGGAATATTGGTCAGTTCGAGGATACGCGCGCGGGCTTTGCTCACTTTCTCCTCGCTTAAATGCATCTCCTCGGCAATCTTCGCAACGCCGCGGCCCTGCGCAATCCAGCATAATATCTGGAACTCCTCGTCGGAAAATATCTCGTGCAACATCCGAACCGGATCGGTTGTCAGCAGCGCGGCCACATACTGTGACAGATAAGGACTGAGATACAGACCCCCGTCGGAAACTCTGCGTATCGCATCGATTAACTGATCCAGAGCGTCCGCCTTATAGAGGTAACCGGCAGCGCCGGTCTTCAGCGTTTGTAGCGCGTAAGGAACTTCCGGGTACATGCTGAACATGAGCACCGGCAAGCCGGGTTTTTTGGACTTGATAATATCAAGGACTTCCAGGCCGTTCCGGTCGGGCAGCGTGATATCCAGCAACATCACGTCGAAATTCCCGTTCAAGGCCATTCTCAGCGCGTCGTCTCCGTGCTGTGCCTCGCCGATAACCGCGACATCCGGCATCCTGGCAAGCTTCCGTTTCACGATTTCGCGCACAATGGCATGATCATCCACGAGCAGAATGTTCATGCCTTGTCTGGTTGTGGATTCGATCATGATTCTGCCCTGTATCCTGAAACATCATGCAATTCCTGCGCCAGCACACTCACCGGCTATGGCAGTTCAGGCAGGCTCAAGAACAGACCGCTCGGCACTGGGTTGGTTCGCGTCAAGCAGAAAACAGATTGCGGTTTGAGGAGGAGACAGGATGCGCCCGGCTGTCAAAAAGGCCGGGGCAGGGTTATCGCCAGGCGATTAAACGCTTTGGGATTCGTATTCCCGCAAACGGTTGTAAAGAGTCTTCAAACTGATCCCCAGCATCTCGGCGGCCTTTTCCCGGTTGCCGCCGCATTGCTGCAGGGTCGCCATAATGAGGCGGCGCTCCACTTCGTTAATAGTACTGCCGACGCGCACCTGGAAGAAAGGTCCGCTGACGGCCTTGGCCTTATCCGTTTCAAGCGGCAGACAGTTCGCTTGGATCACATCGTCGGCCATGATGTATGCGCGCTGGACGATATTCTTGAGTTCCCGGACATTGCCCGGCCAATGGTAGCCCCCGAACAGTTCAAGAACACCCGGGGCAAAGGCTTTGGCGGAGTGTTCGGCCTGGTTGAGTTCCTCCAGGAAATGCCTGGCGAGCATCCCCACGTCGTTCGCACGTTCGCGCAGCGGGGGCAGGTGCAGCGGAAATACCTGCAACCGGTAGAGCAGATCCTCGCGCAACTTGCCGTCGGCCACCGCCTCGTCCGGTGCCCGGTTGGTGGCGGCGATGATCCGGACATCGGCCTCGATTTCCCGGCCCCCGCCGACACGCATGAAGGTACCCTCTTCCAACACCCGCAACAGTTTTACCTGCAACTCGACGGGCATCTCCGTGATTTCATCGAGGAACAACGTGCCGCCATTGGCGCGCTCGAAGTGACCTTTACGCTCATACAAGGCTCCGGTGAAGCTGCCTTTTTCATGGCCGAATAATTCACTCTCAATCAGTTGCGGCGAGATGGCGCCGCAGTTGACTGCAATGAAAGGCTGCTTACGTCGGCGGCTCAGGTCGTGCAGGGTCTGTGCCACCAATTCCTTTCCGGTACCGCTTTCTCCGGTGATAAACACGGCGACGGCGGTGGGCGCAACCCGCTCGATTTGGTCGTATACCTTTTGCATCGCATCCGAGGTTCCCAACAACCGCCCAAAACGCCCCAGGCTGCGCAACTCGTCGCGCAGTACACCGATTTCTTTTTTGAGATCCGTCGGGCGCGACACCCGCGACAGGATGGCCTTCAACTGCTTTATGTTTACCGGCTTGACCAAATAGTCGGTAGCGCCCAAGCGCAGCGCCTGAACAGACGTTTCCACGCTGGCATGGCCGGTGATGAGAACCACCTCGGTGGCGTCGCGCGATTCAACGTCCTGAAACAGATCCATGCCGTCGCCGTCCGGCAAAATGAGGTCCAGCAAAACAACATCGGGGCGCTGCTCCAACATGCGCTCGCGGGCCTCCTGCAGGGTAGCGGCGGTGGCCGTCGTGAAACCTTCGCGGCTGACCAGCCCGGCCAATCCCGACAATGCATTAGTGTCATCATCTACCAACAGTGCATGCGGCATAATTCAGTCTGCCTTTCCGTGGCTGGTTCAGGAAATATATAGCCCTTCATACGGCAGCACAATATCACCGCCGCTCGGTCGTCGTTTATCAACCGCATGATGTGCGGGCGTTGCGGATCGGCGCCAGGGTTGCGCAGAACGGGTGAACCTATGGGATCACCCGTTGATGACCTCACCGCCGTTGGGATGCAACACCTGACCCGACATGTATGATGATTCCGCGCCGGCCAGAAAGACATAACAAGGCGCAATCTCATCGGGCTGGCCCGGACGCTTCATCGGTGTGTCGGCGCCAAATTCACTGACATGCTGCGCGTCGAACGACGACGGTATCAACGGTGTCCATATGGGTCCCGGCGCGACCGCGTTGACCAACACGCCGCGAGCTTCAAGGGACAGAGAGAGCGAGCGCGTGAAAGCGACGATCGCCCCTTTCGTCGCCGAATAGTCCAGCAGGTGGGGACTGCCACGATAAGCCGTTACCGATGTGGTATTAATGATCCGCGCACCCGGGTGCATATGCGGCAGCGCGGCCTTAACCATGAAGAACATGGAAAACACATTGGAGCGGAAGGTTTGCTGCAACTGTTCGGCGGTAATCGCGCCGATGTCCTGCTGCGGACGCTGTTCCGCCGCGTTGTTGACCAGGATGTCCAGGCGCCCGAAGCGGTCGAGGGTGATATCCACGGCACTGCGGCAAAAGTTTTCATTGCCGACATCGCCGGGAATGATGATGCAGGCTCGACCGGCCGCTTCGACGTCATCCCGGGTGCGTCGCGCGTCGTCGTGCTCATCCAGATAGACGATCGCAACGTCGGCGCCCTCCTTGGCAAAGGCGATCGCCACCGCTCGGCCGATACCGCTGTCACCACCGGTAATCAAGGCAACCTTGTCGCGCAGCTTGCCGCTGCCGGCATAGTTCTCCATCCCGGATGCCGGCAACGGATGCATTCGCGTTTCAATGCCGGGTTGATGCTGCTGATGCTGCGGCGGCAGGGTCCGGCTTTTTTCCCCGGCGGGTTTGCGGCTCGTCATGGAGCAATCATGTTGTCCGACGGGGAACGCCAGGCGGTCCCCGTCGGCTGCGGTCTCACTCCCAATACGGACGGGAGTTGTAATAGGAATGCACTTGGGTGGCCCATTGCAGGTCACCCATCGCCGGCCAATGATCTTTATCGAATCCCGGCGCCTCCTTCAGGCGATCCTTGTCGACATCCAAAACAAAACGTTCCTGGTCTGCGTCGAGGGTGAGCGCCTCCCAGGGTATCGCGAACAATTTGTCGCCCAACCCCATCAGACCGCCGAACGAAAGCACGGCATAAGCGATGCGCCCGTTTGGCACGTCCAGCATGATGGCCTCGATATCGCCCAGATTCTCGCCTTGGGGATTCACCACCTTGTCGCCCTGCAGCGTATCCGCCGACATGACATAGGGCCCGGGGCCCGGGTTGTCATGATAAGGCTGGCCACCGCCGACGACTCTACCTTTGTCTTGATATTGTGATGCCATGTTTCCGCTCCTTCGGGTTTTTCGCCCGTCACTTGGTTGATGAGGGGGTAATGCCTGAAATGCCTGTCAGACATTCCCGAGTTAGCAAACAACATGCCACGGCATCATGCGAAGTCATTTCTTCGGTATGCCCCGATTCACAGCCGTTGTTTGCGTGAGACGCTCCAGCAGCCGACCTGAAACAGCGGTAATTTTTTCAGTGGTACGGTAAGACTTACCTTGTGAAATACCCTTGGTTCAAAACCCTGCGCGTGCCAGCCGCGAAAAACGGTGGCTTCCCGCAGGTATTGCGTGCGCTGCACCGCGGTACATAACTTGCAGCGCCCCAGCAAACACCGATTCACATCGCCCATAGGCACTACTTGCGCCGGACCACAATGAAAAGCAAAGACGCATTGCAGCAATTCCCGCGCGAAACGGATCATATGGAGGATCACACATGAAAACGCATTCCATCGTGAAAATAGACTGGAAGGGCGGGAAGACCGCCGCCGCGGCGCGCGCAGCCATAGACCGGCGTCTCAACGTCGAGTTGAACCTGCCCGCCAACTATCATCATGCGCTGTCCGCACAGTTGTATCCCGAATCCAAACCGACCCGGCCCCCAGTCATCGATGTCACCGGCGGCGCTGAACTGTTGTTCGAGATAGCCAGGATCAATGGGTTGGTCGAAATCGCCGGACTGGCGCAGGCCGCGTCGGAAGCCAGCGCGCAGGTGCAGGTCGTGAGTCCAAGCCCGAAAGTCGCGATCACCTTTCCGACGCCGGACGAATAGGGGTCCGTGGCGTGTACACGCACGACGCATTCCGCCCGGGTCACAACTGCTGGCGCGTGGAGCGGGCCGGGCGTGTCGCGTTTCTGATCGACGGCGAGGCGTACTTCCGTGCCTTCCACGCCGCTGTCGGGTTGGCCCAACGTTCCATCCTCATCGTGGGCTGGGACATCGACAGCCGCACGCAACTCGTGCATGACGCATCGCCGGGCGTGCACGGCACGCTGTTCGGTTGCCTGACGGCGGCACTCTCGCGCAACCGCCGGCTGCACGCCTACGTCCTCGACTGGGACTACGCCACGCTGTACGCACTCGGCCGCGAATGGCTGCCGATCTTCAAGATGAACTGGCGTACGCCGCGTAGGCTGCATTTTCACCTGGACGACCATCATCCGTTTGGGTCCTCGCAGCACCAGAAGATCGTGGTGATCGACGACGCCGTGGCCTTCGTCGGCGGTCTGGACCTGACCAAGTGTCGCTGGGACACACCCGAACATCGCCCCGACGATCCGCGCCGGGTCAGTCCCGGCGGTGAGCCCTATCCGCCGTTTCATGACGTGCAAATGATGGTGGACGGTCCGGCGGCCGCGAGGCTTGGACAGCTGGCACGCGAACGCTGGCGGCGCGCGACCGGACAGCGGCTCGACGCACCCGGCGAGTGCGACGGCGATCCCTGGCCGAAGTTCGTGACGCCGGACCTGACCGATGTCAACGTGGCGATCGCACGCACTGAACCGCGATACGACGGACAGGAGCCGGTGCAGGAGATCCGTCAACTCTATCTCGATGCCATCGCCGCGGCGCACCGCTACATCTATCTTGAGAACCAGTACCTGACCAGCGAGACGATCGGCGAGGCGCTGGCCGCTCGAATTGCCGAGCCGGACGGGCCCGAGATTGTGTTCGTGAGCCCGCGGCAGACTGACGGCTGGCTGACCCAGAACACCATGGACATGCTACGCGCGCGCTTGCTTCAGCGATTGCGCCGGAACGATCGTCATGGACGGCTGCGCGCGTATTATCCGGACGTCGCCGGGTTGAAGAACGCCTGCATCAACGTGCACGCGAAACTCGCGCTGATCGACGACGAGTTCCTGTGCATTGGATCGGCTAACCTCAACAACCGCTCGCTCGCGATCGACAGCGAATGCAACCTGGCGCTCTCGGCGCGCGGCGATGAACGCGTATCGC
>Ga0209286_1000012_pt1 | contig 28712 bp, 30 predicted proteins | sample PPLLak1March2015_2_FD_187250 | JGI IMG/M metagenome (GOLD analysis project Ga0209286, IMG submission 187250) | Freshwater sediment microbial communities from Prairie Pothole Lake near Jamestown, North Dakota, USA - PPLs Lake P8 Core (3) Depth... | ecosystem: Environmental > Aquatic > Freshwater...
GCCACGGCGAAGGCGTGCGGGAGCTGATGGAACTGGTGCTGGCGGATTTTCTGGAGGAGGCGGGCGCAGGGCCGGAGCCGGATCATCCCAAGATCGCCATTGTCGGACGCCCGAACGTGGGCAAGAGCACCTTGCTGAACAGTTTGATGGGCGAGGAGCGGGTGATTGCCTTCGATCAGCCCGGCACCACGCGCGACAGCATTCACGTCGAGTTCGAGCGCGACGGCAAGGCCTATACCCTGATCGATACGGCGGGCGTGCGGCGGCGCGGCAAGGTCTTCGAGTCGGTGGAAAAATTTTCCGTGATCAAGACGCTGCAGGCCATCGAGGACGCCAATGTGGTGATCCTGGTGGTCGATGCGAAACTGGATATTTCCGAGCAGGATGCGCACATCGCCGGCTTTATCCTGGAAGCGGGGCGCGCACTGGTGGTGGCGGTGAACAAGTGGGACGGGCTCGATCAATATGGGCGCGACCGTGTTAAAAGCGATCTGCTGCGCAAGTTGGATTTTCTGTCCTTCGCCAAATTCCACTTCATTTCGGCCTTGAAAGGCACGGGTCTGTCGCCGCTGTTGAAGTCGGTGGATCAGGCCTACAAGGCGGCCATGGCCAAATTGCCGACGCCGCGCCTGACGCGCGTGCTGCAAGAGGCGGTGAGCGCGCATCAACCGCCGAAAAACGGCCCATTTCGACCCAAGCCGCGCTTTGCGCACCAAGGCGGCAGCAACCCCCCGATTATCGTGGTGCATGGCACGAGCGTGAGCGCCATTTCCGACTCCTACAAGCGTTATTTGGAAAACACCTTTCGCACGGCCTTCAAGCTCGAAGGCACCCCGTTGCGAGTGCAGTTCAAGCAGGGCGAAAACCCCTTCGAAGGGCGCAAGCCAGCCGCGCCGACCCAGAGCGAAGAAAATCAGCGGCGCCGCGCCAAGCGCGCTTCCGTACGCAAATACAGCCGATAGTTGTCTTTAATATTCAGATAGATGCGCCATTCCCCTGGGGCGGGCAGGGGGCTGACAGACGGCATTCAGGTGCGCATGTTCATTTTTCAGCATGCGACACATCAATATTTTGCATATTGCGTCGATAAACAACAGATCGAATAAATCTCCCTGTTGATATGACCAAGCCACATACGGAAACCTCGCCTAAAAGTCCTTCCCTGATTCAATTGGGGCGTCGTAGCGTGCTGGTGTTGGGCTTGCTGTCGCTGCTGCTGATCGGCTTATGGATGTGGCTGTCCTGGAATAATCTCCGGCAATTGCAATTGCAGCGCATGACGATTGCGGTCTCGCTGGCCGCGAATCACTCGCAAAGTTATTTTGAAACCGTGGGCAGTCATTTGGACGCCCTGGCAACCTTCATCATCCAGCGCGATGCGCTGCGTCAGCCGCAAGTCGCCAGCACGCTGCTGCAGGAATTCAAAGCCAAGCATCCCGATTTGGGTGGCGTGACGCTGATTGATCCTTCCGGCCAGATGCTGGCCTCGACGGCGCTGAAGCCCGGCGCGCGCTTGCCCAATGTGATGGAGAATCCGGAATGGCAGGCGGATTTCCGGCAAAACTTGCAGTCGACGGGTTTGTCGCTGAATAAACCGCAACGCGGTTATTTGTTGGACGCTTGGTTGATGCCGCTGCGCTATACCGCGCGCGATGCGCAAGGGCGGGTGCAATTTTTGATCCAGACCTCGATTTTGCTGGAACGCCAGCAGTCCTTGTGGGCCAATCTCGGCTTGCAGCCGGGCGTGCAAATCGGCTTGCTGCGCGAGGATGGCGTGATGCTTTCCATGTGGCCATTGCCGAGCGCCAAGTTCGATCCGAAGAACCTCGGCAATAAACCCTTGTTCGATGCGATTGCGACTAATCTCACCAATGGATTTTTCACGACGCCCAATCAACGCTGGAGCAACCAGCGCGAGGGCGTTTATCAGCGCTTGCGCGCCTATCCCGCCTATGCCTTCCTATCCGTGCCGAATAAGTTCTTGTTGGGCCTTTGGTGGAAAACGGTACAAGTGCCGATTTATATGTTTTTACTGTTGTTCGCGCTGGCGGTCTCGATCTATGGCGTATTGGCCCGGCGCTTTCAGCAGCGTATGCAAGTCATTCAATCGGCACTACAAGGCCGCTTGAGCGATCCCACGCGACTGCCCAGCAGCGGCGTGCTCGAAATCGACGACTTGTGCATGGCGCTCGCCGATACCCAGCACAAGCTGGAGGCCTCGGCCAAGACCCGCGAGCATCAATTGTTGATGGCGGCAGATGCCGGGACGTATACCTTGCGTTTGCGCGATGGCATGGTGTTGCAGGCGAATGATGCTTTTTTAGGTATGCTGGGTCGCAGTCGCGACGAAGTCGTGAACCGCCCGTGGGCCACGCTGTTTGATAACGGCGACGGCACCGATGGCGCGCTTTCCGGCCAATATCCGAGCCAGGAATTGTCGTTACGGGTGTTGCGCTTCAAGCATAAGCAGGGTCAACCGGTATGGCTGTCATTGGCCGAATATATCGACACGGCGCAAGACGAACCCTTGCGCCAAGGGCTGGCGATCAATGTCAGTCAGCGCGAGGAACTGCTGGCCAAGGTGCAATTGCACTCCGACCGGCTGCGTGCGCTGTGGCAGCTGGCCACCGACCGCGAGACGCCGGACATGGACAAGCTGCGGCAAATGTTGCGCTTGGGCCTGGATACGCTGGAAATGGAAACCAGCGCACTCACCCAGTATGACGACGGCACGCTGCATGTGCGCTTCAAGGTCGGCTTGGCGATGCTGTTCGAAGAGGGCCAGACAGCGCCCTTGAACGATAGCCTGTGCGCCGAGACCTTGCGCAACCGGCGCAGTCAATTCATCGATGATATTCATCTCCATCCGCAATATTCGATCAGTGACATGGTCAAGGCTTGGCAATTGCGCGCCTTTGTCAGCGCGCCGATCTGGGTTGGGCCGGAAATTTATGGCACCTTGACCTTTTATGATCGCAGATTGCGTGACCACCCGTTCAGCGAAGAAGATAAGGTGTTTGTAGAATTGCTGGCCGCCTGGTTCGGCAAAGTGCTGTTCGAGCAGCATCAGCACAGGATTCTGGAAACCATGGCGATGACCGACAGCCTGACCGGCCTGCCGAACCGCCGCGCGGCCGAGACCTTGCTGGCCAGCGAAGCGGCGCGCGCCAAGCGCACCGCGGAGGAATTTGTCGTGGTGATCTGCGACCTGGATCGTTTTAAATTGATCAATGATCACTTCGGCCATGGCATCGGCGACAAGGTATTGCAGCACGTCAGCACCATCATGCGCGGCGCGCTACGCGAGGGCGATTGGGTGGCGCGCTGGGGCGGCGAGGAATTTATCGCATTCTTGCACCACTCCAGCGGACAAGAGGCGTTCAATGTCATGGAGCGTCTGCGCGAAGAAATCAAGGCGCGCCCCTTGGAAACGCCGCATGGCAGGCTGGGCCTGACGGCCAGCTTTGGCATTGGCGTGTTTCATCGCGAATCCAGCGATCTCCTGCATGTGCTGTCCGAGGCCGATGGCTGCCTGTATGAGGCCAAGCGCTGCGGTCGCGACCGGGTGGTGCTGAGCGAAACAGTCACCAAGGGGCGTTTATGGCAGGCGGGCATGCTGCAGCATGCCTTGCAGGAAAAACGTATCGTTGCCGCTTATCAAGTAATGGTGAACCTGAACACCGGCAAGGTGGTGGCGGACGAAGCCTTGGCGCGCTTGATTCAGCCCGACGGCAAGGTCTTTCCGGCAGCCGAATTCGTCGAGGCGGCGGAAGGCATCAATTTGATTCATCAAGTGGATGAAATCATCGCGCGCAACGCCATCGACCGCTTCGGTCGGCGGATCGTCGAAGATGTGCCCGGCGAACTCACGCACTTCATCAACCTTTCGCCGCAATTTCTGGCGCGGCGCGACCTGCTGGATGCGCTGTTGGAAGACGCCAAGCAATTGACGGAGCGCTCCGGGCAAAATTTGATCCGGCAGCGGCCTGTGGTGTTCGAGATTACCGAACGCCAGTTGATGGAAGACTTTGGCTCGATGCGCGAGAATTTGAAGCATTTGCTGGACTATGGCTTCCAGCTCGCGCTGGACGATTTCGGCAGCGGCTATTCCTCTTTCCTCTATCTGGCCGAACTGCCGATCAGCTACCTCAAGATCGAAGGCTGGATGGTGCGCAATATGCAGCACAACGACCGCATCCTGAGCATGGTCAAGAGCGTGGTCATGCTGGCCCAGACCCTGGGCATGACCACCATCGCCGAGTGTGTGGAAGACGCGCGCACCGCGGAAATCCTGCGCGACATGGGCGTGGATTGGGGCCAAGGCTATTATTTCGGTTATCCCACCCTGGAAACGGCAGAAAAAAATAGTGGCGCGCTGCTGAACTAGAGGGCTTGTTTTTCCTCAAATCACCTATATTTCAATTAAGATTGCTCAGCGGTAAGCTTAGGCCGCTGGCAGCGGACTTGCCATTGGAATATACTGGCTTGATCTTTTTTCTACTACCACAACAATATTGGAGATGCCATGAGCGGGAAAGGGCAATTACTACAAGACCCGTTTTTGAATACCCTGCGTAAAGAGCACATTCCCGTGTCGATTTACCTGGTCAACGGGATCAAGCTGCAAGGCCAAGTCGAGTCTTTCGACCAATACGTCGTATTGCTGAAAAACACCGTGACGCAGATGGTGTACAAGCATGCGATTTCAACCGTAGTACCGGCACGCGCGGTGAACATTTCCGTCGATATGCCGGATGCTTGACGAAGCCCCGACCGGGGATTTGGTTCGCGACAATACGGCGATCCTGGTGGCCCTGGATTTTGGCGACCCGGATGCCGAGGAAAGCCTGGAAGAACTGCGGCGCTTGACCGAAAGCGCCGGGGTTGCGCCCGTGGGCGTCATTCAAGGCCGGCGCGCCCGCCCGGATGCGGCGTATTTCGCCGGCAGCGGCAAAGTCGATGAAATAGGTGCCGCCGTGCGCGAACAGCAGGCCGCCCTGGTCATTTTCAATCACGATCTCTCCCCAGCCCAGCAGCGCAATCTGGAGCAGCAGCTCAAGTGTCGCGTGGTGGATCGCACCACCCTGATCCTGGATATTTTCGCCCAGCGCGCGCAGTCGCACGAAGGCAAGGTGCAAGTGGAGTTGGCGCAACTGGAACGGCTTGCCACGCGCCTGGTGCGCGGCTGGACCCACTTGGAACGGCAAAAGGGCGGCGTCGGCTTGCGCGGCCCGGGCGAAACGCAGTTGGAAACCGATCGGCGCTTGATCGGTACGCGCGTCAAATCGCTCAAGGAGCGGCTGAAAAAGCTCAGCCGGCAACGCCACACCCAGCGCCGCGCCCGCACGCGCAATGCCGTATTTTCGGTTTCCATCGTCGGCTACACCAATGCCGGCAAGTCCACCTTGTTCAATCGCCTGACCCACGCCAACGCGTACGCCGCCGATCAATTGTTCGCCACCCTGGACACGACCTCGCGCCGCGTTTTCCTGCCCGAGGTCGGGCAAGTGGTGGTGTCCGACACCGTGGGCTTTATCAAGCAACTGCCGCATGGCCTGGTGGAAGCATTTCGCGCCACGCTGGAAGAAGCGGCCCAGGCTGATCTATTGCTGCATGTGGTGGACGCTTCCAGCGCCATGCGCGACCAGCAAATCGAGCAAGTGAATCTGGTGTTGACCGAAATCGGCGCGGCCCACATACCCCAGGTGCTGGTCATGAACAAGATCGACATGACCGGCTTGGCGCCCCGTGTGGATCGCGATGAATATGGTAAAATTGCCCGCATTTGGCTTAGCGCGGCTACCGGCGCCGGCATGGATTTGCTGCGTTTGGCCTTGCGCGAAGCGGCGCAGCCGCAAATAGCCGAAAAAACCGAACTCGCAATTTAGCCCTTACTAGAGACAAGAACACAGGAAAAGATATGGCCTGGAACGATCCCAATTGGGGCAAAAAAGGAAATAACAGCGGCCCGCCCGATCTTGACGAATTATGGCGGCGCTTCAATGAGAAGCTGTCCGGCCTGTTCGGCGGCAAGGGGCGCGGTGGTCCCACGCCGGTCGGTCCTTCCGGCGGCAAGGGCGGCAATCCGGCCAATGGCGCAATTTTGTTGGCGGTCATTATCGGCATCATCTGGATCGGCAGCGGGTTTTATATCGTCGATGCGCGCGAGCGCGGCGTCGTGCTGCGTTTCGGTAAATTGGTCGAAATCACCATGCCCGGTCCGCGTTGGCACCTGCCTTACCCGATCGAAGCCGTGGAAATCGTCGATACCGCGCAAAATCGCCAGACCGAAGTCGGCTTCCGCCAAAACGAGCGCAGCAAGCAGGCCAACGAGGCGGCCATGCTCACCAGCGACAAGAACATCATCAATGTGCTGTTCGCGGTGCAGTACACCATTACCGATCCGCAGGCCTTTCTGTTCAACAACAACGTGGGCGATGACCAGGTTTTCGTGCGGCAAGTGGCGGAAAGTGCGATGCGCGAAGTGGTCGGCAAGACCAAGGTGGATGAAGTCTTGAGCGAGAGCACCTTGGTCGCCAACAAGGCCGGCGTTTTAATCCAGGGCATGCTGGAGCGTTATAAAGTCGGCATTACGGTAGCGAATGTCACCATCCGCCAAGTACAGCCGCCGGAGCAGGTGCAGGCCGCGTTCAACGACGCGATCAAGGCCGACCAGGACCGCGAGCGGCAAAAGAATGAAGGCGAAGCCTATTTCAACGACATCGTGCCCAAGGCCAAGGGCGGCGCGGCGCGTTTGCTGCAGGAAGCCGAAGGCTATAAACAAAGCATCATCGCCCGTGCCGAGGGCGATGCATCGCGCTTCAAGCAACTGGTGACGGAGTACAACAAGGCGCCCGGCGTCACGCGCGACCGTTTGTATCTCGACGCCATGCAACAGATATTCTCCAACACCACCAAGATCATGGTGGATCAAAAAAGCGGCGGCAATCTGCTCTATCTGCCCCTGGACAAGTTGATGCAAAAAATGAACGAAGGCCAATTGGCCACACCGGCCAAGCCCACCGCCGGCGATACGCCGCGCGCCAGCGAGTATGAACAAGGACGCGATCTGCTGCGCAGCCGGGAGGGACGGCCATGAACCGCAGTTTTGCCTCCATCCTCGTAGGGGCCATCGTGTTGCTGGTGGTCCTGAGTTTTTCCTTTTATACAGTGGATCAGCGCCAACAGGCGATCGTGGTGCAGCTGGGCGAAATCAAATCGCTTAAAAAGGACCCGGGCTTATATTTCAAGATACCCTTGCTGCAAAACGTGGTGTATATCGACACCCGCGTCCGTACCCTGGATACGCCGGATTCCGATCTGATCATCACCAAGGAAAAAATCAACATGCTGGTGGATTCCTTCGTCAAATGGCGGGTGATCGATCCCAAGCAGTTTTTCGTCAGCGTCAGCGGCGATGAGCGCCGCGCCGAACAGCGTTTGATGAACGTCGTGCGCGATGGCTTGCGCGCCGAATTCAACAAGCGCACCGTGGATGATGTGGTGGCCGGCCAGCGCGACCAGGTGATGGAAAGCCTGCGGCAAAACGTCGACAAGGATGCACGCTCGATCGGCATCGAGGTCATCGACGTGCGCCTGAAGCGCGTCGATTATTCCGAGGATGCCGAAAGCTCGGTTTTCGAGCGCATGCGCTCGGAGCGCACCCGGGTGGCCAACGAGCGGCGTTCCATCGGCGCGGCGGTGAAAGAGCAGATCCAGGCCGATGCCGAGAAGCAGCGCGACATTCTGGTGTCGGAAGCCTATCGCGACGCGCAACGCATCAAGGGCGAGGGCGATGCCAAGGCCGCGGCGCTGTACGCGCAGGCCTATTCCTTGAATCCGGAATTCTATGCGTTCTATCGCAGCCTGGACGCCTACAAGGAAAGCTTCAAGAATAAGGAAGACGTGCTGGTGATCGACCAGAATTCCGAGTTCTTCCGCTACTTCAAAAATTCCGGCAAGGGCGGCAAGTAAGTCGCCATGAATAGTCTCTTGGCGGCCTTCGGGCTGGTGCTCGTGCTGGAAGGGATATTACCATTCCTCGCCCCGCGCTTATGGCGCGACGCCTTTCGCAAGGTGCTCGAACTGAATGACGGCCAATTGCGCTTCATGGGCTTGCTGTCCATGCTGGCGGGCATAGTCGTCGTGTTGATCGTGCGATGATCATGCATACCTGGTTATTACCCGAATATCTGGAAGATATCCTGCCGCCGCAGGCCGCGGCCATTGAGCGCGCGCGCCGCATGGCCTTGGACGCGTTCGCCAGCCACGGCTATGAATTGGTGATGCCGCCGCTGCTTGAATATCTGGAATCCTTGCTGACCGGCGCCGGGCGCGACATGGAGATCGATACCTTCAAGCTGGTGGATCAGTTGAGTGGCCGCTTGATGGGCGTGCGCGCCGACATCACGCCGCAAGCGGCGCGCATCGATGCGCATTTGCTGAACCGGCAGGGCGTGACCCGCCTGTGCTATGCCGGCCCGGTGTTGCACACGCGCCCCGGCAATCTGCAAACCAGCCGCGAGCCGCTGCAAGTCGGGGCCGAACTGTTCGGCCATGCCGGCCTGGAAGCCGACCTGGAAGTGCAGAAAATGCTGCTGAGCACGCTGAAAGCCTTGGGCGTTGCCGCGCTGCATTTGGATCTGGGCCACGTTGGAATTTTTCGCGCGCTGATGAATGCAGCCCAGGCCGATTCGAATTTGGAAAGCGAGCTGTTTCACGCCCTCCAGGCCAAGGATGTACCGGCCATTGCCGATTTGACGCACAAGCTGCCGGCTGAGGTGCGCGTGGCGCTGCTGGCCTTGCCCACCTTGTACGGGCAGCGCGCCGTCCTGGCGCGCGCGGCGCAAGTCTTGCCCAAGTTGCCGGAAATCGGCCGTGCGCTGGATGCCTTGGAAACCTTGGCCGACGACTTGGCGGGCTGCGGCGCGGAACTGTATTTCGACCTGGCGGAATTGCGCGGTTATCACTATCACAACGGCGTCGTGTTCGCTGCCTATGCCCAGGGCAGTCCCTATGCCGTGGCCCAGGGCGGGCGTTACGACAACGTCGGGCAGCAGTTTGGCCGTGCGCGCTGCGCCACCGGATTTTCCCTGGACTTGCGCGCCTTGGCGCCGTACTTGCAACCGCAGACTACAGCGCAGGGCATTCTCGCGCCGTATGGCGCCGATCCGGCGTTGGCGGAAAAGATTGCGGCCTTGCGCAGTGCGGGGCAAATCGTGCAGGTTGAATTGCCAGGGCAGGAAGCGTATCGCGCCGAAGCGCGTTGCGATCGGCGCCTGGTGCTGAAAAATGGGGTTTGGGAAGTCGAACGAATTTAGTAAAACAGGGTAGAGCAAAATGACAAAGAATGTAGTCGTGATCGGCACGCAATGGGGTGACGAAGGCAAGGGCAAAATCGTCGACTGGTTGACCGACCATGCGCAAGGCGTGGTGCGTTTCCAGGGCGGGCACAATGCCGGCCATACCTTGGTGGTGGGCGGCAAGAAAACCGTGCTGCATCTCATCCCCTCCGGCATCCTGCGCGACAGCGTCAAGTGCTACATCGGCAACGGCGTGGTGGTGTCGCCGCAGGCGCTGATGGAAGAAGTGGACATGCTGGAACAGGCCGGCGTGGAAGTGCGCGGCCGACTGATTATTTCCGAGGCCTGCCCCTTGATCCTGGCGCATCACGTGGCCTTGGATCATGCGCGCGAAGCGGCCAAGGGCGCGGGCAAGATCGGCACCACCGGGCGCGGCATCGGCCCGGCCTATGAGGATAAGGTCGCGCGCCGCGCCATCCGCATGCAGGAGCTGTTTCACCGCGAGCGCTTTGCCGCCAAGCTGGGCGAGGTGCTGGACTATCACAACTTCGTGCTGAAGAATTATTTCAACGCGCCCATCGTCGACTTCAACAAGACCCTGGACGAGACCATGGCCCTGGCGGAACGCATCAAGCCGATGCTGGGCGATGTGCCGCGCCAATTGTATGAAGCCAACAAGGCCGGCAAGAATTTGTTGTTCGAAGGCGCGCAGGGCACGCTGCTCGACATCGACCACGGCACCTATCCCTTCGTGACCTCATCCAACTGCACCGCCGGCGGCGCCGCCACCGGCGCCGGCGTCGGCCCGCACACCCTGCATTACGTGCTGGGCATTACCAAGGCCTACACCACGCGCGTCGGCTCCGGCCCATTCCCGACCGAGCTGTTCGACGACATCGGCAAGTTCCTGGCGGAGCGCGGCCACGAATTCGGTTCCACCACCGGCCGCGCGCGGCGTTGCGGCTGGTTCGATGCCGCCGCCCTGAAACGCTCGATCCAGATCAACGGCGTATCCGGCTTGTGCGTGACCAAGCTCGACGTGCTGGATGGCATGGAAACCTTGCGCCTGTGCACCGGCTATAAACTGGCCGGCGGTCACAGCGACATTCTGCCGGTGGGCGCGGAAACCCTGTCCGAGTGCGAGCCGATCTATGAAGACATGCCGGGTTGGAGCGACAGCACCGTCGGCATCAAGGAGTACGATAAATTGCCGGCCGCGGCGCGCAATTATCTCAAGCGCATGGAAGAGTTGTGCGAAGTGCCGGTGGACATCATTTCGACCGGCCCGGATCGCGAAGAAACCATCGTGATGCGGCATCCGTTCGGATAAACAAGAAAATCTTTTGGTCCACGAAAAACAGGAAAAACACGAAAATATTTCCACAGGCTGCTAGGGTTTAATCTATTTCGTGTTTTTCGTGGACAATTAATTTTCTTCAAAACACTCGATATGTCTTTTTTCGCCCGGGCTGAGCAAGCCGGCGATGCCGGTTTGCATTTCCGCCGCGCTTAAGGCCGCTTCAAATTCACGGCTCTCGGAAATACCCTCATAAATCTCCATCCACAGATTCGGTTCGTCGCGCTTCTTGAGCAGGCGGCCGCGTATGCCGAGCTTTGCCTCAAGCTGTTGCTGAAGAACCTGGATCGCCGCGGCGATGTTGGCGGCTTGATCAAGCGGAATGCGGTAGTAGATGTAGTAATGCCGCATGCTCAAGGAATGGCATAGGGCAGCGCTTGCAATACCAATGCCGGTCCCTGGATCGATTTCCAGTGCAAGGCGTGACCTTCCGCGCTGGTAATCTGGATCACGGCCAACACATCAAAGCCGCCATCGCCCGCCGGCGCGGCATTGACGATCATGCCGGTGGCCTGCTCCGGCAGGTCTTCGCTATACAGTTCATCGCCCGGTTGCGGCATCTCACTGCCGTCGATATGCGCGAGATACATGCGGCGCTTGGGCTTGCCCAGGTATTGGGTGCGCGCCACGATTTCCTGGCCGGGGTAGCAGCCCTTCTTGAAATTCACGCCGCCGATGAGTTCGTAGTTGAGCATTTGCGCCACGAATTGCTCTTGCGTGGCGGGGAGCAGGGTGGGGATGCCGGCGCGGATCAGCAGCGCGTCCCAGCAGGCATTGCCGACCGGCTTGGCCAGCGGCATCAGCATTTCCCAAACAGCCTGGGCCTGGTCGGGCGCAATCAACAATTCGAAATTATCCCCGGGTAGTCGCAATACGCTGCCATGCTCGAAAGATTCACGGCCAAGCAGCGTTGCAGGCAGTTCGCCGAGCACTTGCGACAAGGCCGCTGCCGCACCCAGTCCGCCAACCCCGAGCCGCACCCAGTCGTCGCTGACGTCGCTGACTTTCACTTTTGCGCGCAGCACGAACATGCTGAGGCGTTTTTGAATTGCCTCGCGCAAGCTAGCCGGCAGCTGCAAAATATAAGTGTTCGGCGCGCTTTGCCACAACAGGCCGTTGGCCAGCATGCGTCCCTTGGGCGTGTTGTAGCTGGTGTACTGCGCGTTGTTGCCATCGAGCAGGCGCACATCGTTGGAGAGCTGGCCTTGCAGGAAGGTTTGCGCATCTTCGCCGGCAAACTGGATCAGGCTCAGTGGCGACAGATCGGCTACAATAACGCCGTTTGTGGCATGTTGTCGTTCGGTCGCGGCAGCGCCGAAGTCCGCGACTTGGTCGTTGTGAAAGGTAGCGCCTTGCGCTTCGAGCGTGTGTTTCCAGGCAGCGATCATTTTACGGTCCAATGGATTTTGCAAGATAAAACCTAAAAGATTTAGGGCCAATTTCGATATTGGATCAATATACAACAAAATGGCGATCACGTTATTTTACAAGTTGGCATGAAACAAACCCGCCCCGTCTACCTGGATTTACGTCATATCCGCCAACCGCTGCCCGCCTTGATTTCGATTGCGCATCGCATCAGCGGTGTGCTGCTGTTCTTGTCTGTCCCCGTATTGCTCAATCTTTGGCAGGCTTCGCTGGCGAGTCCGGACAGCTTTCGCGCCATGCAGGACAGCCTGGGCCTGAAGCTGGTGCTGTTTTTTTTATGCGCGGCCTATGCCTATCATTTGCTCGCCGGCCTGCGTTTTTTGCTGCTGGATCTGCACTGGGGGCTGTCGCTTAAGTCGGCGCGGTTGTCCTCCTGGGCCGTGCTGGGATCATTCTTGCTGAGCGCTATCCTACTGGGAATCTGGCTATGGTGAGGCGCGCCATCGGCGGTGCGCATTACGGCCTGCGCGATTGGCTGGCGCAGCGTCTGAGCGCGGTCATCATGCTGGCCTACAGCCTGGTCTTGCTGGGATTCGTATTGACGCATCAACCCGTGCACTACGCGGATTGGCAGGGACTGTTCCAGAACCAATCCATGCGCTTCTTCACGCTGCTGTTCGCGCTGAGCCTGTTGGTGCATGCCTGGGTCGGGGTGCGCGATGTGTTGATGGATTATGTCCGCGCGACCTGGCTGCGCCTGGCCTTGCAAACCGCCGCCATCGCCGCCTTGCTGGTGTATGCCATGTGGACCGTGAGCATCTTGTGGAGCGTGCGATGAGCCTGCCCAAGCGCACCTTCGATGCCCTGGTGATCGGCGCCGGCGGCGGCGGTTTGCGCGCCGCACTGCAATTGGCGCAGGCCGACCTCAAGGTGGCTGTGGTCTCCAAGGTATTTCCGACGCGCTCGCATACCGTGGCGGCGCAAGGCGGCATCAATGCTGCCCTGGGCAATGTCACGCCAGACAATTGGCATTGGCACATGTATGACACGGTGAAGGGCTCGGACTATCTGGGCGACCAGGATGCGATCGAGTTCATGTGCCGCGCCGCGGCGCAAACCGTGTATGAACTGGAGCATTACGGCCTGCCGTTCTCGCGCCTCGACAGCGGCAAGATCTACCAACGTCCCTTCGGCGGCCAATCCACCGATTTCGGCGGTGGGCAAGCGGTGCGCGCCTGCGCCGCGGCGGATCGCACCGGGCACGCCATGCTGCACACCTTGTACCAGCAGAACATCCGCGCCAAGACGCATTTCTTCGACGAATATTTCGCCATCGACCTGATCAAGGATGCGGACGGCTATGTGCTGGGTGTGGTGGCGCTGGAGATCGAGACCGGCGAACCGATCCTGATCGAGTCGCGCGCCACCCTGATCGCCACCGGCGGCGCGGCGCGCATTTTCCGCACCTCGACCAATGCCTTGATCAACACCGGCGACGGCCTGGGCATGGCCTTGCGCGCCGGCTTGCCGCTGCAAGACATGGAATTTTTCCAGTTTCATCCGACCGGCATCGCCGGCGTCGGCAACCTGATTTCGGAAGCGGCGCGCGGCGAGGGCGGCTATCTGGTCAATCGCCACGGCGAGCGCTTCATGCAGCGCTATGCACCGCACAACCAGGACTTGGCCAGCCGCGATGTGGTGAGCCGCGCCATCCTGACCGAGGTGCGCGCCGGCAATGGCTGTGGTCCCGAGGCCGATCATGTGCTGCTGAAACTGGATCATCTGGGTTCGGAAAAAATCCTGTCGCGGCTGCCCGGCATCCGCGATCTGGCGCGGCGTTTCGCGCATGTCGATCCGGTTGAACAACCGATCCCGGTATTCCCCACCGCTCATTACATGATGGGCGGCATTCCCAGCAATCGTCACGGCCAAGTGGTGGCGCCGACCGCCACCGGGCCGGAAGAACCGGTGCCGGGACTGTATGCGGTGGGCGAGTGCGCCTGCGTCTCGGTGCATGGCGCCAATCGCCTGGGCGGCAATTCTCTGCTGGACATCGTGGTGTTCGGCCGTGCCGCCGGCAGCCATATGCAGCAATATTTGCAGGAGAACCCTTACCCCAGGCCAATCCCGAAGGCGGCAGCCGATCTGGCACTGGGGCGGTTGGCGCGTTGGGAGAGAAGCGGGCCGGGCGAGCGTATTGCGGAAGTTCGCGACAGCATGCGCCGCATCATGGAACAGCATTGCGGTGTGTTCCGCAGCGGCGACAGCCTGCGCGAGGGTGTGGCGAAAATGCTGCAACTACGCGAGCGCCTGGCGCAAGCGGTGCTGCAGGACCAGAGCAAGATCTTCAACACCGCGCGCATCGAGGCCCTGGAACTGGAAAACATGCTGGAGACCGCGCTCGCCAGCATCGTTTCCGCCTGTGCCCGGGAAGAGAGCCGTGGCGCGCATTCGCGCGTCGATTTCCCGCAACGGGACGACGATCATTGGCTCAAGCACAGCCTGTACTTCCACCTTGGGCAGCGCCTGGATTACAAGCCGGTACGGCTGAAACCCTTGACTGTGGACTCTTTTCCGCCGCAGCCGCGCCAGTACTAAGCCTAAACTATTGCCAATAGTTGTCGATATTCAAGCTATCGATAACCGCCAGTATTTCCAGGAATACCAATGAATAGGCTGTCAGCAGCGGATATTCGCGTCGGCGAACCCATCCAATGGGATTGCTATGACGCGGCCGGCACCTTGCTCCTGCGCAAAGGGGTCTTGGTGGCGAGCGAGCGCCAGATCGAGGGCTTGATCGCGCGCGGCCTGTTCGTCACGCAAAAGGCGGCGACGCCAGAGCTGAACGTGCCGCGCCCGGCGGAAAAGTCCTCGCCTTTTTATATTGTCGAGGAGTTCAAGCCGCGCTTGCGCGGCATTTTCGAGGCCATCGTCAGCGGCCAGGGCGCCGATGTTCCGGAACGGATCCTGAAACTGGCGCGCGACTTGCAGACGGTGTGCGACCTGGATGCGGATGCGGTGCTGGGCATGATGCACCTGGATACGGCCAGTCGCTACACCATCATGCACCCCTTGTATGTCGCCATCCTGTCCGAGCTGATCGCGCGCGTGAAAAAGCTTTCGGTCGAGGAACGGCTGCCGCTGGTGGCGGCGGCGTTGACCGCCAATGTTTCCATCATCGAGTTGCAGGAGCAATTGCAAAAACAGGAAGGCCCGCTGACCGACGAGCAGAAAGCCGAGATGCGCTTGCATCCGGTCAAGGCGGTGGACATGCTGTTGGCGATCGGCGTGCAGGATGAGTCCTGGATCGCCACGGTGCTGCATCACCATGAAAAAATCGACGGCTCCGGCTATCCCGGCGCGCAGCGCGGCGACGCCATTCCCCTGTCGGTGCGCATTCTGGCCCTGGCCGACACCTATAGCGCCATGGTCACGCCACGGGTGTATCGCACCTCGATCTTGGCGCGCGATGCCCTGCGCGACATTTTCCTGAAGCGCGGCGGGGAAATGGACGCGGAATTGGCGCAACTGTTCATCAAGGTGCTGGGGGTGTTCCCGCCCGGCACGTTCGTCAAGCTGCAAAACGGCGAAACCGGCATCGTCACCCGGCGCGGTGAGAATGCCATGAAGCCGATCGTGCACGCCGTGGTGGGCCCGCGCGGCGCGCCGTTCGAAGCTTCCATCAAGCGCGACACGACGCAGGCGGATTACGCCATCACGGAAATGGTGGTGCGCGACCGCGCGTGCAAGTTGAATGTGCATCGGATGTGGGGTTACTAGTACAATTCCGCTGTTCACAGGGGAATCAGATGCGCTTCTCGATTTACCGCTACAACCCGGAAACCGGACAAGAGCCGTACATGCAAGACATCGAGCTGGAGATGCAGCCCGAAGGCAAGATGCTGCTGGATGCGATTCTGGCGCTGAAAGAGCTCGATCCCACGCTGTCGGTGCGGCGCTCTTGCCGCGAGGGCGTGTGCGGCTCGGACGCCATGAATATCAACGGCCAAAATGGCCTGGCCTGCATCACGCCGCTGGCCGATCTCCAGCAGCCGATCACCTTGCGCCCCTTGCCCGGCATGCCGGTGATCCGCGACTTGATCGTTGATCTGACGCAGTTTTATCAGCAATACCGTTCCATCCAACCGTATTTGATCAACCACGATCCAGAACCCGAGATCGAGCGTCTGCAATCCCCGGCAGCGCGCGCCGAATTGGATGGACTTTACGAATGCATGTTGTGCGCCTGCTGCTCCACGGCCTGTCCGTCGTTTTGGTGGAATCCGGACAAGTTCGTCGGCCCGGCCGGCTTGCTGCAAGCCTATCGCTTCATCGCCGACAGCCGCGACCAGGCCACCAATGAGCGCCTGGATTATCTCGAAGACCCTTACCGCTTGTTCCGCTGCCACAGCATCATGAATTGCGTGTCGGTCTGCCCCAAGGGCCTGAATCCCACCGCCGCCATCGGCAATATCAAGAAGCTGTTGGTTTCCCGCAGCGTATGAACGCCCTCAACCGCTTGCGCTGGAAATGCCGGCGCGGCATGCTGGAACTGGATCTGGTGTTGGAGCAATTCCTGGAGCGCGATTATGCGGCGCTCGATGCGCCCAGTCAGCAGGCTTTCGAAGCGTTGCTGGAAAGCGGCGACGAGGAACTATGGGCCATCATCAGCGGCGAGGCGGCTCCGGCCTTGCCGGGTTGCGAAGCCGTGCTCGGAAAACTGCGCGCATGCTGAGCGTGAACCTTCGTCCCTCGCGCCGCTTGACGCTGTTTTTGCTGCTCGCACATGGCGCGGCGGCAGGCTGCGTGCTGAGCGTGGCCTTGCCGTTCTGGCTGCGCGGCGCATTGTTGATCGCGCTGCTGCTGAGCTTGGTATATACCTTGGCCGATCAGGCTTGGCGCGTCTTGCCCAGCAGCGTGGTGTCGCTGCAATTCGAGCGCGAGGGCGGGGCGCTGCTGGCTTTGCGCAATGGCAAGACGCTGGAGGCGCAGGTGCTGGGCAGCAGTTTTGTCGCGCCCTATCTCAGCATCGTCCGCTGCACATCCAAGGGCAAATGGTTTGCGCGCAGTGTGGTGCTGTTGCCGGACATGTTGGCACCGAACTTATTCCGAACCTTGCGGGTGTGGCTGAAGTGGCGCATCGGGCGCGGCGTTGCGCCGGCGGCGAGCATCGATTGGACCGGTTCAACCTAGGGGCGTGAGCGTGGTGTTTTCCGCTTGTGGCAGGATACTCGGATAATCGCGGCTGAAGTGCAGGCCGCGGCTCTCATGGCGCAGCATGGCGCAGCGCACGATCAGCTCCGCCGTCAGCACCAGATTGCGCAGTTCCAACAGGTCGTTGCTGACGCGGAAATTGCTGTAGTACTCGTTGATTTCCTCGGTCAGCAATTGGATCCGGTGCAGCGCCCGCGCCAGGCGCTTGTTGGTGCGCACGATGCCGACGTAGTCCCACATGAAGCGCCGCAACTCGTCCCAGTTGTGCGCAATGACGATTTCCTCGTCGGCGTCCGTGACCCGGCTTTCGTCCCAATCCGGCAGGGCGGGCAGGGCGCCGGCGGGTTGACGCAGAATGTCTTGCGCCGCCGCGCGTCCGAACACCAGGCATTCCAGCAAGGAGTTGCTGGCTAGGCGGTTGGCGCCGTGCAGGCCGGTGCAGGATACCTCGCCGACGGCATACAAATGATCCAGTGCGGTGCGGCTGTCGAGATCGGTGAGCACGCCGCCGCAGCTATAATGCGCCGCCGGCACCACCGGGATGGCTTGCTTGGTAATGTCGATGCCCAAGGCCAGACAGCGCTCGTAAATCGTCGGAAAATGCTCGCGCACGAAAGCCGCTGGCTGGTGCGAGATGTCCAGGTACACGCAGTCCAGGCCGCGTTTTTTCATCTCGAAGTCGATGGCGCGCGCCACCACGTCGCGCGGCGCAAGCTCTGCCCGCGCATCGTGCTCGGGCATGAAGCGCGTGCCGTCCGGCAGTTTCAACAGGCCGCCCTCGCCGCGCACCGCCTCGGTGATGAGAAAGGACTTGGCGTGCGGGTGATACAGGCAGGTCGGATGGAACTGGATGAATTCCATGTTCGCGACCGGACAGCCGGCGCGCCAGGCCATGGCCACGCCGTCGCCGGTGGCGACATCGGGATTGGTGGTGTAGAGATAGACCTTGCCCGCGCCGCCGCTAGCCAGCACCGTGCTGGCGGCGGCGATCGTCACCACATGGCCGTCCGCCTTGTTCAGCGCATATAAACCGTAACAGCCCTTGCCGGCGCGGCCGAGCTTGGCGTCGGTGATCAAGTCGATGGCGATATGCTGTTCCAGCAGGGTGATGTTCGGGTGATTCTTGACGCGCGCCAGCAAGGCCACTTGCACCGCATGCCCGGTGGCGTCGGCGGCATGGATCACGCGGCGCTGGCTGTGGCCGCCCTCGCGCGTGAGATGAAAGCCGGTGGCATGGCTCGCATCGCGCGTAAAATCCACGCCTTGCGCCAGCAGCCATTCGATCATTTCGCGGCCGTGGCTGACCACATGCCGCGTCACGGCCTCATCGCACAAACCGGCGCCCGCAATCAGGGTGTCTTGCACATGCGCCTCGATCGAGTCCTCGGGCGCGAGCACCGCGGCAATCCCGCCCTGCGCCCAGTCGCTGGCGCCGTCGAGCAAGGCGCGCTTGGTGATAATCGCCACGCGGCGCTGATCGGCCAGGTGCAGGGCGGTGGTCAGCCCAGCCAGGCCGCTGCCGACGATCAGGACATCGAATGAATAAGGCATAAGTTGCGTAGGGTGGGAATAGCGATTAAGACCGATTCTAAGTGAACTCTTGGCGGATCGCTTGGTCTTTTATTAAGTATTGATATCAGTTCCCGAATTTCACGCATAGACGGTATACTTTGAGCCCATTGAGAGACATTCCTGTCGGGGTTTTTGCCCCGAAAATTACCTCCACGGATCGGCCCGTCATGAGCGAACCCGTCACGGGTGAAAGGCAGATCGACCAAGTCCTGGTCGAGCGCGCGCAAGCAGGCGATAAGCACGCGTTCGAGCTGTTGGTCGTCAAATATCAACGCAGGTTGGCACGTTTGCTGTCGCGCTTCATCCGCGATTCGGCCGAACTGGAAGACGTGTCGCAGGAGGCCTTTATCAAGGCCTATCGCGCCTTGCCGACGTTTCGCGGCGACAGCGCGTTCTATACCTGGCTGTATCGGATCGCGATCAATACCGCGAAAAACTTCCTGGTGTCTCAAGGACGGCGCGCGCCGACCGTCACCAAGTTCGATGCGGATGAATCGGAGAGCTTCGACGATGCCGAAGGTTTGCACGATTTGAATACCCCGGAGTCGGCCATGCTGACCAAGGAAATCGGGCAGACGGTGAATACGGCGATGGAAGCCTTGCCGGAAGAATTGCGGGTGGCGCTGACCCTGCGCGAAATCGAGGGTCTGAGCTATGAAGACATTGCACAGGCCATGAATTGTCCCATCGGCACTGTGCGCTCGCGCATCTTTCGCGCGCGCGAAGCGGTGGCGGAAAAATTACGTCCCTTATTGGGAACAAGTCTGGATCGGAGGTGGTAGTCATGAAGGATCAACTTTCTGCGCTGATGGATAGCGAGCTGAGCGATGCCGAGGCCTTGCGCCTGGTGAAGGCCATGAAAAGCGACCCGGCGCTGCAGGAAGCCTGGGACGCGTATCACTTGGTGGGCGATGCGCTGCGCAAGTCGCCGCAGCTCGGCACCGACTTCAGCGCCAAACTGTCGCAGCGCCTGGCGCAAGAGCCTACCGTGCTGGCGCCGCAACGCGAACGCGCCGCGGCCGCGCCCCGGCGCTTTCCTTTCGCCATCGCGGCCTCGGTCGCGGCGGTGAGCCTGGTGGGCATCCTGACGCTGCAAATCACGCGCATCAATCAGACGGACCTTCCTGCCCAAGTCGCGACGGCCCCAGTGGTGCAGCCAGCCGCTCCGCTGCAAGTCGCTGCCGCCGCCCCAGCCCATAAAACAGCGCAGCAGGCCAAGGCGCCAGCCAATACCCCGGCCCGGGTCGCGTTTTCCCGCGCGACCTCCAGCAACTATCTGCTCGCGCATCAGGAGTTTGCGCCGAGCTATGCGCCGGCCTACGTGCGCGTCGTGGCGGAACAAGTGGACAACAATCAATGAAGCGCTGCTTGGCCGCTGGTTTAATCTGTTTTTCCATGGTCGGCGCCAGTGCCGCCGCAGAGAATTCCGAGGAGGCGTTCCAATTGCTGCAGCGCATGGCGGATGCCGCGCACCAGTTGAACTATTCGGGCAGCTTCATTTATCAGCATGGCCAGACCATAGAAACTTCGCGCATCACGCACTTGAAGGACGCGCGCGGGGAGCGCGAAAAGCTGGTGATGCTGGATGGCAACCGGCGCCAGGTGTTTCGCAACAACGACGAGGTGTATTGCTTTTTGTCCGACGACAAGACCGTCATGGTGGACAAGCGCCGCGTCAAGCGGACTTTCCCGGCGCTGTTGCCGACGCAGTTGGCCGACCTGAAGGCTTATTACGACATCAACTTGGGCAACCAGGAGCGCGTCGCGGGGCGCGACAGTCAAGTCATCGTGCTGACGCCCAAAGACGCTTATCGCTACGGCCATCGCTTCTGGGCCGACAACCAGAGCGGCTTACTGCTCAAGGCCAGCACTTGGAACGAGGACATGGAAATCGTCGATCAGTTCTTCTTCAGCGACATCAAAATCGGCGCGGCGATCAATCCGAAGGATGTGAAACCGGTATTGCGCGGCAAGAAACTGGTGCGCTCGACCGGGGAAGGCATGAAAAACATTCCCATCGATAGCGGCTGGGAGATCACTGCCGCGCCGCCGGGATTCAAGCATATGATGGCCCTGAAACGGGTATTGCCGGGCGCGCGCATGCCGGTGAACCATTTTGTCTACTCCGACGGCTTGGCGGCCGTTTCGGTTTTCATCGAGCCGGTAACGGACAAGACCACGCCCGGACTGTCGAGCCATGGCGCGGTCAATGCCTATACGCGCGTTTTGGCCGAGCACCAGGTGACCGTGCTGGGCGAGGTGCCGCAGGCCACGGTCATCCAGATCGGCGATGCAGTGAGCTTCAAGAAATAACCATGCTGGAATCCGAGGCCATCGTCGTCCGCATTGAACAGGGCGCCACCTACGTTGAAGCGCAGGGCGGCGGCGGTTGCGGCGGAAGTAATTGTTCCACGACCTGCAGCACCGCGACCTTGACCCGCATGTTCAGCCAAAATCCCAAAGCCTTGCAAGTCAACAACCCCATTGCAGCCCAAGTGGGCGAGCGCGTGGTGGTCGGCCTGGCCGAGGGTGCTTTTTTGCGGACGGCGCTCGCGGTGTATCTGTTGCCGCTCGGCGCCTTGCTGATTGGCGCCGCCTTGGGGCTGTTCGCGGCGGGTCACGCCGAGGCGCGCGACCTTTATGCCGGCTTGGGCGGCTTGGCCGGCCTGCTGCTGAGCGCAGTGGCGCTGAAACTGTTCGCTGCGAAACTATCACCCGCTGGCGCACAGCCCATCATCCTGCGCCGCCTGTCATAATCATGCGCGCACCGCGTTTCAAATTGACCGTATATGGCCGGCCGGACTGCCATTTGTGCCAGGATATGGTCGATGCGTTGGAACAACTGCAAGAACCTTACGCCTTCAAATTCGATTTCGTGGATATCGACGAGAATCCGCGCCTGGTCATGCTGTATGGCACGATCGTGCCGGTGTTATTGGGCAATGGCTCGGAAATCTGCCGCCATCACCTGGATTTCCCCGCCTTGAAGGCCTTTCTCGACACCCGCCCCGGCTCGAAAAGTGAATGATTTTTTAGAGAAAATCAGCTAAAATCGGCGTTCTTCAACTCATGCCAAAGGGCGCCTTGCGTGCCCTTTTTTCTTGGTACGCCATGCAGCAGTTTATCCGTAATTTTTCCATTATCGCGCACATCGACCACGGCAAATCGACCATGGCCGATCGCTTTATCCAACGCTGCGGCGGTCTTTCCGACCGCGAGATGCAAGAACAGGTGCTCGATTCCATGGACCTGGAAAAAGAGCGCGGCATCACCATCAAGGCGCAGACCGCGGCTTTGCGCTATCAGGCGCGCAGTGGCGAAATCTATTACCTGAACTTGATCGATACCCCGGGCCACGTCGATTTTTCCTATGAGGTCTCGCGTTCCCTGGCCGCCTGCGAGGGCGCGCTGCTGGTGGTGGACGCGTCGCAAGGCGTGGAAGCGCAGACCGTGGCTAATTGCTACACCGCCATCGAGCAAGGCGTGGAAGTGGTGCCGGTGCTAAACAAGATCGACCTGCCATCGGCCGATCCCGACAGCGTGATCCAGGAGATCGAGGACATTATCGGCATCGACGCCACCGATGCGATTCATGCTAGCGCCAAGACCGGCATCGGCATCGAAGACATTCTGGAAATGGTGATCGCCAAAATACCGCCACCGCATGGCAAGGCCGATGCGCCGCTCAAGGCCTTGATCATCGATTCCTGGTTCGACAACTACGTCGGCGTGGTGATGCTGGTGCGCGTGGTGGACGGCGTGTTGCGCCCCAAGGACAAGATCTTGCTGATGGCCAACGGCACGACTTACCTGTGCGAGCAAGTCGGCGTGTTCACGCCGAAATCGGTGCAGCGCAAGCAGCTGGGCGCAGGCGAAGTCGGCTTCATCATTGCCGGCATCAAGGAATTGAAAAGCGCGCAAGTCGGCGACACCGTGACGCGCGCCGACAGACCGGCGACCGAGCCGTTGCCCGGCTTCAAGGAAGTCAAGCCGCAAGTGTTCGCCGGCCTGTATCCGGTCGATTCGCACGAATACGAGGCGCTGCGCGACGCGCTGGAAAAACTCAAGCTTAATGATTCCTCGCTGCAATATGAAGGCGAGACTTCGCATGCGCTGGGTTTCGGCTTCCGCTGCGGTTTCCTCGGCCTGCTGCACATGGACATCGTGCAGGAGCGGCTGGAGCGCGAATACAACATGAGCCTCATCACCACCGCGCCGACGGTGGTGTACCAGGTGCTGATGCGTGACGGCGAGGTGCTGGAGATCGAGAACCCCTCCAAGCTGCCGGATCCGGCCAAGATAGAGGAAATTCGCGAACCCATCATCGGCGCCACCATCCTGGTGCCGCAGGAATACCTGGGCAATGTCATCACGCTGTGCACCGGCAAGCGCGGCGTGCAGACCAATATGCAGTACATGGGACGGCAAGTGATGCTGACCTACGATCTGCCGATGAACGAAGTGGTGATGGATTTCTTCGACAAGCTGAAATCGGTGTCGCGCGGCTATGCCTCGCTGGATTATGATTTCAAGCTGTTTCAGGCGGCGGACCTGGTCAAGCTGGACATTCTGGTGAACGGCGAAAAAGTTGACGCCTTGTCCACCATCGTGCACCGCGCCAATGCGCAATCGCGCGGCCGCGAGCTGGCGGCCAAGATGCGCGAGCTGATCCCGCGCCAGATGTTCGACATCGCGATCCAGGCCGCCATCGGCTCGCACATCATCGCGCGCGAGAACGTCAAGGCCATGCGCAAGAACGTGCTGGCCAAGTGCTACGGCGGCGACATCACGCGCAAGAAAAAGCTGTTGGAAAAGCAGAAGGCCGGCAAGAAGCGCATGAAGCAGGTGGGCAATGTGGAAATCCCGCAGGAGGCCTTCCTCGCCGTGCTGCAAATCGACAACAAATAAGCAAACGGAACCGACCCATGAATTTCGCCCTGATTCTCTTGATTGCCTTGCTGGTGACCGGATTCATTTGGCTGCTGGATAGCCTGATTTTTAAGAAGCAGCGCGCCGCAGATGCCAAGGAACCGCTGCTGACCGAATACGCCAAGAGCTTTTTCCCGGTCATCCTGATCGTGTTTTTCTTGCGCTCGTTCCTGGTCGAGCCGTTCCGCATTCCTTCCGGCTCGATGATTCCCAGTCTGATGATCGGCGATTTCATCCTGGTCAACAAATACACCTGGGGCATTCGCTTGCCGGTGGCCAACGTCAAGATCATGGACGTGAACCAGCCGCAGCGCGGCGATGTGATGGTGTTCCGCTTTCCGGAAAATCCCTCCCAGGACTACATCAAGCGCTTGATCGGACTGCCGGGGGACAAGGTTGAGTACACGGCGGATAAACGTTTGTTCATTAACGGCCAGCCGGTCCCCCTGGAGTTGCTGAGCGATTACGAATACGTGAAGAATCTCAACTCCACCACGGGCAAGCTGTATCGCGAACAATTGGGCACGCATCGGCATACCGCCTTGGTGATACCGGACGAACCGCCGGTGCGCATCGAACAAGTCCATGCATTCCCGCACCGGGCGAATTGCGATTACAATAATCGCGGCTTTGTCTGCAAGGTGCCGCCGGGGCATTATTTCATGATGGGCGATAATCGCGACGACAGCACCGACAGCCGTTACTGGGGCTTCGTGCCGGATGAGAATGTCGTCGGCAAGGCCTTTTTCGTGTGGATGAATTTCAGCGATTTTGGGCGCATCGGCACATCGATAGAATAGGGGGCAAGTATGCAACATCATCAGCGCGGCATGAGCATCATCAGCATTCTGATCCTGGTTGTCCTGGGCGTATCCATCGTCTTGCTGGTGGTGAAACTGACACCGGCTTATATCGAATTTTTCTCGGTGCAGAAAATCATGTCGACCATGGCCAAGGATCCCGCCTTTCCCGCCATGAGTCCGAGGGAAATTCGCGATTCCTTCGATCGCCGTGCGACCATCGACTATGTCACCAGCGTCAATGGCTCGGACTTGGACCTGTCCAAGGACAATGGCGAAAATGTGGCTTCGGTCGAGTACTCGCAAAAAATTCCCTTGGTGCTGAACATCAGCGCCTGCCTGGATTTCGAGGCCAGCACCGCGGGCACGAAGAGCAAGCCGCTTAGAAGCGAATGAGCCCGGACATACGGCGCCTCGGCAAGCAGATTGCATACACCTTCAAGGAGCCGGGGCTGTTGCGCCAGGCGCTGACCCATCGTAGCCATGGCAGTCCGCACAACGAGCGCCTGGAATTTTTGGGCGACAGCGTGCTGTCCTTGGCGATTTCCAGCAAATTGATCCACGATTTTCCGCGCCTGACCGAAGGCGACTTGTCGCGGGTGCGGGCGCATTTGGTCAAGGAACCGACCCTGGCCGAGATCGCGCAAGAACTGCAATTGGGCGACTATATGCGGCTCGGCGAGGGCGAGTTGAAAAGCGGCGGCTTTCGCCGCCCCTCGATCCTGGCCGACGCCCTGGAAGCCATCCTGGGCGCGATCTATCTGGATGCCGGTTTCGAAGAGGCCAGCCGCGTGATCGATGCCCTGTTCTCACCCATCATCGCCAAGCTCGATCCGAAAAATCTTTCCAAGGATCCGAAAACGCAATTGCAGGAATATCTGCAGAGCCGCAAATTATCCCTGCCGCGCTACAGCATCATCGCCACCGAAGGCGAGGCGCACGAACAGCATTTCAAGTTGGAATGCATCATTGCCGACCTGGACATCCATGCCCAGGGCGAAGGCGCCAGCCGGCGCAAGGCCGAGCAAGAGGCCGCCAAACTGGCTTATGCGCTGGCCTGCGCACAAGAGAAAGCCTAAGCGATAGCATGACGAAAATCGACAATTCTCGAAAAAAGCTGTCCACGAAAAACACGAAAGGCACGAAATTTATCCATGGAATATTTAACTGTGGCGGTTGCTGGAAAATGAGCGTTGATCTGTGTCGCGTTTTCGAATTATTTCGTGCTTTTCGTGGACAAATTAAGGTTTTTGCATGACTGATTTCCATACTGGATTCATCGCCATCGTCGGCCGCCCCAATGTCGGCAAATCGACCCTGCTCAACGGCTTGGTGGGGCAAAAGATCAGCATCACCTCCAAGAAGCCGCAGACCACGCGCCATCGCATTACCGGCATCCGTACCGACGAGGCGGCGCAGTTTATATTCGTCGACACCCCGGGCTTTCAGTTGGAACACAAGAACGCCCTGAACCGCGCCATGAACAAGAGCGTGACGGCCACCTTGAACAGCGTCGATGTGGTGTTGTTCGTGATCGAGGCCTCGCATTTCGATGCGCGCGACCAGCAGGTGCTGAAGCTGTTGCCGAGCACGCGCCCGGTGATCCTGGTGATCAATAAAATCGATCTGCTGGAGGACAAGGGCGAATTGCTGCCCTTTATCGAGCGCATGGCAAAGGAATTCGCCTTTGCCGAGATCGTGCCGGTTTCGGCCGAGAAGGCGGACATCGATGCCTTGCCCAAGGCCATCGGCAAGCACTTGCCCCTTGGCGCGCCGATGTATGCGCTGGACGATGTCACCGACCGCAACGAGCGTTTCCTGGCGGCGGAAATCATTCGCGAAAAAATCTTTCGCCTGCTGGGCGAGGAAGTGCCGTATTCCACCAGCGTGATGATCGAGAAATTCACGCATGAAGGCCCAGAGGGTAAATCACTAAGACGCATCTTCGCCAGCGTGATCGTCGACAAGCCGGGCCAAAAAGCCATCCTGATCGGCAAGGGCGGCGAGAAAATGAAAGCCATTTCCACCCAGGCGCGCAAGGACATGGAAAAGTTGTTCGACGGCAAAGTCTATTTGGAAGTTTGGGTCAAGATCAAATCCGGCTGGGCCGACGACGAGCGCGCGGTGAAATCCCTGGGCTATGGCGATACTTGAAAAACCGCAGGACAACCAGCCCGCCTTTGTCCTGCACACCTACGCCTACCGCGAAACCAGCCTGATCGTCGAGGCCTTGACCCAGCATGCCGGGCGCGTGGCACTGTTGGCGAAAGGCGCGCGCCGGCCACGCTCCGCGGTGCGCGGTCTATTGATGGCGTTCCAGCCCCTGACCATTTCCTGGTTCGGCAAGCGCGAGCTGCGCACTCTGAAAAACGCCGAGTGGCAGGGCGGGCAACGTCCCCTGGCGGGTTCGGCGCTGATGTGCGGTTTTTATCTGAATGAGCTGCTGCTGAAACTGTTGCCGCGCGACGACCCGCATCCGCAACTGTTCCTGTACTACCAGCAAACCCTGAAAGAATTGGGCGAGGGCGAGCCGCAAGTCGTGGCCTTGCGCCGTTTCGAAAAGCGCCTGATGCAGGAATTGGGCTATGCCTTGCTGCTGCAAGAAGAGGCCGGCAATGCCCGTCCCATCGAGCCGGAAGTAGCCTATTGCTACGACTTGGAACACGGCCCGAACCGCCTCGGCGGCGACCGGCCGGCCACGCAAAACAGTGTACAATTGCGCGGAAAAACGCTGCTGGATCTCGCGCAGGACAACTATTCCGACCCCGTCACGCTGGCCCAGGCCAAACAATTGATGCGCGCCCTGATCAGCCACCAACTGGGCAGCGAAAATCTGCAAACCCGGCAGTTATTGAAAGACTTGCAAGAGTTATGAAATTCAAAATCATCTGTCCACGAAAAACACGAAAGGCACGAAAAAATCCAGGCATCGGCGCTGTCCATGCCACGGAGATTTTGTTTCGTGATTTTGCGAGCTTTCGCCTGATGGCGAAATGCCTGCCTACCCCATTTCGTGGAGAAAGAAGGTTTTCTCCATGATTGATCTCGGCGTCAACATCGACCACGTGGCAACACTGCGCCATGCGCGTGGCACCCCCTATCCCAGCCCGGTTCAAGCGGCGCTGATGGCGGAAAGCGCGGGCGCGGATTCCATTACCTTGCACCTACGCGAGGACCGGCGGCATATCCAGGACGCGGATGTCGACATCCTGCGCCAGTGCCTTCAGACCAAGATGAATCTGGAAATGGCCGTGACCGAGGAAATGCTCGGCATCGCGCTGCGCCTGAAACCGCAGGACGTGTGCCTGGTGCCGGAACGGCGCGAGGAACTCACCACCGAAGGCGGGTTGGATGTGGTCGGCCAGTTCGAGCGCGTGCGCCAGGCTTGCGAGCGCTTGGGGCAGGCTAACATTCGCGTCTCGCTGTTCATCGCGCCGGATCGCGAGCAAATCCAGGCCGCGCGCGCGGCCGGCGCGCCGGTGATCGAGATTCATACCGGGCACTATGCCAACCTGGCGCCGGGTGCGGCGCAGGATGCGGAGTTCCAGCACATCCAGGAAGCCGCGAGCTTCGGCCACAGCCTGGGCCTGCAAATCAATGCCGGCCACGGCTTGCACTACCACAACGTGCAGCGCATAGCCGCCATCCGCGAAATCCGCGAATTGAACATCGGCCACGCCATCGTCGCCCAGGCCTTGTTCGTCGGCTGGGAGAGCGCGGTGCGCGAGATGAAGCGGCTGATGGTTGCGGCGCGCGCCGGCTAGTTGGCCAAACAGTAAAATCAAATGCTAGCCACAGAGATCACAGAGGACACAGAGATTCAGGACTTGGCGGCGCATTGCCGCGAGAATTCAATCGGAGTGTTTTTCTCTGTGACCTCTGTGTTCTCTGTGGCAAAAAGCTTTTTTCAGGTTTTACGCCCATGACCATCTACGGCATAGGCACCGATATCGTCGAAGTCCGCCGCGTCACCGGCATTCACGACCGCCACGGCGCGCGCTTCGCCAAGCATGTATTGTCCGCTGCCGAGATGCCCGAATATGCGGCGGCGCCGTTTCCCGAGCGCTTCCTGGCCAAGCGTTTCGCCGCCAAGGAAGCCTTCGCCAAGGCTATCGGCACCGGTTTGCGCGGCCGCGTCACCTTGACCAATATCCGCATCACGCACGATGC
>Ga0209286_1000019_pt1 | contig 26274 bp, 20 predicted proteins | sample PPLLak1March2015_2_FD_187250 | JGI IMG/M metagenome (GOLD analysis project Ga0209286, IMG submission 187250) | Freshwater sediment microbial communities from Prairie Pothole Lake near Jamestown, North Dakota, USA - PPLs Lake P8 Core (3) Depth... | ecosystem: Environmental > Aquatic > Freshwater...
TAGAAATACCGATAGTATAGTCAATACCTTCGCCAATTAGCCTGAAGAAACCGGCTCTTTGATAGGGTGAATGCGGCCCAAAGCGGCCACTTTGTGGAAAAGCTGAGAAACTAAATTGTCATCGAGTTTTTGCGGAAGCATTTGTATTGTCTCCGTCACATATCGGTAACCTCGGTAATATGCTTTCAGATCCAGAACACTGAAATTGGGATCGTCTTGTCGGTACTGGCACATTAACACTTGAGAGACATCGGTCATGAACAGCGCCAGGTTGGCAGCATTGGTGACGGCAGTCTGGGTAATATTCATGAAATCTTCCAGACCCCAGAACTGTTTAGCGTCTCTGAAATTGAACTCGATTTGGAATCTCAGGCTGTAAAAGTCAATCAGTTTGCCGTAAGACAGTTCCAAATCGCTCGAAAACAGGATCACGTTGGCCCAGGCTTTGGTTACCCGGTTCGTTCTGAGTAGAATGACGACGTTCAAAGGGTCTGGGAAGTCCTTGTGGAGCAACTGCATCTGGTAGGTGCGGGTCTCGAAGCCATCTTCGATCTGGGTCTTCTTCAGGTACTGATCCGGGATCTTGCGCACATCCACCTGCTCACCCAGTCTGGGTGTTGGACCACGTTTGGGAGATGGACCCGAATAGGCGAAGTGTAAAGCAGCATCGTAGCGCAGCTTGGAAATCAGATGCAATTGGCATTGGCGCACCATGTGAAAAGCCGGATGATTGCCAAAATGACCGTCCAATACCAGGTAGGTTAGATGGATCGTGCCCTGAATGGTATTCAAGAAGCTTCGCAGCATCTTCTGGATGCGCTGCAACTCTGGATTAAGCGTCACATCAGCCTTGTTTTTGTTGCGACTGCCCTTGGGTCGTCCGGGTTTCCGCTTTGGTTGGGCTGGTTTGGCTTTCTTGGCTTGCTTTTTGGCCAGGCTTTCAGCTTTTTCTTCTTTCGTACGCATCATCTGTTCCACACAGGATACGAGCGGCGCTGCCTGGTGCTCACCAAGGACAAGGTGAAAAAGGACAAACCTGGAACCGCTTTTTGCTGCAGACTGGAGAAAAAGTAGTCCAACCCGTGGGTGAGCTTCCCAGCTTTGGTCACCACACACTCATCTCCTGCCAACAGATAGGTGTCCTGACAGTCCAACAGATGCTCACGAAAGAATGTCCAGAATACCTGCGCCCAGGGTATGATCGTGTAGAAGAAACGCTGCACGGTCCGATAGCTGCCGCCTTTTGCTGTCCAGCGAGATAGACCCAGCATGGTTACTCGGCCCGTCATAGCAATCATCGCTACAATGATCCGACTCAATTGCCGTAAGGTCGTTTTGGAAACGCTGTTCTGTATCGGCTGTAAAAGTGCTAAAATGTCTGTCATGGGCTTTTTGGGTGAGTTTTGGTCTTGGTCGACTAAACTCTACTACAAAAAGCCCTATCCGCTTACGTTATTTTTGGCGAAGGTATTGGCTTATAATAATCTGTTTAGTGAGAGCAGCCGCCTGCTTGCTATGCCCCCAACCCGCCAGTATGGTCAAGAGCAAAAGGAAAATACCTCCACCCACTCCCACGACCCCAGAAGCCTGCCCCAGGATCGCACCAGCTTGGTCGTGCTGGTTGAAAATCGCCAGTTCGCAGCGGTAGTAGTGCTCCGGCATTTCAGTCCCCTTACTGCACCAATTTGTTTATAATGATATATAGTTGCCACCTGTTCCTAAAATATAATTCCTAGACCAGAATTCCAAGGGACTTGTGCCATGTTGAAACGAATCAAGAGCAATCCCGGCGCCGCTCCCGGCGTCGAACATGACGAAATCATCCTGCTACCTGGCGAAACCGGGCAGGTTACTCTCACCTGCATAGACTATTGCCCGGCAGAGATCGCGATCCAGGATATTGACAACCTGGAGGACTTCCTGGACCGCCACCGCCCAGACTGGTCGGTCGTGCGCTGGATCAACGTTACCGGCTTATCAAACATGCGTATCATCCACGCCCTGGCAACAAAGTACAACCTTCACCCCCTGGCGGTTGAGGATATTCTGCACCTTTCGCAACGACCCAAGGTTGAGCCGTATGGTAGTGAGGATAGTGAAATCCAGGCTCGCCTGTTTATCGTCTTTCACACACTGCAGATGAAGGGTGAAGGCCTGCACAGCGAACAGGTTTCCATTTTTTTAGGTCACAAAACTGTCCTGACCTTCCAGGAAGCCCCCAGCAAAGTGTGGGATCCCATCCGTCAGCGCATCAAAGTCAGAGGCTCGCGCCTGCGCAAAAACGACGCCAGCTTCCTGTTGTATTCGCTGCTGGATGCCAATATTGACTGCTGTTTCCCCATTCTTGAACACTTCGGCGACCGCGCCGAGGAGCTTGAGGCCCTCCTCCTCGAGCATTCGCAGGACAGCACGATAAACGATATTCACCAGCTCAAACGCAATCTGTTGTTGATGCGCCGAGAACTCTGGCCCATGCGCGAGATGGTGTCTACTCTGCAGCGCGAACCGCACGAGTGCGTGAGCGATATGACTCGCGTCTACCTGCGCGACCTCTACGATAACGTGATCCAGATCATCGACATCATTGAAACCTATCGCGAAATGGCAAGCGACCTCACTGAAACCTACATGTCGTCGGTCTCCAATCGCATGAACGAGATTATGAAGGTGCTGACCATAATCGGCACTATCTTCATCCCGCTGACATTCCTGGCCGGTGTGTACGGCATGAACTTCCGTTACTTCCCCGAGCTCGATCAAGCGTGGGCCTACCCGGCTTTTTGGGGCGTCTGTGCCATCCTGGCCGGAATCATGTTTGCCTTGTTCCGCCGGCGCAAATGGATGTGACTCGGTAAATCATCGTGCGCTGCAATCATGATTATTCTTACCCGGGTCACTGTCGTTGCGCCGTGGATGCAAGCCGGAACAGCCGGTGTGATTACGGCGAGTGTGTCTGACGGCTATTCGTGCACCCCGCAGGAGTGACGCACGACCAGAGTGCTTTGCAAGACGATCTGGCGGGTGGGTCGTGAGGGATCCTGGATGCGCTCCAGCAAGAGCTCGGTAGCGGTTTTGCCGATCTCATAGGTCGGCTGCTGCACGACCGTTACCGGCGGCTCGACCAGTCCGGTCCAGGGGGTATCGTCGAAGGTTACAAAAGCGATTTCATCGGGAATGGCTAATCCACTCTCGCGTAAGGCTCTGAACGCGCCAGTCGCTAGCAGGCCGTTGCTAGTGAAGATAGCCTCCGGCCGGTCGGGCAGAGCGAGTAGCTTCAGTGTGGTCTGGTAGCCGTCCTCCTCCCTGGCGTTGACGTAGCTGATCAGCTCTGGATCTGGTTCGAGTGCGTGGTCATGCAGCGCCTGGACGAAGCCCTTGTGCCGCTCCCTACCGGTGGTGCTGGCGATTCCGAACAGTGCTGCGATACGCCGGTAGCCATGCGTGATGAGGTGCTCCGCCAGGCGATAGGCAGACTCAACGTTGTCGATTAAGACATTATCCACGTTCGCGTTGTGCACGCGACGATCGATGATGACCATAGGCTGGTCTGCCACGACTAGCTCGGAGAAGGTGTCGGCGATCTGGTGGGTGGGCGAGAAGATGATGCCAGCCACGTTTTCGCCGTGCATCTGCTTCAGATACAGTACTTCCTTGTCCGGGTTCTCATCCGAATTGCACAGAAAGGTGCTCATCCCTTCGGCGTGAGCCACATCTTCCACGGCCCGGCTGACGGAGGTAAAGAACGGGTTGCGGATGTCCGAAACGATTAGGCCGATGATGCTGGATTTTTGAACGCGCAAGCTGCGCGCCACCAGGTTGGGACGGTAATCCAGATCCTGCATGGCTGCCAGGACGCGCTGCCGCAGCTCCGGGCGGACGTGCGGTTTGTCCGATAACACGCGGGATACGGTTGCTGTTGAGACCCCGGCTTCTTCGGCCACTTTTTTAACGCTGGTCATAGTCACCTCATCCGTTTTATACGCCCAGAATCGTCTATGGCATTGTAAACGTTTACAATTTTTTTGTCAAGGTGAATTTGGAAAGGGTTGAGCGAGAATGCAAAATGGCTTTACGCAAGGCATAATATTAATAATTTAGGTGTAATCGACTATTTAACTTGACAAATCAATTGTAATCGATTACAATATATTTGTAATCGATTACAAACACAGCGCCCTTTCAACCCAATAGTCTTTCCAACCAATCTTTGGTTATATATAATAAAAGGAGAGCCTATTCACTGGATAGTCACCCTTTTGAAGAACAATCAATTTTGGGCAAGTTAATCATAAGGGAGTGATCTATGCTCGAACCTCAAAAAAGTAATACCCCGCCTTACGCCCGTCCTGCCAATAAATTTGAAATTTCAGTAGATCCGAACGTCTATGCTGACGAGCCGGTCGGCACGGCGCACTCATACGCAGGGCACGTAACGGTATCGCCGGCTGAACCCGTGGCCCAGGCGTCAGATAGCAATCGAGAAGGCATAAGCGGGCCAAAAGGCACGATACTGATCGTGGACGATAGTCCTGCCCTGCTGGAATCCTTGATGACTCTACTGGCAGAACAGGGCTATACCGTCCATACTTTCCTTGAGGGACATCTGGCGCTGAAGTTTGTCGAATCTACGCTTCCGGACCTGATACTGCTGGATGTTCTCATGCCCGGGATGGATGGCTATCAGGTCTGCCGGCATCTGAAAGCGCGCGATCGCACCCGGGATATCCCCATCATTTTTCTGACCGACACGACTGAGACCCTGGACAAGTTTCAGGGATTCGGACTGGGCGCTGTGGACTATATAATGCGACCTTTCGAGGCTGAAGAGGTATTGGCTCGTGTAACGACACATCTTGCCTTACGCAGGCAGCAAAAGCAGTTGGAAGCGAAGAATATCCAGTTGCAGGAAAGTGAGGAACTCCACCGCCTGACTCTTAGCAGCATTTCGGACGCGGTTTTCTTAACCGATGAAAACGGTGCGTTTAAATTCATCTGTCCCAATGTTAATACCATATTCGGCTACTCCCTTCAGGAAGTTCAGGCGTTGAGCAATATTTCGAAATTATTGGGGGGAGATCTGTTCGTCCCGGACGAATTAGAGACTTTGAGAGAAATACAAAATATTGAGCGAACCATCACCGATAAGGGCGGGGAAACGCATGCCCTGCTGGTTAATGTCAAGCGGGTATTGATCCGAGAAGGGACGCAGCTCTACACCTGCCGGGATATAACCGAGCGCAGGCGAGCCGAGGAGGCGTTGCACGAGTCGGAAGTGCGCTACCATGAACTTTGGCAGCAAACCCAGACTGCTCTAACCAGGACCGAAGCTTTGTATCGTGTCAACCGTTCTTTGATAGCAATCAAAGATCTGCCTGGCCTGCTACAAGCCGTGGTGGAAAGTGTGGCCGAATACCTCCCCGCCAATCGAGTTGTGTTGTTCATTACAGACCTGACACAGCGTCAGGTGATCCGTGAGGTCAAAGGCGGGCCTGGAAAGAACAATGTGGTCGACATTGATTTTGATGAATTGTGGGAAGGACTGAGCGGCTGGGTGCTGCGGGAGAAGAAACCAGCTTTGTCGCCTGATACAGGTCCCGATCCACGTGAAAGCCCCCGGGTACAAAGGCGGCGCGTCGAAATGAATTGCGGATCCATCATCGTGGTGCTGTTGGTTTATAAAGATAGGATTCTCGGCACTATGACGGCTATCAACTGTCCAGATGAACGCGATTTTACTCAGGAGGATGTAGAGCTGATGATCGCAATCGCCAGCCAGGCTGCCATCGCCATTGAAAATGCCCGTCTATACGAGGAGCTCCAGTCGAGTTATGATGCGATGGAGCAACGCGTGGAGGAACGGACAGCCGAGCTGGCCCAGGCAAATGCCAGCCTGGAAGCTGAGATCGCCGAGCGCAGGCGAGCGGAAGAAGCTCTACAGGCAACTGTCCTTGAAAAGGAGCAGCTATTCCAGGCTGAAGCCCAACGCCGCCAAGAGTCGGAGACTCTGCGTCAAGTCGCGTCGGTCATCAACGCCACTACCGATCGATCAGCGGTACTGGGGTTGATCCTGGATCAACTAAAGACTGTCGTACCCTACGATAGCGCTTCCGTGATGCTGATCTCCGGAGATCTCCTCGATATGGTAGCCCAGCGCGGTTTGCAGCCCGAAAAACCGTTCCCAGGCCCAATATGGTTGGAGAACTTTCTACACCTCGGCCAAGTCCTTGAACACCGCCAGCCGGTTATTATTACGGACACGGTTGCTGACGCGCGTTGGCAAGAGGTACCCCACACCAACCATATCCGCTGCTGGTTGGGCGTGCCGCTGGTAATACAGGACAAGGTCATCGGCCTGCTCAATGTCGACAAGGCTCAGCCGGGCTTCTATACGGAACGCGATGCGAGCATGGCCATGGCTTTCGCCGATCACGCCAGCATCGCCCTTGAAAACGCCCGCCTTTTTGATCAAATCCGCCGACGCGCACAGGATCTGGAAGCTTTAGAGGCTATTTCCACAAGTTTACGCAAGGCGGGAACTCGCGAAGCGATGCTGCAATTCATCGTGGAAAAATCCGTAGAAGCGCTGAGTGGTGACGCTGGAGCACTCCTGCAAGTCGAGGGCAGCATGCTGGTGCTGAAGGCAGAGTACGGTCGGACCACAGGTCTGTTGGGCCGCCCGCATACGCCAATGAATTGTGCTCACTGGCAAGCCGTCCGAACCGGCGAACCCCTGTACACAACCGATGAAGGGGCAGGTCTGAGACTTGACCAACAGAGTGGATCTTCGTGCCAATGCGAGATCTGTGGCGCAATGATGCGTGACATGGCTGCGGGGGTTGTGATCCCCCTAAAGACTGCTGAAGCCACCGTCGGCCTATTGCACCTGGTTTTCGGTTCCCGGCGTGAATTCTCGGATGAGAAGAGGCATATGCTAGGCACGATTGCGGAGATTACAGGAAGCGCACTGCACAGGGCTGGAATCCTGGAGACGCTAGAACAGCGTGTCGCCGATCGGACGAGAGAGCTGGCGGCCCTCTATGAGGTATCGGCAGTATCCAGCGAGGCCCTGGAACTGCAAACCATGCTGGAACGATCGTTGGAGCGGGTGCTGAAGGCGATGCGTAGCCACACAGCCACCATCCATCTTCTGGACGAGAGTGGTGAAACACTCAGTCTTGCCGCCTATCAAACGATCGCGTCGGCTGGCTCGGTTGAGATCGACTTCTCAACGCCTACGCCTCATATAAAAGAGAGGCTGATTGTGCGCGGCGAACCGCTTATCATTCCTGACATGGCCTCCGGCTCACAAACGTCCTGGGCGACAGGCGTAAGCAGGCCCAGTACCTATGCGGGTGCGCCGATGAGGGCAGGAGGACGACGGTTGGGCATGCTCGGCGTTGTAAGAGACGCAGACCAGCAATTCAGCGTTGAGGAAGTGGCGCTTCTGGCTTCTATTGCTGATCAGATCGCCATAGCCGTGGAAAACGCCCGGCTGCACCAACATGCTGAACAGATAGCTATCGTGGAAGAGCGGGCACGGCTGGCGCGCGAGCTCCACGATTCCGTGACCCAGTGCCTGAGCAGCGTGACGCTACTCGCCCAGGCGGCGAGTGATTTCAGTGATACGGGTGAATTGGGGCGAGTCAAGCATTACCTGGAGAGGATTCGCGACGCCGGCGGGCAAGCGCTCAAGGAGATGCGCCTGCTGCTCTACGAACTACAGCCACCTTCAACGGAGCAAGAGGACCTGGTAGAAATGCTGACCCGCAGACTTGAGGCGGTCGAAGAACGGGCAGGCGTGAACGTGCGGCTACTAACCGAGGATTGGCTACGGTTGCCGACCCCTACCGAGGAAGCTCTTTACCGCATTACACAAGAGGCGTTGAACAACGCACTGAAACATTCAGGCGCCTCTATGGTGACGATCGTTCTGCGTGGCAACCCGGACGGCGCAGATCTCGAAGTGAACGACAACGGCAGAGGCTTCGATCCCGACTCTGTAAAGCGGAAGGGAGGGATCGGCCTGCTCAGTATGCAACAACGAGCTGAGAGACAGGGAGGCAGATTGACGATCAGGTCCGCCCCTGGCGAGGGAACCAGCATAAAGGTATGTCTGGATACTCGACAGTGATGAAGATCGAGCGAAACCAAGCGAGGTTCGGAAGAGGAGTGCTCATATGCTTACTCAAAAACGGATTCGAATTATCATCGCTGATGATCATGCGATCGTGCGGGAAGGGTTGCGGGCTTTGATCGAGGCCAAGCCAGACATGGAGTTGGTAGGTGAAGCGGAAGACGGGGATGCAGCCGTTGCATTGGCTAGCTCCCTAAAACCTGACGTTGTGCTGTTGGATCTGGTGATGCCTGGCATGGATGGGATTGAAGCCGTCCGCGAGATCATGCGCGAGAATCCGCAGGCACGAATATTGGTTTTTACGAGTTTCAGTGATGACGCTAACGTTTTCGCCGCTATAAAGGCCGGGGCACTGGGCTACTTGCTCAAAGACTCGTCGCCGCAGGTTCTGATCGAGGCGATTCGTCAAGTCTATCATGGTGAATCATCGCTCCACCCCGCCGTCGCCCGTAAGCTGATTGACGGATTCAGGCAGTCTCCCGGCTCACCATCTCCCCGCATGTCACTTACTGAGCGCGAGGTGGTCGTGCTGAAGCTGATTGCCAAAGGATTGTCCAACGAAAAGATTGCTGAGAAGTTGGTGATCAGCGAGCGGACAGTCTCTGGCCATGTCGCTAGTATCCTGGAGAAGTTGCAGGTGGACAACAGGACGCAAGCAGCGCTCTATGCGCTCCGGGAAGGACTCGTAAGCCTGGAGTCGCCCACTGAAGGCAGTGTTGATTGAAGCAGGGCCTCGCGTGAAGTAGGTAGAAATGACTGTATTGTAAGCATTTTTACCTATGTCAAAACCAGTAAAAAAGACCGCCTTAAAGCGGTCTTTTCTGTTGCCCCGAATCAGGTGTTCTCTACCGTGCGCGGCCCACTGACTTGTGCTATAGTCAATTGTGTCCTATCCCCATCAGTGACAGGTACTACATGGTGACCAGCACTGTATCACTTCTGCTTGTAGCCAGGCCGGGCCGCATGCGCGAAGGCTTACAAGCCCTGCTAAGAACGATTCCTGAGATCGAGATCGTAGGGAAGGCGGATTACGAGTCGCAGGCGTTTGCCTTGATCTCTCAGCAACAACCGGACCTTGTGCTGTTGGATTCCAGCCTGACACTGCAAGAGATGTTGCCGACGATTATACAGATCAAGGGCGGCTATCCTCGGACGCGCTGCATCGTTCTGGTCGAAAACATGCAGCAACAGGATGCAGCAAAAGAAGCTGGTGCGGACGCTGCACTTATAACGGGTTTCAGCGCCGAGGTACTACACACAACCATCGATCAGGTCCTGATGAGTGCCAGCAATTCCACACAGTCACAAGAGGAGATTCAGGATGACTGATCTGACCCGATTTGATCAGTTTAGGTCACATCCATGGCATGGCCTCTCTCCCGGCATCGATCCCCCACACATCGTCCAGGCCTACATCGAAATAACTCCGTTTGACTCTGTTAAGTACGAGATTGACAAAGTAACAGGTTACTTGCGTGTGGACCGGCCCCAGCGCTCGTCGTCCCAGCCTCCCGCGCTTTATGGCTTCATTCCGCGCACGTATTGCGGTCCGCTTGTGGCCGCGCTCTCGCCGGAGGTTACCCAGGCCGACGGCGACCCATTGGATATCTGCGTGCTCAGCGAGCGGCCAATTAACCGTTCGGAGGTTTTGGTGGATGCTGTCGTCTTGGGCGGACTACGTGCGATCGACGGTGGTGTGGCCGACGACAAAATCATCGCCGTACTTTACAACGACAACATCTGGGGCGCAGCGGATGACATCACCGATATTCCCCAACGTTTTGTCGAACGGCTTGAGCACTATTTCTCGACCTACAAAATGATTCCCGGCCGTCCATCAACGATGGTGATCCAGGAGGTTTACGGCATGGCACACGCCCAACAGGTGGTCCGCGCGGCTATGGACGACTACACAGCCCGGTTTGGGCAATCAGACCGCAAAGACCAGTAGCAGGATGGAGGTCCTGACAGGCGAGATGGTAGTCCTGGGAGCACAGGCAGCCGATAAAGCCGACGCCATCAGGCAAGCTGGTGAGGTGCTAGTGAAAGCAGGATGTGTTGCACCTTCGTATGTAGATGGGATGCTGGCACGTGAGCGCGTCATGTCAACATATGTCGGCAGTGGCATTGCGATTCCTCACGGTGAACTTGCAGATCTGCGATCAGTCTACCATACGGGAGTGTCGGTTCTTCAGTTGCCGGAAGGTGTCGAATGGGAGCTTGGCGAGCGCGCCTACCTGGTCATTGGGCTTGCAAGCACAGACCTTGAGCACGTCGAGGTGCTGACCAACCTGGTAGAACTGCTTCAAGAGCCTGAAATCATCACACAGCTTGTTCACGCCACCGATCCGATGGTCATTGTTGAGAGACTTACACACGGAAGGAGCGAAAGAGGATGGAATTAGAACGCAGCAACGTACAACTTCATATTAGGGTGGCCAACAAAGCGGAGGCCATTCACGCGGCTGGCAACCTGCTGGTCAGTAGCCAGTACATGAAAGCCAGCTATATTGACAGCATGTTGGCACGAGAAAAGGTAGCCAACACCTTCCTCGGTAACGGCATTGCGATCCCCCACGGACTGCCGAAAGACCGCGATCTGATCCTGCGCACAGGCATAGCGGTCCTGCAGGTGCCCGACGGAGTGGAATGGAACCGGGGTGAGACGGTCTACCTGGTGGTCGCCATCGCTGCTCGCTCGGACGAGCACATTGGCATCCTGGCGAACCTGACCAACGTTCTGACCGAAGAAGACACCGTACGTCAACTCGCTACAACTAGCGACCCCAACGACATCATCACGGCTCTGACTGGCCCGCGACCGGAGCGCGCCGCGCCCGCCGAAACGCCAGCCGATTTCGCATCCTATGTTGACCTGACCATCCGCAATCCCACCGGCCTGCACGCTCGGCCGGCCACCGTCTTTGCCAGCCTGGCCAAGGAGTATACGTCGGAAGTGCGGGTGCGCTACGGCGACAAGGTGTCCAACGGCAAGAGCCTGGCTTCACTGCTGAAGCTGGGCATCGAGTGCGGCGGCGTGATGCGAGTCATGGCGCAAGGCCCCGACGAGGCCGCCGCCTTGCTGGCCCTGAAGGAAGTGGTGGAAAGCGGGTTAGGTGAGGCAGAAGAAGCGCCAGCCGGGGCGGAAACCATACCTGCATACGAGTGGGAAGCGGAACCCGACCAGGCGGTCGTGCCCGGCGTCCCGGCCTCACCGGGACTGGCCATCGGCCCGCTGCGCTACTTCAAGCGCAGCAAGTATGTGGTGGAAGCAACCGCCAAAGACCTGGACGCCGAGAAGACGCACCTGCAAGAGGCTGTCGCAGCCGCCCGGGTGCAGTTGAACGACCTCTACCAGGAAGTCAAAGCGCGGTCGGGGGCAGGTCAGGCGTCGATCTTCCTGGCTCACGCCGAGTTCCTGGATGATCCTGATCTGGTGCAGGCGGTCGAGGCGCAGATCGAGACCGGCGCCAGCGCCGGGTGGGCATGGCAGCAGATCATCGAAGAGCGGGTAAACGAATTGAAGCAGGTGGACGACCCGCTGATTGCCACCCGGGCGGTCGACCTGAGCGACGTTGGCAGCCGGGTGTTGAGTTTTCTGGCCCACCGCATCGAGGAGGGGCCACTCATGCCTGTGGGACCGGTCATCCTGCTGGCCGAGGATCTAACGCCCTCCGACACTGCCGGGCTCGACCCGGCCTTTGTCCTGGGCTTCTGCACCGCCGGTGGTGGTCCCACCTCGCACAGCGCCATCATCGCCCGGGCGCTGGGCATCCCGGCCGTCGTTGGGGCCGGGCCAGCCCTGCTGAACCAAGCCGAGGGGGGCGAAGCCATCCTGGACGGCAACCGCGGTAATCTGTATGTAGCGCCCAGTCCCACCACATTGGAGGCGGCCCGTGAAGCGCAGCACGCCATGCAGGGGCAGCGCGAGGCTGAGAAGCTGCGCTGCTACGAACCGGCCCTCATGACCGATGGGCATCGCGTTGAGGTGGTCGCCAACATCGGTCGCGCCGAGGAAGCTGCGCAAGCCGTAAACGCGGGTGGCGAAGGCGTCGGCCTGTTACGCACCGAATTCCTCTTCCTCGACCGCACGTCACCTCCCACCGAGGAGGAACAGTTCGTCGCCTATCGCCAAATGGCGCAGGCACTGAATGGTTTGCCACTCATCATTCGTACGTTAGACATAGGCGGCGACAAAGCTGCGCCTTACCTGGACATGCCGGCAGAGGAAAATCCATTCCTGGGCGTGCGCGGCATCCGGCTATGCCTGGCCAGGCCAGAGCTCTTCCGCTCCCAACTGCGCGCCATCTACCGCGCAGCCGAATTCGGACTGGTCCGGATCATGTTCCCGATGGTTTCCACGCTTGAAGACCTGGAGGCGGCCAAATCCATGGCCGCAGATGTGCGCTGGGAACTAGAAGCGAAGGCCGTGGATATCGGCATCATGATCGAAGTGCCTTCGGCGGTCGTGATGGCCGAAGAGCTGGCTCAGGAGGTCGACTTCTTCTCCATCGGCACCAACGACTTGACGCAGTACGTGCTGGCGATGGACCGCGGGCATCCGATATTGGCGAAGCAGGCCGACGGGTTGCACCCGGCCGTGCTCCGCATGGTGGATCGCACCGTGCAGGCGGCGACGGCCGCCGGCAAGTGGGTGGGGGTGTGCGGCGGGATCGCCGGCGACCCCCGGGGTGCGGCGATCCTGACCGGGCTGGGGGTGACGGAGCTCAGCGTCTCGATCCCCAGTATCGCCGCGATCAAAGCCCAGGTGCGCCGCCTCTCTCTGGCCAAGGTGCAGGCCCTGGCCCGCCAGGCCCTGGCCTGCCGCACGGCCGCCGAGGTGCGCAGCCTGTCGTTCTAGCCGGTCGCAGGTTGGCAAGTTGCAGGTTGCAGGCATCGACCCTTCAACCTACAACCTGGAATTCGAAAGGTAGGTCAATCATGGGTCAAGAGAATCGGGTCGTCACCGTCACCATCAATCCCGCCATTGATCAGACCATCACCATTCCGAACTTCACGGCCGGCGCCGTGAACCGCGTCCAGTCGTCACAGATGGACCCCGGCGGCAAGGGGATCAATGTCGCTTCGTTCCTGGCCGACTTCGGCCAGCCTGCCACGGTCACCGGCTTCCTAGGCGCCGACAATGACAGCATCTTCCGCCGCCTGTTCGAGCGCAAGGGTATCGAGGACCGCTGCGTCCGTATCGCCGGCCAGACGCGCATCGGCGTCAAGGTCAGCGACGAGGTCCTCCATCAGACCACGGACATCAACTTCCCCGGCGAGACGCCCAGCCCGGCCGATATCGCGCACCTTTTCGAGATCCTGGCTGAGCTCGCCGCCACGCACGAGTGGTTTGTGCTTTCCGGCAGTATCCCGCGCGGGGTCCCTGCTGGCATCTACGAGGAAATGGTACGGACGCTGGCCGGCAAGAAGGTCGTGCTCGACACCAGCGGCGAGGGTTTCCGCCAGGCCGTGCCCGCGGGGCCCTGGCTTATCAAGCCCAACGTGGATGAACTGAGCGAATACGCCGGGAAGCCATTGGATTCACCCACGGCCATCCTGGAGCAAGCACACGCAGTCATGGGCCGCTACAACATCCACAGTGTGGTCATCTCAATGGGAAAGGAGGGAGCAATCTTCGTCGAAGGCGACGAGCCTGTCTGGGCGGTGCCCCCGGCCGTCGAGGTCAAGAGCACGGTGGGCGCCGGCGATGCAATGGTCGCGGGGATCGTCGTTGGGAAGATCCGCGGCCTTGCCCTGGCCGAGTGCGCCCGGCTGGCAACCGCCTTCTCGGCGACTGCCATCAGCCACATCGGATCGGGACTGCCCTCAATCGAAGCGGTTCAGTCGGCGAGGGAACGGGTCACCATCCGAGAGCTGTCTAAGGCAAAGTTTTAGCATCATGAAAGGAGCTGACATATGTCAAAAATCGTAGCAGTCATGGCCTGCCCGACGGGGATTGCCCACACCATTATGGCCGCGGAGGCCCTTGAGAAAACCGCGAAAGCCATGGGGCACACCTTGCGGGCAGAAATGCAGGGCTCAGTAGGGGCGCAGAACGTCCTCACCGAGCAGGAGATCCGCGATGCCGATATGGTGATCATCGCCACCGATATCCACATCAACATGGACCGCTTCGGCGGCAAGCCCGTCTATGCAGTCTCGACGAGCGACGCCATCCGCAAGACCCGCGCCGTGATCGAGGAGGCGCTGGCGGAGGCCGAAGAGACAAAAGCGGCTGCAGCCGCGCCAGCGCCGGCGGCTGTAGCGCCAATACCCGCTACCCCACCCCCGCCCGACGCCTCGAAGTTTCTGGTGGGTGTCACCTCGTGCCCCACCGGCATCGCGCACACTTTTATGGCAGCCGCAGCCTTGACTAAGGCAGCCAAGGCCCTGGGCTATGAGATAAAAGTTGAGACGCAAGGCTCGGTCGGCGCGCAGAACACCCTGACGTTCGAGGAGATCGGCCGGGCCGACGCCGTGATCATCGCCGCGGATGCCTTCGTGGACAAGACCCGCTTCGCCGGCAAGCGGCTCTACGAAACCTCGACCAAAGCCGCCCTGCACGAAGGGCAGGAGGTGGTCAAAAAAGCCCTGGCCTTACCGGAACCGGGAGGAACCGACCTGGCCGACCTGGCCAAGGAGATGAAAAAGGCCCGCGCCGCCAAGGTGACCGGCCCATACAAACACCTGATGACGGGCGTGTCGTACATGCTGCCCGTCGTGGTCGCCGGCGGCATCCTGATCGCCCTGGCGTTTGCTTTCGGCGGCATCAAACCTGAGGGGTATCCCGAAGGCACGCTGGCATGGGCATTGATGAAAATCGGTGGCAGTACGGCGTTTTCCCTGTTTGTGCCCGTGCTAGCGGCGTTCATCGCTTACTCGATCGCCGACCGGCCTGGCATCGCGCCCGGCATCATCGGCGGCTTGCTGGCCACCAGTGTAGGGTCCGGGTTCCTGGGCGGCCTCGTGGCCGGTTTCCTGGCCGGCTACCTGACACTTTGGCTGAACAACACCATCAAACTGCCGAAGAACCTGCAAGGCCTGAAACCCGTCCTGATCTTGCCGCTGCTCTCTACGTTGGTCGTCGGCCTGGCCATGATCTACCTCATCGGCCCGCCAATGAAAGTGGTCAATGACGCCATGACGAACTGGCTGAGCAGCATGCAGACCGGTAGCGCGGTCGTGCTCGGCCTGATCCTGGGTGCCATGATGGCCTTTGACATGGGCGGCCCGGTCAACAAAGCGGCTTATACCTTCTCGGTCGGCTTGCTGGCCAGCCAGATCTACACGCCGATGGCGGCGGTGATGGCCGCCGGGATGACGCCGCCGCTGGGCCTGGCGCTGGCCGCCACGCTCTTCAAGAACCGTTTCACCGCCGATGAGCAGGAAGCCAGCCCCGCCGCGGCCGTCCTGGGCATCTCGTTCATCACCGAAGGGGCGATTCCCTTCGCAGCGCGCGATCCGCTACGTACCATTCCATGTCTGATGGTTGGGTCTGCAGTGGCTGGCGCGCTTTCGATGATCTTCAAGTGCGGCCTGCATGTGCCCCACGGCGGCATCTTTGTGCTGCCCATCCCCAACGCGGTCGACAACCTGGGCGGCTATGTCCTGGCGATCGTCGTGGGGACCCTGGTCACGACGGGCATGCTGTTTGTCCTCAAGAAGCCGCTGGCGATGAAGGTACAGGCCTTCGCCAGGGAAGCAGCCGTCGCCTAGTCAAGCTCTTCGGGCCGACACGGGTCGGTTCACGAGCGTCTCAAGCGGTAAAGAGTAATAAGAGTGGGTGAGGCTTACAGAGGAGCCTCACCCACACCAGCCCGAATTGAAACGACTTGCAGGGAAGGTCGCTCTGTATGAATATGGACGAGAGCCAACTCCGCTATCTCCAGCTCCTTGCGAGGCAGTATCCTTCCATTCGAGCTGCATCTACGGCTATCGTCGACCTGAACGCCCAGCTCCATCTGCCCAAGGGCACCGAGCATTTCGTGTCCGATGTTCACGGCGAGTACGAGGCCTTTCGCCATGTGCTAAAGACCGGCTCCGGCTCGATCAAGCGCAGGATCGATGAGGTCTTCGGGAGATCTTTGTCAGAAGAAGAGAGACGGACCCTGGCGATGCTGATCTACTATCCCGAGGCGAAATTACCGCTCATTCTGATATCGGTGGTCGACAAAGTTGAATGGTATCGTACGACCCTCATGCGGCTGGTCAAGCTTAGCCGGGATATCTCGGGCAAATACCCGCGCGGCAGGGTCCGGTCGTTCCTACCAGACGACCTGGCCGGCGTCATCGAGGAGCTGCTGCACGAGCAAGAAAACGTCAAAGACAAAGCCGAGTACTATCAAAGCATCGTGGATACCATCATCGCCACCGATAGCACCGGTAGCGTCATTATCGCTCTGGTGGAACTGATCCAGCGGCTCGCCATCGCCCGGTTGCATGTGCTCGGTGACGTTTATGACCGCGGCCCGGCGGCCGATCAGATCATGCATACGCTGCTCGATCATCACAGCGTCGATTTGTTGTGGGGCAACCATGACATGTTGTGGATGGGCGCCGCCGCTGGCAGCGAGGCCTGCATCGCCAATGTCATTCGGATCGGGCTGCGCTACAACAACACCGGCACTTTGGAACACGGCTATGGCATCAGCCTTCTGCCCCTCGCCTCCTTCGCCATCGACACGTACGGCGATGATCCGTGTGAGCGCTTTTTGCCGCCCCCGGACGATGAGGACGAGTTCACCAGCGAAGAACGCAATCTCATCGCGAAGATGCACAAGGCGATCACCCTCCTGCAGCTCAAGCTGGAGGCGCAGATCATCCAGCGGCGCCCGCATTACCGGATGGCCAACCGGCTGCTCCTGGACAAGGTGGACTTCGCCAGCCGTACGATCCGTCTTGACGGCAAGGTCTATCCGCTGCTGGACGCCCATTTCCCCACCGTAGACCCCCAACAGCCCTATGAACTGACCCTGCGCGAACGCAATTTGATTGAAAGGCTGAAACTCTCCTTTACGAGTAGCGCCAGGCTCCAACGGCACGTACGTTTTCTGTTCTCCAAAGGCAGCATGTACCTGGTCTACAACGGGAACCTCCTGTTCCACGGCTGCATCCCTATGAACGAGGATGGTTCGTTCAAAGCCGTGCAGGTGGAAGATGAGCTGGTCTCCGGCCGGGCGCTGATGGAGCGATTCGATCGACTCGCGCGCCAGGGTTATTTTGCCACCGACAATCCGGCGCGCAAACAAGAGGGACTGGATACTATGTGGCGTCTGTGGAGCGATGCCCAGTCGCCCCTGTTCGGCAGCGAGAAGATGGCAACCTTTGAGCGCTATTTCATCGGCGACAAGGCGACACACGTCGAGAAACGGAACGCTTACTACGCCTTCCGGGACCGGGAAGCCAGCGCGCGCCAGATCCTCGCCGAGTTCGGCGTCAACCCCGACACAGGGCACATCATCAACGGCCACGTGCCAGTCAAGGTCAAGCGCGGGGAGAGCCCTGTCAAGGCCAATGGTAAGCTGCTCGTGATCGACGGCGGTTTCGCCAAAGCCTATCAGGAAGAAACTGGCATCGCGGGTTACACCCTGGTGTACAACTCATATGGCTTGCTGCTGGCTGCCCATCATCCCTTTGAGTCTGTTCTGAAAGCGATTGAAGAGGAAGGGAACATCACCTCGGACACCCAAATCCTGAACACAAACGATATCCGGATTCGCGTGAAAGACACCGATTTGGGCCGGAACATCCAACGGCAGATTGACGACCTGCAATCGCTTCTGACCGCATACCGCAGCGGGGTGATCCAGGAAAGTTGAAGCTGGAGGAAATCATGTCCTTACTGATTGACTCACCAGCCTGGCAGGCGCTGCTCAGACACCAACGGCAAATGGCCGACGTACATATGCGGGATTTGTTTGCCGAAGACCCCCAGCGATTTGAGCGGTTTTCCATGCGATGGGGGGATATCCTCTTTGATTACTCCAAAAACCGCATCACCGAAACGACCATGGCGCTACTGATCGATCTAGCGAATCAGGCAAACCTGCCCCAAACCATCGAGGCCATGTTCAACGGTGCGAAGATTAACATTACCGAAAACCGGGCGGTACTCCACATCGCCCTGCGCAACCGTTCCAACCGCCCCATCATGGTAGATGGTAAGGATGTGATGCCCGAGGTCAACCAGGTGCTCGCCAAGATGCGGACATTCAGCGATGCAGTGCGCTCGGGTACATGGAAAGGGTACACTGGCAATGCCATTACCGATGTAGTCAATATCGGCATCGGTGGCTCAGACCTCGGTCCTAAAATGGTCACCGAGGCTTTGAAGCCTTATGGCAAACCGGATCTCCGCGTGCATTTCGTTTCCAACGTGGATAGCAGCGACCTAACCGAAACCCTGAAACCCCTGAATCCCGAAACCGTACTGTTCTTGGTGGCCTCCAAGACTTTCACCACTCAGGAGACGATGACCAACGCCCATTCTGCCAGAGCATGGTTTCTTGCATCAGCTAAGGATGAAGCCGCGATTGCCAAGCATTTCGTGGCCTTGTCCACGAACACGGACCTCGTAGCTCGTTTTGGGATTGATACAGAAAACATGTTCGGGTTCTGGGACTGGGTTGGCGGACGCTATTCCTTATGGTCAGCCATTGGGCTCTCCATTGCTCTTTACCTGGGCATGGACCGTTTTGAAGAGTTGTTGAGTGGCGCCCACGCCGTGGATGAGCACTTTCGTACTACGCCCTTCGAGAGGAATATTCCCGTCATCATGGGCCTGCTCGGCATCTGGTACAACAACTTCTTTGGAGCCGAGTCACACGCCATTCTCCCATACGACCAGTATCTTATGCACTTTCCTGCCTATTTTCAACAAGGCGACATGGAAAGCAACGGAAAAAGCGTCAATCGCCAGGGTGAATGGGTCGATTATACGACTGGACCCATTATCTGGGGACAGCCTGGGACCAACGGGCAGCACGCTTTCTACCAGCTCATTCATCAAGGCACCAAGCTCATCCCATGCGACTTTCTGGCAGCGGCCTCTAGTCACAACCCCTTGGGAGAACACCATCCCATCCTACTTTCCAATTATCTAGCCCAGACTGAGGCCCTCATGAAGGGTCGAACCCCAGAGAAGGCGCGTGCCGAATTGGTAGCGGAAGGTTACACTGGCGAGAAGTTGGAAAGGCTCGTGGTGGCCAAAACCTTCCCTGGCAACAGGCCGACCAATTCTTTCCTCTACCCGAAGCTGACTCCTCAAATCCTTGGCTCGCTGATCGCCTTGTATGAACACAAGATCTTCACGCAGGGCGTCGTTTGGAATATTAACTCCTTTGACCAGATGGGAGTCGAGTTGGGCAAGCAGTTGGCGAAGGCCATCTTGCCAGAACTCAAGGGAGAACAGAGCATTTCATCCCATGACTCCTCAACCAATGGTCTCATCAACCACGCCAAGAGCTTGGGAAGGTCGGCTTGACTACCGAGGGGCACTACAATGGCTAAGGTAACGATACGCAGAGGCAAGTTCGAAGGAATAAATGCCGTAGCGAACAAGAACGGTATGCTCGTGGCGTTGGCGATCGATCCGCGCGGCTCACTCAAAAAGGCGATAGCGAGGGCCAAGGGCAGCGAGGCCAGCGATGCAGAGGTGATCGAGTTCAAGTCGCTGGTCGCGGAGGTCCTGACGCCCCACACCAGTGCGATTCTCCTGGACCCCGTATACGGCCGCGGGCCGAGCACCCACCGTGCGAAAACCTGCGGTCTGCTGCTGACGTATGAGTCGTCCAGCGACGATGCAGCGGTCAAAGGGCGCCAGCCCGATCTGTTTTCGGAGTGGTCGGTGTTACGCCTGAAAGCCGCAGGCGCGGATGCGATCAAGATTTGCCTCTACTACGATCCGGATGACGCTACGGAGATCAACACGATCAAGCAGGCCTTCGTCGAGCGGGTCGGGGCGGAGTGCCGGGCAAACGACATCGCCTTCTTTCTCGAGCCGATCTGCTATAGTGACGCGATCGGCGACGAGCAGAGCCAGGCGTTTGCGCGCGTCAAGCCGCACAAGGTCACTAAGTACATATGGGAGTTCTCGCAGCCGCAGTATGGTGTTGATGTACTGATGGTTGAGGTGCCCGTCAATGTGTGCTACGTCGCCGGCTCGACCGCCAACACTGAAGGCCTGGTGGTATACACGCGCGAGGAAGCGAAGGAACATTTCCGCGCCGCGGCCGCGGAGGCGCAGAAACCGTTCATGTACCTGAGCGCGGGCGTTACGTACGAGGTCTTCAGCGAGACGCTAGAGCTGGCTGGCGAGGCCGGGACGCCGTTTTCCGGCGCGTTGTGCGGCCGTGCAATGTGGCAGGGTGGCGTCCCCGAATACGGTAAAGGCGGCGCCGAGGCGGTACGCGCGTGGTTAAACCATGCCGGTGTCGGAGGAATGCAGGTACTGAACGCGGTGATAGCCAGGGGTGCTAAGCCCTGGTGGGATTTCTACGGCGGCAAAGAAAACATCGAGGTTGCAGGCTAAGCCGAAGCAAGAGGCTCAGAGGAGGGCTAAATGGACATGCAGATTGTTAAGGTCGAAGGCAGCGAGGTATTGGACTCGCGCGGAAACCCGACAGTGGAAGTGGAAGTCACGCTGGCTGATGGCTCAGTTGGCCAGGCCATGGTCCCTTCGGGCGCCTCCACAGGTGTCAACGAGGCAGTTGAACTGCGTGACGGCGACAAGAAGCGCTTCGGCGGCAAGGGTGTGCTCAAGGCTGTCGAGCACGTGAATACGGAAATTGCCGGAGCGTTGAAAGGTGTAGACGCCAGTGACCAGCGCGGGATCGACCTGGCGCTGATTGCGCTGGACGGCACGCCGAACAAGGGCAGGCTTGGCGCCAATGCCATCCTGGGTGTCTCGCTGGCTTGTGCCCGCGCGGCGGCAACGGCGCTTGGCGTGCCCCTCTACCGCTATCTGGGCGGCGTGGATGCCCATGTCCTGCCGGTGCCGATGTTTAACATCCTCAACGGCGGCAAACACGCCCAGAATTCAACGGATATCCAGGAGTTTATGCTCGTGCCGGCCGGCATGCCGAACTTCCGAGAGGCTGTGCGCTGCGGCGCCGAGGTGTATGCCGCGCTCAGGTCCGTGCTGCACGACCGGGGCGCCTCCACCAACGTCGGCGACGAGGGCGGTTTTGCGCCGTCGTTGCCGTCGAACGCAGCGGCCGTCGAAGTAATCCTCGCGGCCATTGAGAAAGCACGCTACAAACCAGGCCAAGACTGTTTCCTGGCCATCGACCCGGCATCCAGCTCGTTCTACAGCGACGGCCTCTATCACCTCGAACGCGAAGGGCGCAGCCTTACCAGCACGGAGATGGTCGATTTCTATGAAGATTGGGTCAACAAGTACCCCATCGTGAGCATCGAAGACGGACTGGCAGAGGATGACTGGGACGGTTGGCGCCTGCTCACCGAGCGACTCGGCAAGCGGGTGCAGCTGGTCGGCGACGACCTATTGGTGACCAACGTCACCTTCTTGCGTCGGGCGATTGGCGAGCAAAGCTGCAACAGCATCTTGATCAAGCTGAACCAGATCGGCACAATCACCGAGACGATCCAGGCCATCCAGGAAGCGCATCGCGCTGGCTGGACCGCGATCGTGTCGCACCGCTCGGGCGAAACGGAGGACACAACAATTGCCGATTTTGTGGTAGCGATGGGCACCGGGCAGATCAAGACCGGTGCGCCAACTCGCAGCGAACGGACGGCGAAATACAACCGCCTGATGAAGATCGAGGCGGAATTGGGCACGAACGCGGTCTTCAAGGGCCTGGCCACCTACCCATTAGCGTCGAAGTAGCCTTGGTTCTCTGGATGGCCCAAAGGAACAGACAGGAGGATGCTTTGCGCATACCATTGATCGCTGGCAACTGGAAGATGTACAAGACGGTGGACGAGGCGATCGACCTGGTCAGGGCGCTGCTGGACGGGCTAGGCATAGTGCCCGGCCGCGAGGTGGTGGTTTGTCCACCCTATACAGCGCTCTACCCGGTTGCATCGCTGCTCGCCGCTACGCCGATTGGGCTGGGAGCGCAAGACTTGTTCTACGAGCCGCAGGGCGCTTATACGAGCGCAATTTCGCCGTTGATGCTGCGAGATATTGGGTGCCATTACGTTATCGTCGGTCACAGCGAGCGCCGCCAGTACTTCGGCGATGACGACGCGATCGTCAACCGCAAACTGCGGGCCGCCCTGACCCATGGCCTGCACCCAATCTTGTGTGTAGGCGAGAGTAAACCTCAGCGCGATGCGGGCAAGGCAGAGCCAGTGGTGGTAGGGCAGGTACAGGCGGGACTGGCTGAGGTCAGTTCAGCTCAGTTGGCCGAGGTGGTGATCGCCTACGAGCCAATCTGGGCCATCGGCACCGGTGACACGGCCACCGCCGCCGATGCGCAGGCAATGCACGCCACCATCCGGGCGACTCTGGCGGCGCTCTTTACGCCCGAATTGGCCGACCGTGTGCGCATCCAATACGGCGGCAGTGTTAAGCCGGATAATGTGGACGAGTTGATGGCGCAGCCTGATATTGATGGCGCTCTCGTGGGCGGGGCTTCGCTGACCGCCGATAGCTTTCTGCGCATCGTCCACTTCTGTTAGAGGAACTGGAGGGAAAGGCAATGCCCAAGCAAACCGTTCGCGATATCGACTGTAAAGGCAAGCGCGTGTTGATGCGCGTCGACTTCAACGTGCCGATGGCCAACGGCGTCGTGACTGACGACAAGCGCATCAGGGCTGCGCTGCCGACGATCCAGTACGTGCTCGACCAGGGCGCGTCACTGATCCTGATGAGCCATCTGGGCCGGCCCAAGGGTGCCGGGTTTGATCCCGAGTTCAGCCTGAAGGCCGCGGCAGAGGCGCTGGCCAAGCTGCTGGGCAAGCCCGTGCAGATGGCCCCCGATTGCGTCGGCCCCGAGGTCGAGGCAATGGCCAAGGCCCTTAAACCCGGCGACGTGCTAATGTTGGAAAACACGCGCTTCCACGAGGGGGAAGAGAAGAACGACCTCGAACTGGCCAAGCAGATGGCCGCTTTGGGTGACATCTACGTGAACGACGCCTTTGGCTCGGCACATCGCGCCCACTCCTCTACCGAGGGTGTGGCTCGTTTCTTGCCTGCCGTCTCCGGCTTCCTGATGGAGCAGGAGCTGGAGTACCTGGGCCGCGCCACCGAAAACCCGGCGCATCCTTACGTCGCCATTCTGGGTGGCGCCAAGGTCAGCGACAAGATCGCCGTAATCGAGAACCTGCTGGCCCGCTGCGACAGGTTGATCATTGGGGGAGGCATGGCCAACACCTTCCTGGCCGCCAAAGGATACAACATGCAGGACAGCCTGGTGGAAGCCGGTGCGGTGGAAACCGCCAAGACGATTATGGCGAAGGCCAGCGATAGGCTGATGCTGCCGGTCGACGCGGTGGCGGCCGACAAGTTCGACGCCGAGGCGGCGAGCCAGGTTGTGGACGTGGACAAGGTGCCGGCTGGCTGGCGCATGCTCGATATCGGCCCCAAGAGCATTGAGAAGTTCGGCGAGGTGCTCAAGTCCGCCAAGCTGGTGGTCTGGAACGGCCCGATGGGCGTGTTCGAGTTCCCTAAGTTCGCAGAGGGCACGTTTGCCATCGCCAGGCTATTGGCGACCACCGGGGCCACCACCGTCATCGGCGGCGGCGACAGCGCCAGCGCGGTCAAGAAAGCCGGCGTTGCCAAGCAGATGACCCATGTTTCCACAGGCGGCGGGGCGTCGCTGGAGTTCCTGGAAGGCCGGGTGCTGCCAGGGGTGGCGGCGCTCAACGACAGCAAATAGGAGGAAGCTATGAACAAAGTCATGCTGCTCCGCCACGGCGAGAGTACCTGGAATATGGAGAACCGCTTCACCGGTTGGACGGACGTCGACCTGTCCGAGCGCGGCCTCGCCGAGGCCCATCGCGCCGGACAACTCCTCAAGGCGCAAGGCTATGTCTTTGACGTGGCTTTTACGTCGGTGCTCAAGCGGGCCATCCGCACCTTGTGGATCACTATGGATGAAATGGACTTGATGTGGATCCCGGTCTACAACTCGTGGCGGTTGAACGAACGCCACTACGGAGCCCTGCAAGGGCTCAATAAGGCCGAGACGGCAGCGAAGTACAGTGACGCACAGGTGAAGATCTGGCGCCGCAGCTACGACATCCAGCCCCCGGCGCTAACTGAAGATGACCCGCGCTGGCCCGGCCACGACCCGCGTTACCAGGACCTCGCGCCACAAGATGTCCCACTCACAGAGTGCCTGAAAGATACCGTGGCCCGCTTTCTACCCTATTGGCACGACGCCATCGCTCCGGCAGTCAAGTCAGGCGCGCGAGTGATCCTTGCAGCCCATGGCAACAGCCTGCGGGCGCTGGTCAAGTACCTCGATAACATCTCCGACAACGAAATTGTCGAGTTGAATATCCCAACCGGCGTGCCGTTGGTCTACGAGCTTGACGCGGATCTCAAGCCCATCAAGCATTACTATCTGGGTGACCCGGACGAAATCCGCAAGGCCCAGGAAGCAGTGGCGATGCAGGGCAAGTCCAAGGGCTAATCCAGCTGGTACCAGCAGGTCGCTGAGAACCACGGGTTCAAACAGGAGTAACAAAAATGACAAGTAATGCCGATTTGCTCACAACGACCCGGACGCTCACGCTGAAGGCGCCCTTGTCCGGCTACCTGGTGCCCATCGAGCGTGTCCCTGACCCGGTTTTCTCCCAGAAGATGGTAGGTGACGGGATCGCGCTGGATCCGCTCAGCCAAACTTTAGTGGCGCCTTGTGACGGCGAGGTCGTCATGCTGCATCCCGCGAACCATGCGTTGACGCTGGCAACCGAGGATGGTATCGAGCTGCTGATGCACATTGGCCTGGATACCATCAACCTGAAGGGCGATGGATTCACTCCCAGGGTCAAAAACGGTGACAAAGTCAAGGCCGGCGCCCCACTCATCGACTTCGATGCGGACTTTGTCGCCACTCATGCCAAGAGTCTGCTCACGATGATCGTGGTGACCAACCCCGATCGCGTGGTGTCCTTCAGGGCTCACGCTGGCGCCGTCACCACAGGGCTGGATCCAATCCTGGACCTGGAGCTGGCGGGTGATGGCGCCAAAGCTGCTGCTGGAGCAGCGGGCGTGCCCATCACCTCAAAGGCGATCCTGATCTCCAATACCGCCGGCCTCCATGCTCGTCCAGCAGCGGTGCTGGCCAACGTGGCCAAGAAGTTCGCTTCTGATATCTGGGTGCAGCGGGGCGATGGTCGGGCCAACGCCAAGAGCGTAACCGGCCTGATGAACCTGGACATTCGCTACAACGACAAGGTGAACCTGGTCGCGCAAGGCTTAGACGCCCAAGACGCGATCAACTCCCTGGCACCTCTGATCCTATCGGGTCTGGGCGAGGAGGGTTCATCTGCGCCCGCACCGGCCAGCCGAATCGTGGCCGAGATTGCCAGACCAGTGCCCGCGCGGCGCTCTGAGGATCCCAATCTACTGCTCGGCGTCACGGCCTCACCGGGATTGGCGGTTGGCAATGTCTTCCAGGTACGCCATCAGGACCTGGCAGTGGGTGAGACGGCCGACGATGCCGAGGCGGAAGAACTCAAGCTAGCGGATGCGAAAGAGACGTCAAGGCGCCAGTTGGAGGCCCTGCAGTACCAACTGCACGGCCAGGCCGACGCCAATAAGGCCGCCATCTTCGCCGCCCACCAGGAGGTGTTGGACGATCCTGAGCTGCACGACATGGTACGCAGCGCTATCCTCAAAGGCAAGAGCGCCGCCTTCGCCTGGCAGCAAATGATCAACACACAAGCCGAGCAACTGGCCAGGATGAACAACGCGCTTCTGGCGGCCCGCGCCGCCGACGTGCGCGATGTCGGCCAGCGCGTGATGCAGAACCTTACCGGCATAGGCCCCCGCAAGATCGACGCTCCCGCCAACAGCATCCTGGTGGCAGAGGAACTCACGCCTTCCGATACTGCCAACCTGGATCGCAGCAAGGTCCTCGGGGTTTGCACCACACTTGGCAGCGCGACTTCCCATGCCGCTATCATAGCCCGTTCGCTAGACATCCCGGCGGTGGCCGGAA
>Ga0209286_1000021_pt1 | contig 26031 bp, 30 predicted proteins | sample PPLLak1March2015_2_FD_187250 | JGI IMG/M metagenome (GOLD analysis project Ga0209286, IMG submission 187250) | Freshwater sediment microbial communities from Prairie Pothole Lake near Jamestown, North Dakota, USA - PPLs Lake P8 Core (3) Depth... | ecosystem: Environmental > Aquatic > Freshwater...
ATCCGGCCAAGCGCATCGTCATGCTCGCCAGCGGCAAGACCGTCGAATATGACCGTCTGGTGATGTCGCCGGGCATCGATTTCCGCTGGAACGCCATCGAGGGCTACGACGAGGCCGCAAGCGAACTGATTCCCCATGCCTGGAAGGCCGGCCCGCAGACCGTGCTGCTGCAGAATCAGCTGCAGGCCATGCCCGACGGCGGAACCGTGATCATGAACCCGCCGCCCATGCCTTTCCGCTGCCCGCCCGGACCGCCCGAGCGCGCGAGCATGATCGCCAACTACCTCAAGGCCAACAAGCCCAAGTCGAAGATCCTCATCCTCGATTCCAAGGACAGCTTCTCCAAGCAGGGCCTGTTCCTCAGCGCGTGGAACGAACTTTATCCGGGCATGATCGAATGGGTGCCGGCCAACAAGGGCGGCAAGGTCGTCCGCGTGGACCCCAAGACCCGCACCGTCTTCACCGAAGTTGGCGACGAGCACAAGGGCGACGTCGTCAACATCATCGCACCACAGCGCGCCGCTGCGATCGCCACCGCCAGCGGTCTCGCCAACGACGCAGGCTGGTGCCCGGTCAACCAGCACACCTTCGAGTCCACGCTGGTGCCGAACGTCCACGTCATCGGCGACTCCGCGGTTGCTGGCGCCCTGCCGAAGTCGGGCCACTCCGCCAACAACATCGCCAAGATGACCGCGGCGGCCATCGTTTCGCTGTTCCGCGGCGTACCGTTGCCGACGCCCTCGCACGTCAATACTTGCTACAGCTTGGTGGGTCCGGAATACGGTATCAGCATCGCCGCGGTCTACCGCCTCGGCGAGGACGGCGTTCTGGCCGGCGTGAAAGGCGCCGGGGGTGTCAGCCCGGCGACGGCATCGGAACTGTTCCGCGCGCAGGAAGCCAACTTTGCCCAGGGCTGGTACGCCAGCATCACCGCCGACAGCTTCGGCTGAAACCTCGTTGCTGCGGGGAATCGGGGCGGCCGGCAGGCCGCCCCTTTTTCGTTGCGGCAGGGCGTGCCATGGTCAGGGCAAGCTGCCATGCGCGGGCCTGTGTGATGCCCGACGCTCTTGCCGTGCCCGGCGGAATGCCGCACCATACGGGCACCCATCCAACTGACACGGAGTACACATGAACCCCCGCCACGCCTCGCTCGTCGCCCTTACCACGCTCGCCCTCCTGCTCGGCGGCTGCGAAAAGCCCTCTACCGAAGCGAAGAGCGAAGCCGTCGCGACGGTGGGCGGCGAGAAGATCCTCGAAGCCGAGCTCAACCTCGCCCTGGCACGCCTCGGCGAACTCGATGAGGCCCAGTCGGCGGAAGCCAGGGCCAAGCTGCTGCAGTCCCTGATCGATCAGCGTCTGATCACCCAGGCGGCGCAAAAAGCCGGACTGGACAAGGAACCCGTGGTGGAAATCGCCATGGCTTCCGCCAGCCGCCAGGTGCTGGCGGAAGCCTACGCCGAGCGCAATTTCAAGGATGTCGCCACGCCGTCCGACACCGAGATCGCCGAATACTTCGAACAGCATCCCGAACTGTTTTCGCAGCGCCGAATTTACCGCATCCAGGAACTCGACCTGCAGGTCGACGCTTCGCGTATGGCCGATGTCGAGGCCAAGCTGAGGTCCAGCCATTCACTCGGTGACTTCGTCAACTGGGTCAAGGAGCAGGGCATCGAGGGCAAGACCGCGGTGGCGGTCAAGCCGGCCGAGCAGATCCCGGCGGCATTGCTGGCCCGCCTCAGCCAGATGAAGGATGGCCAGGTCGCTGTCCTGCCGGGCCGCCCCGGGCACGTGGTGATCCAGCAACTGCAGGAAAGCCAGCTGCAGCCGGTGACGCTGGAGCAGGCCAGGAACGCCATCGAGCGTGCGCTGACGACGCAAAAGCGCAAGGAACTGATGGAAGCCGATCTGAAGAAGCTGCGTGAAGCTGCCAAGATCGAATATGCGACAGGCTATGCCCCGGCGGCGGAAGCAAAAGTTGAGGCAGCGGAGCCAAAAGTTGAGGCCGCGGAAACACAAGTTGAGGAGGAATCGGTCGATAAGAAGGAAGAAGCGAACGGCGAAAAGGCCGAACAAAAACCTGCTGAATGATGATCAAATGATTCTTGTAACTGGCGGCGCCGGCTTCATCGGCGCCAACTTCGTGCTGGACTGGCTGGCGGCGAGCGACGAGCCGGTCATCAATCTCGACAAGCTCACCTACGCCGGCAACCTGGAAAATCTCCGCTCGCTGAATGGCGATGCGAGGCATGTTTTCGTCCAGGGCGATATCGGCGACCGCAGCCTGGTCGAGGGTTTGCTGACCCGCTACCGGCCGCGCGCGGTGATCAACTTCGCCGCCGAGAGCCATGTCGACCGTTCCATCCACGGTCCCGGCGAGTTCATCCAGACCAACGTCGTCGGCAGCTTCAACTTGCTCGAATCGGTGCGCGCCCACTGGTCGCAGTTGCCCGCGGACGAGCAGGCGGCGTTCCGTTTCCTTCACGTGTCGACCGACGAGGTGTACGGCTCGCTCGGCCCGAATGATCCTGCCTTTTCCGAAACCACCGCTTATGCGCCGAACAGTCCGTATTCGGCGTCGAAGGCCGCCTCCGACCATCTGGTGCGGGCCTATCACCACACCTACGGGCTGCCGGTGCTGACCACCAACTGCTCGAACAACTACGGTCCGCTGCAGTTTCCGGAAAAGCTCATCCCGCTGGTGATCCACAATGCCCTGGCGGGCAAGCCGCTGCCGATCTACGGCGACGGCAGCAACATCCGCGACTGGCTTTACGTCAGCGACCATTGCAGCGCGATCCGGCGGGTGCTGGAGGCCGGACGTCTGGGCGAGACCTACAACATCGGCGGCTGCAACGAGAAGACCAATCTCGAGGTGGTGAAGACGCTCTGCAGCATTCTCGACGAACTGCACCCCGGCTCGCCGGTCACGCCGCACGCCAGCCTGATCACCTACGTCAAGGATCGACCCGGTCACGACCAGCGCTATGCGATCGACGCCCGCAAGATCGAGCGTGAACTCGGCTGGACGCCCAGCGAGACCTTCGAGAGCGGCATCCGCAAGACGGTCGCCTGGTTTCTCGACAACCAGGACTGGGTCGCCCACGTCACCAGCGGCGAATACCGCCACTGGGTGTCGAAGAATTACGCTGGCAGCGCAGCATGAGCACGCGCAAGGGCATCATCCTCGCCGGCGGCTCTGGCACCCGGCTGTATCCCATCACTCAGGCGGTCTCCAAGCAGCTGCTGCCGGTATACGACAAGCCGATGGTTTACTACCCGCTGACCACGCTGATGCTGGCCGGGATCCGCGACATTCTGCTGATTTCCACCCCGCAGGACACGCCGCGCTTCGAGCAACTGCTCGGCGATGGCTCGCAGTGGGGATTGCATATCGAGTACGCGGTACAGGCCGCGCCCGAGGGTCTGGCACAGGCTTTCATCATCGGCGCCGACTTCATCGGCAATGATCCCAGCGCGCTGGTGCTGGGCGACAACATCTTCTACGGACATGACCTGGCCGGCGACCTCAAGGCTGCGAGTGCCAAGACATCGGGTGCTACGGTGTTCGCCTATCCGGTTACGGATCCCGAACGCTACGGTGTGGTCGAGTTCGACGCGGCGGGCCATGCGATCAGCCTCGAGGAAAAGCCGGCGCAGCCGAAGTCGCGCTACGCCGTCACCGGCCTGTATTTCTACGACCAGCGGGTGGTCGACGTCGCCCGGGCCTTGAAGCCCTCGTCGCGCGGCGAGCTGGAGATCACCGACGTCAACCGCCAGTACCTCGAATGGGGCGAGCTCGACGTCCAGGTGATGGGTCGCGGCCAGGCCTGGCTCGACACCGGCACCCATGATTCGCTGATCGAGGCGGCGCTCTATATTCAGACGATCGAGAAGCGTCAGGGCCTGAAGATCGCCTGTCCGGAAGAGATCGCCTACCGCCAGGGCTTCATCGATGCCGCCCAGCTGCAGGCGCTGGCCAAGCCGCTGATGAAGAACGGCTATGGGCTGTACCTGATGGACGTATTGAACGACCGGGTGTTCTGATGCAGGTCATCGAAACCCAGCATCCCGAGGTATTGCTGCTGCGGCCCAAGGTCTTCGGCGATGCGCGCGGCTTCTTCTTCGAGAGCTACAACCGCAAGGCCTACGCCGAACTCGGGATCGACGCCGAATTCGTGCAGGACAACCACTCGCGCTCGGCGAAGGGCGTGCTGCGCGGGCTGCACTATCAAATCCAGCAGCCGCAGGGCAAGCTGGTGCGCGTGGCGGTCGGCGAAGTGTTCGACGTCGCGGTCGACCTGCGCCGCGGCTCGCCGCATTTCGGCCGCATCGCCACCATGCACCTGTCGGCCGAGACCCACGACATGGCGTGGATCCCGCCGGGCTTCGCCCACGGCTTCCTGGTGCTGTCCGGATACGCCGAATTCCTCTACAAGACCACCGATTACTACGCGCCGCAGCACGAGCGCAGCCTGCTGTGGAACGACCCGGAACTCGCCATCCCCTGGCCGCTGGATGGCGAGCCGCTGCTGTCCGCCAAGGACCAGGCTGCGCTGCCGCTGGCCGAGTGCGAGGTGTTCGCTTGAGAATCCTGCTCACCGGCGTCAATGGCCAGGTGGGATGGGAGCTGCAGCGTACGCTCGCGCCGCTCGGCGAGGTGATCGCGGCCGACCGCGGTCTTCTCGATCTGGCCGACACGGCCGGCATCCGCAGCCGGGTGGAGGCGATCGCCCCCGACCTGATCGTCAACCCGGCCGCCTACACTGCGGTCGACAAGGCCGAATCGGAGCCCGAACTGGCGCACGCCATCAATGCCGCGGCGCCGGGTGAACTGGCTGGGTGCGGGATTCCGCTGGTGCATTTTTCGACCGACTACGTGTTCGACGGGAAGAAGCCCGGCGCCTACGCGGAAGACGACATGCCCAACCCGCTTGGGGTGTATGGCGCCACCAAGCTGGCCGGCGAAAAAGCCGTGCAGCGTGCCGCCATCCAGCACCTGATCCTGCGCACCAGCTGGGTCTACGGCAGGCGCGGCCGCAATTTCCTGTTGACCATGCAGCGCCTGGCGCGCGAGCGCGACAGCCTGGCGGTAGTCGACGACCAGTTCGGCGCACCGACCTGGTCGCGCCTGATCGCCGAGGCGACCGCACTGGTGATCGCACGCTGGCTGAATCACCCGAATCAGACCGCAAGCTCCGGCGTCTATCATCTGAGCTGCGGCGGCCGCACCAGCTGGCATGGCTTCACCGCCGCGATCCTGGCGCACATGGCCGCCGACGGCGAGGAGAAGCTCGCCCACCTGAATCCGATCCCGACCTCCGGCTACCCGACGCCGGCGGCACGCCCGGCCAACTCGCAGCTCGACAGCGGCAAGCTTGCCGCCGCCTTCGGGGTGAGGCTGCCCGACTGGCAGATTGCACTGGCCCTGTGCCTGGAACGGAATTTGCCTCCATCGACGAATTGACTCATTCAGCAGAGCACACGACATGACCCCCATCCATCCCGTGATTCTCTCCGGCGGCTCGGGCACTCGCCTGTGGCCCTTGTCCCGCGCGGCCTTGCCCAAGCAATTGCTGCCGCTGGCCAGCGAGCGCAGCCTGCTGCAGGACACCGTCAGCCGATTGGCAGACATGCCGGAAATCCTCGCGCCGATGATGGTATGCAACGTCGAGCACCGCTTCATGATCGCCGAGCAGATGCGGCAGATCGGCGCCAGCCCGCGCGCCATCGTGCTCGAGCCGGTGGGACGCAATACCGCACCGGCGATCGCTGTCGCCGCGCTGATGCTGTCGCGCGCCGACCCCGACGCGCTGATGCTGGTGCTGCCGGCCGACCATCTGATCAGCGATGTCGCGGCGTTCCACCACGCCATCCGCGTGGCAGCCGCGGCGGCGCAGCGGGGCCACCTGGTCACTTTCGGCATCGTCGCCGCCACCCCGGAGACCGGCTACGGCTACATCCATAAGGGCGTGCCGCTGGCGGACAGCGGCCACGCCTTCGCGGTCGAGGCCTTCGTCGAAAAGCCCGACCTCGCCACCGCCCAGCGATACGTCGATTCCGGCGATTACTTCTGGAACAGCGGCATGTTCCTGTTCCGCGCCAGGGATTTTCTCGACGAACTGCAGGCCCTGCGTCCCGACATACTCGAAGCCAGCCGTGCGGCGCTCGATGCCGCCACGCCCGACCTCGACTTCGTCCGCCTCGATCCGGCCGCGTTCGAGGCCTGCCCGTCCGACTCGGTCGACTATGCGGTGATGGAACACACCCGCCGCGCTGCGGTGGTGCCGGCCGACATCGGCTGGAACGACATCGGATCCTGGTCGGCCCTGTGGGAAGTGGCGAACAAGGACGGGCAGGGCAACGCCGTGCGCGGCGACGTTTTGCTGGAAGACTCGCGCAACAATTTCATCCGCGCCGAATCACGCATGGTGGCGATGCTCGGCGTATCCGACCTGGTGGTGGTGGAAACCGCCGACGTGGTGCTGGTGGCGAGGAGGGACCAGGTGCAGGAGGTGAAGAAGCTGGTCGACCGCATGAAGGCGGAAAAGCGCTGCGAGCACCTGATCCACAAGCAGGTTTACCGTCCCTGGGGCTGGTACGAAGGCATCGACGAGGGCGAGCGCTTCCAGGTCAAGCGCATCATGGTCAAGCCGGGCGAGAAGCTCAGCCTGCAGATGCATCATCATCGTGCCGAGCACTGGATCGTGGTGTCGGGAACAGCCAAGGTCACCCGCGACGGCGAGGTGACGCTGCTGACCGAAAACCAGTCGACCTACATCCCGCTCGGCACCTCGCACCGCCTGGAAAATCCCGGCAAGATCGAGCTGCACATGATCGAAGTGCAGTCGGGTTCGTATCTCGGCGAGGACGACATCGTGCGCTTCGAGGACATGTACAAGCGCAGTTGACGCAGTTTGGCTCCGGGCCTAGGCGAAGCGCAGTCTTCGCCTAGGACGCCAGTCTGAGGATGTCCAGATAGCCCTTGCGGCTCATCGCCAGCGCTTCGCCCAGTTCCTGCGCGCACTTTTCTGCGTCGTCGCACAAACCGCTTTCCTTCATCGCCTCGAGCGTCGCGTCTGCGGCCTGCGCATCCAGCAGGCGCAGCCAGCGTGTCCATTTGGCGCGTTCGCTGGCGACGCTGAGCGGCGCGGACAGGCCGGAACGGCGCAGTTCGGCGGCACGGCTGACCAGGCGCAGCTTGGCGGCTTCGAACTGGGGCGGCAGGGGGCGGGCGAGGTCGAAGGCGAAGTCCAGGCGATAGACGTCACCTTCAGGGCGCGGTGCGGCAGGGGGCGGCGGCCGCCAGCTCAGCTCCTCGGGCGTCGGTGGGGTGGACCGCGCCGGGTTCAGCGGAAACTTGTGGAAGCCCCATTTCGCCCCCATCCAGCATTCGATCAGCACGCGTTCGTCGTCGACCACGCACAGTTCGCCGGTGGCATCGTCGACGCTGTCCGGGGCTGCGCCGGGCAAGGGGCCGTAGGCGCGCGGATCCTGCTTCCAGCGCTGGAAGTCGCGCCGAGGCGGCGCGCCGTACTGGGTCTCGAGCGCCTGCCAGATCGCGATGAAGCCGGTGTAGTCGGACTGGTAGTCGGGATTGCGGCGGAGGAATTCCCATGCCCACTGGTCGCGGGTCAATTCGGCACAAGCGGCGTAATCCGCGGACGAGCGCCAGTCCATTTCAGATCGGCAGGAAGACCATCGTCGCGACGTTTACCACGCCGAAGCGGATCGCGCGGTTGGTCTTGTCCTCGACGACTCTTGCCAGCGTGTCCTGGATGCCGATGAGCTTGCCGAACTCACGTTCGAAGCTGAGATTAGGTATGGCGTCGGCTTCCATGCTGTTGGAGAGCAGCACCGGCTCGCCCCTGGCATTGCGGGCATTCGAGAGTTTCCAGACCACTGCCTCGGTGTTGCGCGCTGCGTTGTAGAGCTTCTGCGCGTCGAGCTCGCTGATCAGATAGAACTCGGTCTGGTGGTTGAATGCGGTCATCTGCATCACCAGCAAGCCTTGCATCAGAGCCCTGACGCGGTCGCCGTCGTAGTCGTCGCGCCAGGGATCGAGCAGGGCGCTTTGCCACGGCAGATTTTGCCAGGACGACAGGTGCCAGTAATTGAGCGGGCGAAACAGGGCGGCGGTGGCGTCTTCGGCGCTGCCATGGCCGGACTTGCGCCATTCGGCGGGATTGCGCCGGTACAGCTTGACGGTGAGGTTTTGCAGGATGGCGAGAATTTCCTGCTGGTGGATTTCCACGGCGCTGTCGATATCGCTCTTTGCCAGATCGCGAATACTGAAAGGACGCGCGCTGCTGCTGCCATCCTTGCGCTGAATCGACGGGCTGGCGCAGCCGGCAAATATCAGGCTGGCGAGCAGGGCGGCAAGAAGAACGGATCGGCTCACGAAGAGCAGCTTACCTCAATCTGCCGCGCCCAGTCAGGGGGTTCGGCGGCGTAGGCGTCATGCTCCGGTTGTTCGTCGAACGGCCGTGCCAGCAGCTGGTGCAGGCGATCGACCTCGCTGTAGTCGTGATGGTCCGCGGCGCGGCGGATGGCGATCTCGGCGAGATGGTTGCGCAGGATGTACTTGGGATTGAGGCGCCGCATCCCTGCCGCGCGTTCGCCATCCACCGAAGCTTGCTGGCGCAGCGCCGCGGCGTAGCGTACTGCCCAGGTGTCGAAGGCCGCGCGGTCGAGGAACAGGTCGCGCAGCGGGGCGTTGGCGACGCCAGGCCGACTGTCGAAGTCGCACAGGCGGCGCATGAAGATCGTGTAGTCGACGCGGTTCTGCGCTAGCAGCTGCAGCGCATCCATGATCAAGCCAGCGGTTTCGCTGGCGGGTGGCAGGCCGAACTTCGCCGCCATGCGCTCGAGGTAGGTACGGCCGAACACCTGCGGGTATTCGGCGATCGCCTGCGAGGCGGTTTCCACCGACATCAGCGGTACCAGTGCCTGCGCCAGCTTGGTGATGTTCCACGCCGCGATATCGGGCTGCTGGTCGAAGGCGTAGCGCCCGCCGGTGTCGGAATGGTTGCAGATGTAGCCGGGATCGAAGGCGTCGAGGAAGCCGAACGGACCGTAGTCGAGCGTGAGGCCGAGGATCGACATGTTGTCGGTGTTCATCACCCCGTGCGAGAAGCCGACCGCCTGCCACTGCGCCATCAGTTCGGCAGTGCGCAGTGCGACTTGGCGCAGGAACTCCGGGTAGGGATCGGATAGTGTTGCCAGATCAGGGTAGTAGCGGGCGATGACGTAATCGGCCAGATGTTTGATCGGCTCGACCTGGTTGCGGTAATAAAAAACCTCAAATGACCCGAAGCGCACGAAGCTCGGCGCCAGCCGCGTCACCAGCGCGGCGGTCTCTTCATCCTCGCGGTAGACCGGGTGGTCGCTGCCGACGATGGCCAGCGCACGCGTGGTGGGAATGCCGAGCGCATGCATCGCCTCCGAGCAGAGGAATTCGCGGATGCTCGAGCGCAGCACCGCGCGACCGTCGCCGCCGCGCGAGTAGGGAGTACGGCCGGCACCCTTTATCTGCACTTCCCAGCCTTCGCCGGCGGCATTCTTCACTTCGCCTAGCAGGATCGCGCGGCCGTCGCCGAGCTGCGGCACATAATGGCCGAACTGGTGGCCGGCATACAGCGCGGCGATCGCTTCCATCCCCGGCAACAGGCGATTGCCGGCGAGCGTCTCAATCATCTCCGGGCGCCTGATCTCGCCCTCGTCGAGGTCGAGCAATGCCAGTGCCTGCGGGCTGTAGGCGACAAGATAGGGGTCGGGCACCGGTGTCGGGCAGACCCGGGAATAGAACGACTCGGGCAGCCTTGCGAAGCCGTTGTCGAAGCGAAGCAATTCCAGTTTGGCCATGCAGGAATTCTACGGGCTCGGATGGCGGGTGCGACCCGGCGAACGGCAGGGTTATCGAAGCCCCGCCGAGGTGGCCTGCGCCAGCTCCGTGGCCGGTGCCGCGACTGGTCGGCGACAGGGATAGATGCCATCATCGTGGTTTTTCCGAGCCGACCCTGCGCCGATGTCCGCCGCTTTGCCGCATTCCCTGCGCGCCCTGCGCGCACGCGACTTTCGCATCTATTTCGCGGGCCAGCTGGTTTCGGTCGCCGGTACCTGGATGCAGCAGATCGCCATGGCCTGGCTGGCCTACCGGCTCACCGATTCGGCCCTGGTGCTGGGGCTGCTCGGCTTCGCCAGCCAAGTGCCGATCCTGTTGTTCGCGCCGCTGGGCGGCGTCTGGTCGGACCGCATCGACCGCCGCCGCCTAATGATGACTACCCAGGTGCTGGCGATGCTGCAGGCGCTGACGCTTGCGCTGCTGACCTGGCAGGGCTGGGTCTCGCCGGCGCTGCTGATTGGCCTGGCCTTTGTGCTCGGCTGCATCAATGCCGTGGACATTCCCGCGCGCCAGTCGCTGGTGGTCCATCTGGTGTCCGACCGCGCGCTGCTGCCCAATGCGATCGCGCTCAATTCCTTCATGATGAACGCGACGCGCTTCGTCGGCCCGGCGCTGGCGGGGATCATCGTCGCCTGGGCAGGGGAGGAAGTGTGCTTCCTGCTCAACGCGTTGTCCTACCTGGCGGTGCTGGTCGCGCTGGCCGCGCTGCACACCCGGCCCGGCGGCGGGGAGATCAAGCCGGCCCTGCAAGCGCTGCGCGAGGGACTGTCCTACACTCTCGGCCACCGCGACATCCGGCTGTTCCTGTTGCTGGTCGCTTCGGTGAGCTTCCTGATCGCGCCCTACGTGGTGATGATGCCGCTCTATGCCCGCACCACGCTGGGAGGCGATGCGCGCACGTTCGGACTTCTGGTCAGCAGCGCCGGTGCCGGTTCGCTCATGGCGAGCCTGTTCCTGGCTTCGCGGGTGTCGATCTCGCAGCTGGCCGGGCAGGTCGGTGCGGCGGCCCTGCTGGCCGGAACGGCGCTGGTGGCTTTCGCGCTCAACAGCGTAGCGCTGCTCGCTTATCCGATCCTGATGGTGCTCGGCTTCTCCGTGGTGCTGGTCGCCGCCGGCAGCAACACGCTGCTGCAGAGCTGGGTGCGCGACGACATGCGCGGACGGGTGATGGCCATCTTCACCATGGCTTTCCTCGGCATCGCGCCGCTGGGCAGCCTGGCGTTGGGCAGCGCGACGCATTTTCTCGGGGTGCGCCCGGCGCTGGTGTCGTTCGGCGCGGTGGCGATCGTCGCAGCCCTCGCGCATCGCCAGCGCTTGCGCCTCGCCAGCCGCGCTGCCTGATTGCCCTTACGCACGGCGATTGCCGCCGGGCTGTAAGGATTGTGCTTGCCGTCCGACTTGAGGGTATCGCGCATCCAACGGGAGCACATCATGGACAAGATTTCAGCCTGGGCCGCCCGCGGCCCCGCCGCTCTCGATCAGGCCGGCGCCTGGATCGGCCTGCTCGGCATCCGCCTGCTAGTGGCTTGGGAATTCGGTGTCGCCGGACTGGAAAAACGCCGTGGTGAAAACTGGTTCGCCGACATCCAGGGCGATTTCCCTTTTCCGTTTAGCGTGGTGCCGGTCGAGATCAGCTGGTTTCTCGCCACTTGGACCGAACTCCTTGGCGCAGCTGCACTGATCGCCGGCCTCGGAACACGATTCTGGGCAGTGGGCCTGCTGGTTCTCGATGTCGTCGCCTGGACCTCGGTGCACGCCGGCAATGGCTACAACGTCTGCGACAACGGCTGGAAGCTGCCCCTCATGTATGCCGTGATGCTGGTGCCGCTGGTCCTTTCCGGAGCGGGCAAAGCCTCCCTCGACCACTGGATCAGGCAGACCGTCTTGCGGCGCTGAGGCTGTCCGTCCACCGGCGCGGGCTACTGTGGCGTCGCGCTCGATACCATGCCGCTGAACTCGAGCGAGGCGATCACCGTCGCCTTCTCGGGAACGGCGTCGTACATGGCCTTGAAGTCGCCGACTTCGGGCGTCACCGTGTCGCTGAACAGGTCCCTGGCGAAGCCGTGGGCCAGCGTCTGGTAGACCAGCTTGGCGCGGACCGAATAGCGGCCAGCGGGCAGGCCGGCGATCTGGTAGCGCACGTTGTCGCTGCCGCCGACGAAGTTCGGGTCCTTTCTCGCCGGGCCGACGACCTTGATGTCCTCGGGCGCGGTCGCCTTGTCGAAGCCGGCCGGCAGGATACGGTTGTCCTTCAGGTACTTCGCGCCGCGCAGCAGGGTGTAGGTCACCGCACCGTTGCTGTCGCCCATGATCGCTTCGTAGACCTGCACCTGGCCCGGCAGGGTAATCATGTCGTAGTGCGGCTCGAACCTGTCGGACCGGTTGTCGGAGGCGACGCCGACGATGCTGCCGTCGGGGCGCAGTTTGCCGGATTCGAACACTTTCCTGCCTTGCTCGTCGCGTACCACGACATGGAGGAAGGCTCGCCGCGACGGGTAGGCTGACGGCAGCTTGTGCCCGGTGTTGCTGGTCACCTTGAGCACGAAGTCGAGCGCCGATGGGGTATTGGGTTGGTCGTAGAGCGTGAGCGTGGCCGCGCTCTTCAGCATGGCGTCGGTCTTCGCAATGGTCTCGGCGAAGTTGTTCGCGAGCACGCCGAGCTTCTGTTTGTTGTTGTTGAAAATGCTGAGCATCAGCTTGTTGGCGCCGATGAAGTCGTGTCGCGCGAAATCGTCGCGCTTGGCGGTGATCGACGTGGGGCGGCTCGCGATCACCACGCCGTCGCTTCGGCTCATGTGGCAGTCCTGGCAACTCGCCTGATTGACGTAGTCGCTGTGCTCCCATTCGGAATACGGCATCTGCTCGGGGAACTCCGACTCGGGCGTCGTTGAGAGGATCTCGCCCGTTTCGTCGACGAAGGGCGTCTTCAGGTTGTGGCAGGAGGCGCACAGCTTCGACTGGCTGATGTGGGAACTGTAGGCCGGCGTGTAGCCGACGTTGTTGCGCATCGGCTGCGGATTGATCGGCGTGTCGCCCGGGCCGCCGTACTGGCCGTAGAGCGTTTTCGTCGCGTTGATGCCGTAGTTGCCGGACATGCCCTTCAGTGTGCCGAGCAGCGACGAGCTGGGGATCTGGTGGCACAGCGTGCAGCTGACGCCATCCATCGCAGCGTCATGTTTCGGATGCCCGGCCTCGAGGATGCCGCCGAAGATTTTCTGCGTCGGCAGCGTGCCGTCCGACTTGGCCTCGTAGTTGGCCATGGGTGCGTGGCACTTGCTGCACTTGTCGTTGATCACGCTCTCCAGATGCGGGTTGCGCGCAATCTCGCTGCGCACCTTGGCTTTCCAGAACGGATCGCGCGCGGAGTTGGCCATCATCGACGATGACCAGTCGCGCACGAGGGAGACGTCGCGGCCCTGGTTGTCGGTGAGCCCGTTATGGCAGCGGCTGCAGTTGCCGGAGCCGAAGAAATGCGGGGAGGTGAAGGTGGGGTCGCCGGGCGAGGCGTCGGCGATGGCAAACGGGGCTACGAGAAACAGGGAAAGGGCAAGCAGGAACGCGGGCACGGCGGAACCTCAGATTCGAAAAGGTAGAAAACATGGCAGCCGGTGGGCTGAGTGTTTTCTTACGGCTCCATGGGCTGTGAAATTGATTGAGAAAAATCAAAGTTGCCGAGAAAGTTTTCGGCTGCGTGCGCCGATGTCGTTCCCGGGAATCCCGTGAAACCAGGCGCTAGCTAGCCCAGCGTCGGCATCGCCAGGCTGCTGCCCGTCTTTTCCGCCGGCGCCGGCCAGCGGCTGGTGACGACCTTGGTGCGGGTGTAGAAGTACACGCCTTCCATGCCGTGCATGTGCAGGTCACCGAACAGCGAGGCTTTCCAGCCACCGAAGGAGAAGAAGGCCATCGGTACCGGGATCGGCACGTTGACGCCGACCATGCCGACCTCGATCTCGTTCTCGAAGCGGCGCGCCCAGTGGCCGGATCCGGTGAAGATGGCGGTGCCGTTGCCGTAGGGGTTGGCGTTGACGAGTTTTACTGCCGCATTGAAGCTGTCTACGCGCAACACGATCAGCACCGGGCCGAAGATTTCCTCGCGGTAAATGTCCATCTCCGGCGTCACGCGGTCGAACAGGGTGGGGCCGACGAAGAAGCCGTTCTCGCAGCCGGCCACCTCGATGCCGCGACCGTCGAGCAGCAGTTCCGCGCCTTGTGCAACGCCGCTGTCGATCAAGGACACGATGCGGTCGCGATGCGCGGCCGAGATCACCGGTCCCATGCCGGTCTCGGCTGCATCGCCACGCCCCGCCCGGATCTGCGACGCCTTGTCGCGCAGCAGCGGCAACAGGGCGTCGCATGCTTCGCCGACCGCCACCACGGTAGAGATCGCCATGCAGCGTTCGCCGGCCGAGCCGTACGCAGCGCCGACCAGTGCCTCGGCGGTGAACTCCATGTCCGCGTCTGGCATCACCACGGCGTGGTTCTTGGCGCCGCCCAGTGCCTGCACGCGCTTGCCGTTTTTCGCTCCGGTTTCGTAAATGAATTTGGCCACCGGCGTCGAGCCGACGAAGGAAATGGCACCGACATCGGGGTGAGCGAGCAACATGTCGACCGCTTCCTTGTCGCCGGGAACGACGTTGAAGACGCCGTCGGGCAGGCCGGCCTGCTTAAACAGTTCGGCCATACGCAGGCTGCAGGAGGGCACCTTTTCCGAAGGCTTGAGCACGAAGCTGTTGCCGCAGGCGATGGCTACCGGGAACATCCACAGCGGCACCATCACCGGGAAATTGAAAGGCGTGATGCCCGCGCACACGCCGACCGGCTGCAGCAGCGAATGGCAGTCGACACCGCGGCCGACGTCCTCGGCCTTTTCGCCCTTCAGCAAGTGCGGTACGCCGCTGGCGAACTCGATCACCTCGATGCCGCGCTGCACCGAGCCGGCGGCGTCGGCCAGGGTCTTGCCGTGCTCGTCCGAGGCGAGTCGCGCCAGTTCATCGCGGTGCTGTTCCATCAGTTCGCGGAAACGGGTGAGGATGCGGGCACGGCGCAACGGCGTGGTGTCGCGCCAGGCGGGGAAAGCCGCCTTGGCGGCCGCCACCGCGGCATCGACATCGGTTCTGTCGGCCAGCGGCACCTGGCGGATCAGCTCGCCGGTGGCCGGGTTGAACACCTCGCCCATGCGGCTGCCAGGAGACTGGACACGCTGACCGTTGATCCAGAAATGCAGTTTTTCAGTGCTCATCGTTTTCTCCTTTCCCATCCGCTCTTCAAGTGCATGATGATCGTGCTGCCCTGAAACGTGATCGACCATTGAACGGTCGAGGATTCGGGATCCGGCAAAGTCACTGTTTGCAATAGTTCGGAAAAAACAGCTTGCGGGAATTGGCGCTTTCAAGATTCCGATACCTGCCGCCCGAAAAGCTCGGGCAATCCCTGGCGAAGCCTGCCTTGACCACGGCCGCAGCAATATCCTGGCCGCCTACATAGCAGGTGCCGATTTCGAATTTCTCGGTCCTGGTCTCTTCGAGTACGCATCGCACCGGTTTGCCTTCGGCGTATCGCTCGAGGAAAGCGGTTGCCTCCTTTCCTCCCGGCTGGTCCATTTCCGGAGCGGCGATGCCATGCAGTCTTACCTTGGTCGTGTTGTTATTCTTGATGACGTGGATGGTGTCGCCGTCGATGACAAGGCAGGTGCCGGATATTTCGGATTTTGCGAGCGCTGGGAGCGAGAGCAGAAGCAGGAGCAGGCCGACCGTTTTCATTGTGATTCCCGTGGTATTGGGCGCAATGATAAACCGTCCGCTTCGCAAGGCAGGGTTTGCCGAAACTTGCGTGAAGCCTCGGGTGATTCCGGCGTTCAGCCGCCGGTCATCGACATGAAGCGCAGGATCTTGTGCGGCGCTTCCTTGAACTCGTGGCGCTCGGGCTTGAGATCGATGGCCTGGAGGATAGCGGCGTCGAGTTCGGCGTCGCTGCAGCCGTCGCGCAGCAGCGGGCGGAATTCGAATTTCTCGTCCTGCCCAAGGCACATGTAGGCGGTGCCGTCAACGGAGACGCGGACGCGGTTGCAGGTCTGGCAGAAATGCTGCGAGATCGGGGTGATGAAGCCGATGTTGAAGCGGCCGTCGGCGCTGCCGAGATAACGCGCAGGACCGCCGCCGGGGAAAGTGGTTTCGACCAGGTCGAAGCGCTGGCGCAGTCGTTCCTTCACCGGTTGCAGGTCGAGAAATTCGACATTGCGTCCGCTGGCGCCCATCGGCATCGCCTCGATCAGTCGCAGCACGAAGCCGCGCTGCATGCAGAAGGCGACCATCTCGTCGATTTCGTCGTCGTTGCTGCCGGCGAGCGCCACCATGTTGAGCTTGATCGGCGAGAAGCCGGCTTGCTGCGCCGCGGCGAGTCCGGCCATCACTTTGGCCAGCACGTCGCGGCCGTTGATCTTTTCCACCCGCGCCTGCTGCAACGAGTCGAGGCTGACGTTGAGGCGTGTCACACCGGCCGCCTTCAGCGCCTGGGCGTGCCTGTCGAGCTGGGTGGCGTTGGTGGAGAGCGACAGGTCCTCGATGCCGGGCAGGGCGGCGATGCGTCCCGCCAGCTCGGCGATGTCGCGCCGCAGCAGGGGCTCGCCGCCGGTCAGGCGGATGCGCTTGACGCCGAGCCGGGCGAACGCGCCGATCAGTCGCTCGATCTCGTCGAAATCGAGCCAGTGCTCGGGTTCTTCGAAACCCTTGAAACCTTCCGGGATGCAGTAGCTGCAGCGCAGGTCGCAGCGGTCGGTGACGGATAGCCGCACGTAGTCGATGCGGCGACCGTATTGATCCTGAAGCGTGGCTGACATGTTGTGCGGGGCTGATTGCCAGGGGCGGGTTATATATGAAAAAATATAACACACTTCAAATGGGCCGCAATCCATGACAGGAATCGAACTCGCGCTGTGGCTGATACCGGCGTTCTTTGCCGGGGCGCTGCTGTATGCCTCGGTCGGACACGGCGGTGCCTCGGCCTATCTCGCGATCATGGCGCTGGCCGGTCTGGCGCCCGCCGAAATGAAGCCCATCGCGCTGATGCTCAATGTCGTGGTCGCCTCGATCGGCACCTGGAAATATGTGCGTGCGGGCTGTTTCGATGCGCGCCTCTTGGCCTGGTTTGCCGTGTTCTCGCTGCCGCTGGCCTATGTCGGGGGCAGCCTGAGCCTGCCCGACGCCTGGTTCAAGCCCGTCGTCGGGGTGGTGTTGCTGTTTGCCGCGTGGCGCATGCTGTCTCCGGGGATGTCGGTGCGCGACAGCCAGGTCAAACGTGCGCCGCTGGCGGGTATCGCCCTAAGCGGCGGCGCCATGGGATTCCTCTCCGGACTGACCGGCGTCGGCGGCGGCATCTTCCTCAGCCCGCTGGTGCTGCTGCTGGGCTGGGCCAGTACGCGGGTGACCTCCGGAGTCGCCGCGGCCTTCATCCTGCTCAACTCGCTCGCCGGACTGGCCGGTTTTTTCACCCACGGCAGCCTGCCGCAAACCGCGGCGCTGCCGTATTGGGCGCTGGCGGTGGCGGCGGGCGGCTGGCTGGGGGCGGAAATCGGCAGCCGCCGCATCGCCCCGACCTGGATACGCAAACTGCTCGCGCTGGTGCTGGCGATTGCCGGCAGCAAGCTGGCCTTGCTATGAAAGTGTTCGGCATCTCAGGCTACAGCGGCAGCGGCAAGACCACGCTGATCGAACGCGTGCTGGCGCAGCTGACTGCGCGTGGCCTGAAGGTGGCGGTCATCAAGCACACCCACCACGACTTCGACATCGACCGCCCCGGCAAGGACAGCTGGCGCGCGCGCGAGGCCGGCGCGGCAGCGGTACTGCTGTCGTCCGACCATCGCAGCGCGCTGCTGACCGAGCATCGCAATACGCCGCCTTCACTGGAGGAGCTGCTGGACCAGTTGCCGCCGTGCGATCTGGTGCTGGTCGAAGGCTACAAGCGCGAGGCGATTCCCAAGCTCGAAGTGCATCGGGCAGCGACCGCCAGGCCATGGCTGTTTCGGGACGACCCCAATATCCTGGCGGTGGCGTCCGACGTCGATCCGCCGAGCGGTTTCACCCGCATCGATATCGATGCCATTTCCCAACTCACAGACTTTATCGTTGACCATGCTCTCAGCCGACCAACTGCTTGATGCCCTGCTCCAACGCGCCCATGGCGTGACAGAAACCGAAGCCGTCGCAGTGACGGAGGCGCTTGGCCGCGTGCTCGCCGCTCCGCAGACATCCGCCATCACCGTACCCCCGTTGGACAACAGCGCGATGGACGGCTACGCCGTGCGTGTCGCCGACATCGTGGTTGCCGGCGTGCGGCTGCCGGTGTCGCAGCGCATTCTTGCCGGCGCGGTTGGCCAGCCGTTGCAGCCCGGCACCGCGGCGCGCATCTTTACCGGGGCTCCGGTCCCGCCGGGAGCCGATGCGGTAATGATGCAGGAGTATTGCGAGGCCAAAGGTGATGACGTTGTGATCAACGCCATGCCGCATCCGGGCGAAAACATCCGCCGCGCCGGCGAGGACATCCGCTCCGGCTCACAGATTCTCGCCGCCGGCACCCGTATCGGTGCTGCCGAAATGGGGCTCGCCGCCTCGGTCGGCCTGGCCGAATTGCCGGTGTTCAGGAAACTGAAAGTGGCGTGCTTCTTCACCGGCGATGAACTGGTGACGCCGGGCACGCCCCTGCAGCCGGGCCAGATCTACAACTCTAACCGCTACACGCTGAGCGGACTGGTCAACGGCCTCGGCTGCGAACTGATCGACCTCGGCATCGTCCCCGACACGCTGGAGGCGACGGAGGCGGAGCTGGCGCGCGCCTCACAGGAGGCCGACGTAGTCATCACCAGCGGCGGCGTGTCGGTGGGCGAGGCCGATTACGTCAAGGCAGCGGTCGAGAAGCTCGGCCGCGTCGAGATGTGGAAAGTGGCGATGAAGCCCGGCAAGCCGCTGGTCTACGGCCGGGTGAGCAACGCCGACTTCATCGGCCTGCCCGGCAACCCGGTGTCGGCCTTCGTCACCTTCTGCCTGTTCGTGCGCCCCTTCCTGTTGAAGCGCATGGGGGCGGCCAACGTGCTGTACCGCGCGTTTGCCGTGCAGGCGGATTTCGCCTGGAGGAAGCCGGGCACGCGGCGCGAATTCCTGCGCGCGCAGCTTCAGCCCGACGGCAGGCTGACGCTCTTCCCCAACCAGAGTTCGGGCGTTCTGACCTCGTGTGCGTGGGCCGATGGTCTGGTCGATCTGGGAGTCGGCCAGACGGTGCAGCCCGGCGACTGGGTGCGCTTCATCCCGCTGACGGAGTTGCTCGCATGAAACTGTATCTGCTGTATTTCGCCCGCCTGCGCGAACGCTTCGGCCGCGCCGAGGAAACCCTCGAATTCGACGGCATCACCGTCGCCGATCTGGTCGCGTATCTGCAGGCCCGTGGCGGGGTGTGGGCCGAGGAACTCGACGACAGTCGGCCTTACCGGGTGGCGGTCAACCAGGACATCGTCGCGCTCGATGCGGCCTTGCCGGATCAGGCCGAGGTCGCGATCTTTCCGCCGGTGACCGGGGGCTGAGCATGAAGATCCGGGTACAGCGCGAAACCTTCGATCTCGGCGCCGAAGTCGACGCGATGCGTGATGGCCGCACCGATATCGGCGCCATTGCCAGTTTCGTCGGCCTGGCGCGCGACCTCAACGAAGGCAGCGGGGTGACGGCGATGACGCTGGAGCACTATCCCGGCATGACCGAGAAGGCGCTGACGGCGCTGGTCGACGAGGCCCATTTCCGCTGGACCCTGCTCGACGTCAGCGTGATCCACCGCGTCGGCCGGCTGTTGCCGGGCGACCCGATCGTATTGGTGGCCGTCGCCAGCAGCCATCGCGGCGAAGCCTTCGCCGCCTGCGAATTCATCATGGATTTCCTCAAGACCCGGGCGCCATTCTGGAAGAAGGAAGAAACGCTGCAAGGCGAGCGCTGGGTCGAGGCGCGCGCCAGCGACGACGCGGCCGCCGAGCGCTGGCGCTAAAGGCTTTCAGCCGTCAGATTCAAACCCGCGGCGTGCCGCCGCGCCCCCCCAAAACCAGATCGAAGCTCGCGCTGTATTCGGCGCGACCACCCTTGGACGGCCTGAATTCGGCCTGCAGTAGCGCGCGTCGCTCGGAGGGCACGGCGCGGAACAGGAAGTCACGTTCGTTGCGCGGCTCGCCGGCGATGTACAGCTGGGTGGTGAAGGGCGGCTGGCCGGGGATGAAAACGGCGTAGTGGATGTGCGGCGTGCGTCCCGGGTAGGGCACCGGACGGATGGTGCGGAAGCGATAGCGGCCGTCGGCATCGGTGACATGATGGCCGAGACCCTGGAAGTTCGGATCCGGCGCGGCGCCGCGATCGTCGGGGTGGCGGTAGCGGCCGTTGGCATCGCACTGCCAGATCTCGATGCGTGCCCCGCGGATCGGCTTGCCGTCGAGGTCGAGCAGGCGGCCCGACAGGTCGGTGATCCGACCGCGCGCCACGCCGGCGGCTCCGCGCACCCGGGTGAGGTCGTTGTCGTCGTCGAGCGGCAGTTGCGGGGGGTAGAAAGGTCCGGCGGTCTGCGATGGGGTGGGCTGCATGCGGGCGGCCAGGGCTGCAGGAGTGGCCAGCGTTGCGGCCAGGCCCAGGAGGAGGGTTCTGCGGGTTGGATCGGTGCTCATGCCGGGACCTCTGTGAGAAATCGACGAGATTCCCGATAGGCAGTCGCCATCAGAATCAGTTCCCGACCGGCCTTCAGGGCAGGGTCTTTTCCAGATCGGCAAGAAAGCTGCGATGACGGTTTTCGGCTTCGAGAAAAACCGCGATCAGGCGTTCGGCGTCAGCGGTCAGGCGGCTGCCGCCGGGACCGCTTTCCACCAGCGGTCTCGCCCAGGCGTTGTTCATCGCGTCCACTGCGTCCCACGCGGCCTTGTAGCTCATCTTCATTTCCTTGGCCGCTTTCGAGATCGAGCCGGTCTCGGCGATGCGCTGCAGCAGTTCGACGCGGCCGTGGCCGAGAAAATTCTTCCCCTGCAGGGACAGCCAGAAGCGGCCATAGGCCTTGAGTTTGGAGGTCATGGCCGCAGTGTATCAAAGCGCCGGGATGGGCCGAGGCTCGGCTAGAATGCCGGCATGAGTCCTTCCGCATCCATCGTCCTATGAGCGCCTTCCTTGCCGTCGGCGTGGGTGCGGCCATCGGCGCCTGGCTGCGCTGGGGCTTGGGGCTATGGCTCAACCCGCTGTTTCCCTCGCTGCCGCTGGGCACGCTCGCCGCCAACCTGATCGGCGGCTATTTCATCGGACTGGTGATCGCCTGGTTCATGCAGCACCCCGGCCTGCCGCCGGAAGCCCGGCTGTTCCTCATCACCGGCCTGCTCGGCGGCCTGACCACGTTTTCCACTTTTTCCGCCGAGGTCGTCACCGCCCTGATGCGCGGCTTGTGGCTAACCGGCGGGGCGATCGCGCTGAGCCACATGCTCGGCTCGTTCGCTGCCACGGCACTCGGTTTTTATACCTTGAAGAGCTTCAAATGAACGTCGTCTGCCTGCAGCTTTTCGTCACCGAGTCCCAGCGTCATCACGGCAAGCTGGTTTACGAATGGCTGCTCGACATGGCACGGGAGATGGGGGTTTCCGGCGGTTCGGCGTTCCGCGCCCTGGCCGGATTTGGTCGCCATGGCCGTCATGACGCGGGCTTTTTCGAACTGGCGGGCGAGGTGCCGGTGGTGGTCGAGTTCTTCGTCGACGAGGGGATGGCCGATCGTCTGCTTAAGGCCGTCAGCGACGCCGGCCTGAGTCTCGTTTACGCCCGCCTGCCGGCGCAGACCGGCGTGACCTGAGTTCCAACTTGTTCGACCAGATCATCCTCTTCGTCGCCTCGCTGGCGGCCAACTTCTTTTCGGCCCTGTCCGGCGGCGGCGCAGGCCTGATCCAGTTTCCGATGCTGATTTTTCTCGGCCTGCCGTTCGGCGTGGCGCTTGCCACCCACAAGGTCGCCAGCGTCGCGCTCGGCCTCGGCGCCACCCTCAGGCATCTCAGGGAAAGTCATCTCGAGCGCCGCTTCTCTCTGATCATCCTCGGTGCCGGACTGCCTGGGGTGGTGCTCGGCGCAGCCACCATCCTGCAGGTTCCGGAGAAACTCGCGACCCTGCTGCTCGGCGTGCTGACTCTAAGCCTCGGGCTGTATTCAATTTTCAAGCCGCGCCTCGGCATGGATTACGCTCCGCGGAACGATACGGGCATGCCGCTCCTCACCGGCATCGCGGGGCTGTTCTTCGTCGGCTTTCTCAACGGCTCGATTACCAGCGGCACCGGCCTGTTCCTAACCCTGTGGCTGATCCGTCATTTCGGCCTCGACTACAAGCGCGCTGTGGCCTACACGCTGATCCTCTGCGGGGTGGTGTGGAACGGCACGGGTGCGCTGGTGCTGGGGGTGCTCGGCACCATCGCCTGGGACTGGATGCCGGCGCTGCTGGCCGGCTCGGTCATCGGCGGCTATCTCGGCAGCCATGTGGCGATCCGCAAGGGCAACTTGTGGATCAAGCGTTCGTTCGAGGTCGTCACCATCCTGATCGGCCTCAAGCTCATCTTGGGCTGAGGATGGAGTTGGGACTAGGACCTGGATGGGGAGAGTTTGCGCACCACGCACAGGACGAACAGCCCCTTGTCCACCTGCAGCGGGCTCAGCATGATGTCGACCGGAAACTCCTCGCCGTTCTTGCGCCGGCCGAACAGGTCCTGGCCTTCGCCCATCGGCCGGCTGTGCGCGGCGGCAAGATAGGTGTTGCGATGATTGACGTGAGCCGCATGGTAGCGCTGCGGGATCAGCATCTCGACAGGGTTGCCGATCAGCTCGGTGCGTGCGTAGCCGAACAGGGATTCGGCCTGCGCATTCGCCAACGCGATGCGCCCGGCCGGATCGACCACCAGTTGAGCGTCAGGCGCGGATTCGAAGATGCGGTGATAGATTTCCATCGGTTTGCTCGTATCAAAAGTATTTCCAGGTTCGATTTCTTCGGTCAGGAAAAAGCCTGACACCCGTCCTGCCTTTGCCGTTTATTGTAATCAGGAAGCAAACACGCGCTGCGTGTTTCATTCCGCGACTTCGACCCGCTTCGAGGATTCGCCGAACACCCAGCTTAGTGCAAGGCCGACGGAAAGGGCGCTTTCCCGCTTCACCAGCGGACTGTCCTCGAATACCGCGCCCGAGATGTTTTCGTAGCGCAGGAAGCCGCCGACCCAGTAGCGCGGGAATCGCTTGGTCAGGGACATCGAGACTTGCGCGCCGGCATATCCCGCGGACGCCTCGTAGGCCGGTCGGACGGCGGTCACGTCGGCGGGACCGACCGAGTAGAAATACGCGTTGAACTCCTGGTCGCTGAAGTTGGGTCCGGCCTGGATATCGAAATCCCAGCCCGAATAGCCGAGCGGGTCATTCACATCGAGCTTGAGGTTGGGCCACAACTGCCAGCCTATGTGCTGCGGCGAGGACTCGAGGGTGATGGCGGCGCGCAGCGGTACGCGCAAAGCCAGCTTCATTTTTTTCTCGCTCGAACGCCACAGCTGGAAGTCGACGCTGGGGCCGATTTCGAGGGTAGGCTCGAGATCGGCCATGCCTTCCCGTGCCGGGTTGTCGTCGCTGTCGGCCGGCAGCGAGCCGTTGAGGCTGATGTTGAACTCGAGTCTCTCGCTGTCGAACAGGATGCCGCGAAAGCCGTCGCGGTCGGCTCTCAGGTATTCGCCGCGGTAGCGGATATAGGGAACCGGCAGAACAACGGTTTGGGTGACATCCGAGCCGCGGTAATCGGGCAGGCTGAGGACCGCCGCGCCGGCGCCGATTTCCCATAGCGGAAGTTGCCCGGCATGTGCCACGGGTAGGATCAGCAGTCCGGCGAGACCCATGGCCAGCCGCCGTGGACGGTAAAAACTTTTCGTCGTCGGGCGGCCAATCCCGGGCATGTCTGCGTCACATGAACGCGGAAGAAAAGCATGCAAGAAGTGGGGCATGGCGTGATTATGTCGCATTGGGCGAGGGATCGCTGCCATCGGTTTTCGAGGCGCACCATTCCTCGCATTGCGGCCCTGAAGCTTTCTTTAGATGGTCCGCTTCGCGGGCGTGGATGCGATGGACTGTGCTAGATTTGCCTTATGCGCCGGCTTGTCGAAGGCGGCCTAACGTCTTTCGCTACTTCACTTTGCAAGGAGTTCTCATGCCCATAAGTCTTCCAATCAGAAAAGTCGGCAGCCTGTTGCTGGCCGCCTCGTTGCTGGGTGCCCAGGTCGCACCGGTCCAGGCCGGAATGATCGGCACCGGCCATCTGCTCGCCGCCGAGCAGGGGCGACTCGATCGCGCCAGGCTGTCGTCGCTGCTGGAGCGCGAAGACCTGCAGCAGCAGTTGGCCGCATTGGGCGTCGACGTGAACGACGCCAGGAACCGGGTGGCCGGCCTGACCGATGCCGAGGTGGCGCGGATCAACCAGCGCCTCGCCGAATTGCCGGCCGGCGGCGACGTGCTTGGCGTCATCGTGCTGATCTTCGTCATCTTCGTCATTACCGACGTGATCGGCGCCACCGACATCTTCCCCTTCATCCATCCGGTCAAATAGGACGCCGCCGATGCGGCTGCTGCATTACGCCCGCCTTTTGGCGGGCGTTTTCCTGCTGAGCGTCGTGCTGGCTGGCTGTGCGCATCACACCGCGCTTGCGCCGTCGCAGACGGCTGGATTGCCGACGCAGGTCGAGCTGTCCGATACGCCTTTCTTCCCTCAGGAACGGTACCAGTGCGGTCCGGCAGCGCTCGCAACCGTGCTGAATGTCCGTGGCGTGGGTGTCGTTCCCGACGACCTCGTCGCGCAGGTTTACCTGCCCGAGCGCGAGGGCAGCCTGCAGCTTGAAATGGTCGCCGCGGTGCGTCGTGCCGGGTTGATGGCGGTCACGGTCGAGCCGGCGCTGGACGCCCTGCTAGCCGAAGTCGCCGCGGGTCATCCGGTGCTGGTGCTGCAAAACCTGGGGCTCGACTGGCTGCCGCGCTGGCACTACGCCGTGGTGATCGGCTACGACCTGCTGCGGCAGGAACTGGTGCTGCGTTCCGGCACCGAGCGCCGGCGCATCACGCCTTTCGGGGTGTTTCTCAATACCTGGGATCGATCGGAGCGCTGGGGGATCGTCGTGCTACCGCCGCAAACCCTGCCGGCACGCGCCCAGCCCGGCCCCTGGCTGGAAGCGGCCAGCGGGCTGGAAGCCTTGGGGAAATGGCAAGAGGCGCGTACCGCCTACCAGGTCGCCGCCGAGGCCTGGCCCAATCACTCGATTGCCTGGGTTGGAGTGGGCAACGGCGCGCACGCCCTGGGCGATGCCTCGGCTGCCGAGGAGGCATTCCGCCAGGCCCTGCGTGTCGACCCGGTTTCGGCGGTCGCCTGGAACAACCTGGCCTACGTCCTGGCCGCGCGCCAATGCCTCCGTTCCGCGCGCGAAGCCGCACGCTGCGCCAGCATGCTCGCCCCCGACAGCAGCGAGATCAGTCACACCCTGGAAGAGATCGAAAGCCTTTCAGGCGATGGTTCCGCAGTCTGCCGCCCGCTGCCGGTTTGTCCCTGAGACGGTGTCAAGCCTTGCAAAGGGCACGTAGTGGACTCGCGCAGCAACCCCTGCCTTCCACCCTGCCTGTGATGTGAGAATTCAGGTTTTCGCCGCCGCGCGGCGCGCCAGCGCGCGCATCAACCACTTGAGCAGGGGCAGGCGGCCGTACAGTTCCTCGGCTGCATCCCAGTAGTCGCGATGCCTGCTCACCTTGCCGTCAGTGTCAAACTCGAGATGAGTGGCGCCGGAGATGGTGGTCGGTTGGTGCGTCAGCGGCATGACGAAATCCATTTCCCACAGGATCACGGCGTGGTGCTCGTCGCCGGGGAAACGCCGGGTGACGCGAAAGCGTGCGCCGGGCAGCTTGTCGAAGCTGTGGCGGAGGATGGCGCGGATCGCCTCGACGCCGCGGACTTCGTGAAACGGGTCCTTGAACCAGGCGTCGGCGGCATAGTGCCGGTCGAGCTGATCGAGCTTGCCGGCGTCGAGCGTGTCGAAATAGTCGCACAGGGAATCGAGTGTATTCATAGTCCGGTGATGCGGTGGACGA
>Ga0209286_1000023_pt1 | contig 25634 bp, 22 predicted proteins | sample PPLLak1March2015_2_FD_187250 | JGI IMG/M metagenome (GOLD analysis project Ga0209286, IMG submission 187250) | Freshwater sediment microbial communities from Prairie Pothole Lake near Jamestown, North Dakota, USA - PPLs Lake P8 Core (3) Depth... | ecosystem: Environmental > Aquatic > Freshwater...
TTGTATCAAAAAACGAAACGTTCAAACCCTATTATATTGTAGGAAAAAGGAGTTGAAAATCTGGGCCGCAGGGTTCGCCTGCAAAGCATGGAGGCTCAATCGTACCAAGGAGTGATGATTTCCCTTGGAAAGAGAGTATCATCTCTCCGGGAATATCCATATCCAAGGAAGACAACTCACCTCTCAAACACGAATTTACTTCAGGGGCAATGTCATGCTAATCTTTTCTCGAAAAATCTTGTCTATTTCTTGTCTTGCATTAATATCAAAAACAAATCCACGAATCGTGAAAGGTATTCTGGTGCCAAAGAGATTATAGTAAATAACCAAGGCATACGCCTTTTTATCCCGACCTTCAAGCCATTTCCAATCCCGTATCTTTGGCCAACGAATAGTCAACCCAGGGGTGACAAGTGCATTATTTAATAAAGTTATTTTTGTTGTGGTAAGGAATGGCACACTCCCGAATAATACAATTGCAGCTAATAGCATTAAACCTTCATAAAGATTTGGAACAAACCCTCTACAGATAGATTTAATACCAACAATTACAAAAAAAAGTGCGCCCAGGGAAAAAATGATAGAGACGATCGTGCCATATATTCTCCGTGCCCAATTTTGAGCTAACTGAAATAGGATCTCCTCCTTAGAATAACGCCTTCGTCTATAGATTGAATAGGGGATAAAGATCAAAATAAAAACGAATATGAAACCTGTTGCATATGGATCAGGAACAAGGTCGATAATGAATGCAATGATGAGGATGATGAGAATAAATAGAGCAACAAGTATCCAAACTTTTCTGTTCATGGGAATTAGACCGTCAATACTCTCCTAAAGTCTCTTTTCAAATTACTGGATTCCGTTGAGGACTGCAACATAAAATCTACCTATCTCTGAGCTATAGTCTTTCGGCTCCATAAGAATGAATTTACCGATACATTTCCTTGGCGGCCGAATTTTCAGGCCTGACCTCCATTGTTGAAAGATCAACCGTCCATTTCCTGACAAAGGGAGGGGCGCTTCTCTCCTCCACATATTGAAGGACGCGAAATTTCGTTCCTCCAATCTCAGTTGCTTCATATCTCCATCTGGGATACGGGAAAGATTTTGCCTTTTCGTCCATCATCCTCTTTTCAACAGACCCGCCCGGAGTCGGGTGGTTCTTCACCAGCTCTACGGCCTGGGAGGCGAGTGCCTTAGACTGACTCAAACTTTTCCTCTTGTTGCTCGCCCTTTTCGGAACGGAAATGAGACTTCCATCCTTGATCTTTATTTCTAAATAGATCCCATCAGCACTTAAATAGCCTACTTGACCCGTATCAAATTTTACCCGATAGAAATTCATCGTCCCCGAACGATTCTGAACCACCTCTGTGATCACAAAACCTTCTTTCTCCCTTTTGATCATCAACTTCTTCTCCAAATCATCAGGAGATTCATAAAACTCTGCCGGGTTGATCGTCTTGACAGTCAAATACCGCCTTCCGATGTTCCTTTTCAATTTAGCGAGTTTCCCTTTCTCGTATTTTTCGACCTGTGGAAGAAAACTTTCTTCCGAATCGTCCGAAGGAGAAGATCCTTCCACGTTCTTCGCTAAAAGAAATGAAGAGTCCCTGTAAAAATACTGACCGGCACATGCATACGGAGGGATAAAGGAGAGACAGGAGCAAAGAATTAATCCCAGCAAAATAGGCAGACGGGCATTCATGGGTCTATCCTCCCGCCAAATGATATGCAAATATGATGCCCTCTTTCAAAATCTCACAAATTCCTGAAATCCCTACGCTCGGAAAAGGATATCTCTAAGAAGACTGATCCAAAACATAACGCTTGTCCAATTCTGTCATCATGACAGCCAGCGGAGATGATAAAAAGGACTGACTATTCAATGGCCAGATTGCCGGGATGACCATCCCCCCCCCTTGTGCGACTCAATTGAACGAAGGAGAAATAAAAGGAAACGAGCCGTTTCATTATCCCATCTTGATGAAGGTTCCGCCTGATGTTTAATATTGGACGGGAGCATCAACTTTTGGATGGGGATTACACAAAGAGTGGAGCTTAGTTTTCTTTATGACCTGAAGATTACGGACTGAAAGGGCGTGACGATCGGAATCAGCGCCGGCTTTTCGCCGTCGATGTCAGCCAGGAAAACTCCCCCGCCTCGTAAACCAGGACTAGGTACGGGAACTAAGTAAGTTCAAAGCAGTCTCTAATAAAAAAAATTGGGAAAGGACCAGAAAATCAATGGTCGATTCCCAATTTTAAAAATTCTTCTCACCCTATTTACTGATGAGGGTCAGGACTCGAGATCGATGGCATTCCTGTTCTCGCGTGCCCAAAACTGTTACACCATCTTCATCAATAATGTCACTCGTTATAATTTCCCTCTGCCCGGGGACACTGGAAAGAAATATCGTTCCTTTGTCTTTTGAAACGAAACCCGTGAGTGTGAAAGGAGTGTGCGTGAAAGTTTTCCCGGCGTGAGGTCCCATGGTAAACTCTCCATGAAACGTGGTTATTGTCCGACTGATCCGTCCATCTGGTGAGACGGTATAAGTAAACTCGAATACGACCTCGCTCGTACTCGTTCCCCCAAGTATCCCAGGGGTTTCCGGATCCCCCCAGAACTGAGCCATCGGGATGGGAGTATAAATTGGATGCGATATATCTACAGATGATATTTGTCCAGATCCAGTTCCATCACCATTGAAGGTTATCGTGCCCTGCGCACTAGCGCTGTGAACAAGATATGTGGAGGTCGTACCACCATCAGGATTCACTAACCAGTGAGTTCTACATGTCGCTTCTCCTACAACGGCATATTCTCCTTTTAAGGGCTTATTTTGCGCCCCCGATTGGGAGACAAGCGAAAGAGCAAATACAAAAACCAACCCCACAAAAACGAATGACTTAATAATCCTTTTTCTGCTATTCATATTTTCCTCCTCTTGATGGTTGAGCTCACAAAGTTGTGCTATTCAGAAGAATAAAGAAATGGTCACCTCCCTTCCCTGCAGCCATTCATATTCGAAATGAAAAAGCCGAACTTACTCAGTATTAAAAATTGATCTTACTAATACAAACGCGTTTAGTTTTTTGACAATGGGCCCCCTCACCCTATCCCTCTCCCCGCTGGGGAGAGGGATAGGGTGAGGGGCGATACCAACGGATGTAATGAAATTTAATGCGTTTGTATTAATATCAGAAAGGTATTCTTTGTCAATATGAAAAATGAGATCGTGAAGACTATTTTTTAATCAACTGCCCCGATAAAATGGGGACTTTGAGGGAAGTGCCAAATGGAGGAAACAGATGTAAACTCATGTAAACTTCTTAACGTCCGAAAGACGATCTGGTTTTAAGTTATTTTCTTGATTTCCAACTGAACTGTTATAGGGTTGAGTAGAAACGAACAATCAACCTTTGAGGAAGCAGTCTTTAGAAAAGAGATTCCGGGATTCACCCGATGATCTTCCAGGGTTATTATTTCTATTTAATTAATTTTTCTGTGTTAAATAAAGAATCAGGTTTATTCTGTAACCTCACCCCTTCCTTTCGGAAAATCCTCACAACCTGACCCCCTCATTTAAAGCATTTGAGATCATCGCTGCCTAACAACAAGAAGGGTAATCAGAGCAGCAAAGATCATAGCAACAGCAATCATAGGTAGCAGAAATTTTAGTTTTCGCCTTCTTCGCATCTAATTTTTTGCCTTTTTTGTTCATCATTGACACCTCCCCTCCAATCAAAATTTAACAACTAAACTTAACAATTCAAGGTCAAAGAAAGAAATTCATAGAATGACTTGAATTTCCCTTCGCTTATTTTAAAAATGGATCCCGATCTTTTTTGTCTTGACAAGGGGGAGGGGTCATAATACCCTTTCAAAAAGGAGGAGTAAGATGAAAAAGTTCGGAGTAATGCTGGCTATGGCGATGGCGCTTTTGATTGTGTCCTGTTTTGCTCGGGCTCGGCTGGACATCCCTCTTCCGCCACCTATTCCATTCTTAGCACCGCCTGAATTGGTCGTCCTACCTGACACAGATGTTTACGTAGCCCCTGACTACGATCAAGACATTTATTTCTATGGAGGCTGGTGGTGGCGACCTTGGGGAGGTCGTTGGTATCGATCATCAAACTATGATTCAGGATGGGGGTTTTACCATGGTGTGCCAGGATGGTATGGTGGAGTGCATCCCCGCTGGAGAGACAACTACCACAGCCACATGTGGGGAGGGCAGAGATGGGACCACCGCCCAGTACCTTATGGTGATGTTCGAGCCAACTGGAAAAGCTGGCAAGGCAGTGGCTATTGGAGGAATCAGCAGAATCGAGGCACGACTGGCAGCTACCATCAGGGAGTGGAGACCCGTCGGGACTTCCGGGGCTTTGGACAGGAGACAAGAGGTCGGCAGGCCCCAGTGACTACTCGCCAGGCTCCTGCGCAGACAAAGAGTCAGCAGGCCCCAGTGGCTACCCGCCAGGCCCCTGCGCAGACAAGGGGTCCGCAGGCTCCAGTAGCTACTCGCCAGGCCCCTGATCTTAGTAAGAATAAAAGTGCCTTTGGGGGCGTGGGGCGAGGAAACGATGCACGAATACAGAGCAACCGTGGTGTCAAGAGCCGCCAGAGCATGTCTCCAAAAGGAACAGGCGGTGGGGGCCAAGGCAAAGTTGGTCGTGACGGTGGCAGCGGCGGTGGGAACAAGGGCGATGCTGGCCGTCCCCGTTAAGGGTTGAGCAAACGATTTAAACATCATAGTTCGATGGAGGAGAAAGAGATGTTTATCCATTCATGGAATCAAAAGAGACGTTCAATGCACCGTTTCGGTTTTGTAATCATAGCCGCAGTGATGATGGTCGCTGGATGTTATCAGCTTGTTTTTGCAACCGATGCTATTCAAAAAAGTTTCAAATCTCCTGAAGAGGCTGTTAGAGCACTGGGCGATGCAGTCAAGGGAAATGATACGAAGGAATTACTAACGATCTTCGGTCCTGAAGGGAAGGAATTAATTTCCTCTGGAGATAAAGTTGCTGACGAGACAGGAAGAGAACGTTTTGCTCAGGCCTATGAGGAAATGAACAAGCTGGTGAGTGAAAATGACACGAAAGTCATCCTCCATGTGGGGAAAGGAGATTGGCCTTTCCCGATTCCTGTCGTTAAGAGAGGTGAATACTGGCTCTTCGATACGATGGCGGGGAGAGAAGAGATCCTCAACCGCAGAATCGGCCGCAACGAACTCAGTGCCATCCAGGTGTGTCTGGCCTATGTGGATGCACAGCGTGAATACATACTGAAGGACCGGGATGAAGACAAGTTATTGGAATACGCCCGGAGGCTTCAAAGCAGGAAGGGAAAGAAAAATGGCCTTTACTGGGAGGCGAAAGAGGGAGAAGAACAAAGCCCCCTTGGTCCCTTAATCGCCAAGGCTGCCAGGGAGGGATACATTGGGAGGAGACCCCTTGGAAGACGGAACCCTTATCATGGATATCACTATAAGATTCTGAAGTCCCAGGGAAAGAATGCACCGGGAGGGGAATACGATTATGTGGTTGAGGGCAAGATGATTGGCGGTTTTGCCCTGGTTGCGTATCCTAGCGAATACGGTAACTCCGGAGTCATGACCTTTATCGTGAACCAGGATGGCGTGGTATATGAAAAGGATCTGGGTAAAGAAACTGAGAAAATTGCAAGGGCCATGAAGACCTTCGATCCAGACAAAACCTGGAAGAAAACGGAATAATCCTTTCAGAGAGTATTGTCTGCAATATGACGATTTTTCAACTTAGAATGGGGAAGGTTTTCCCCATTTTTTTTATCCATCCATCGTCTTTTCCGATTTAATTCTTCCTTATGGATTTCCATTAGAAAGCAAGAATTAGGAAGGCTTCAGACTTAAAATAAAAATAAGGGAAGTGGTAATATGACCCAAATCCCTTATTTTTATTGTTGTTCGTATCGAATTCTAAAGTTTATCGTTATCGCCTTGATTACCCTTATGGACATTAGTCATGTTTTCTATCATATCCATGTTCCCGATCTTTATCATGTCCTCCATGGTGTCCTCTGTCATGCGAATCATGTCCTCTGCCCCATGCATGTCCCTTTCCTTTTTTCATGATGATGACCACATCCTCTCCCCTGATTTCTGTTCCATCCTGCAACTGTCCGCGCAACTGAAGAGTAATCGGTTCCTTGTCTTCCACATCACCTAAGGAGTCAGCAATCGCCTGAGTATCGAACTTTAAAACGATGTCCAAGTGCCCATCGGGTCCTAGGGTGTTGCACTGGTTAGGATCAGTTTTCCCATCAAAGGGTTCGCAAGGGGTACCCACGTCCTCGAAACCCCATCCCTGGTGGCGCAGTTTACTTGCGACGAGTTTGATTTTCTTTTTCATCATCAATGGATTCTCTTGCTTCGAGAGGACCGCAACCCCTCCCATCGTCACAGTCTTCGGGTCGATGGTCGTCACGTCCAGGTTCGACGTACCGAGGATGGCAACGCGAAGCACTCCATCGCTGTCTACATCGAGGCGGTTGGGGCAGGCCCTAGGCTTGATGTCCACGGGAACAGACCTTATCAGGTGAGCAAGTCGAATGGCAAACTCTCCCACCCCGATGGCAGCCTGGTTGTAAGAGAACTGAACAGAGCTGGTACCGGTTTCGTCCTCCACACCCACTGTGGCCGAATTGCCCATCTCTCGACCATCATTGGCGGTGTTACGGTATTGCAGGAGGATAACCCCATTCTCATGGAGGACGATTTCGAAGTCAACGCGCTTAGAGGTGTAGCCAAAAAATGTGGCGTTACGCCATTCGATGACGAACTGCCGGTTTGGCGCGGTTCCAAGTAGTCGGGTGCGCACACTGGCGGCGGAATCCACATAGAGATCATCCCAGAAGGCGTAAATGGCGCCGTTGGGAATGGCGGTTGTGGGGAGGGAAACATTAGAGGGGGAGGGGGTGCCTCGGATAAAACTCAGGAAGCCGTTCGTTGATACATAGGCATGGGTATAGGCAACCTTATAGAAGGTGAATGAGAAGGGGAAAGGGACCTCCAAATAACTGTCGTCACCCATTAGGGGGAGCAGCGTGTCGGCTTCGACGTAACTGGGTGTCACCAGATCGACAGAGTAGATGTCCTCGGCACTGGTTGGTGAAGAAATCAATAGGATGGCCAGACCGATGGAAAAGAAGAATCTGAATTTTTTTAAAAACGGTTTTCTTTGCATAGTCCACCTTCCTTTTTGAAGTTAGATTATTCAGATATGCATATAAGGCAAGCAATAATAATGCCACCTCCAATCATCCCTATGGATCGGACGGGGATTTTGTAACCTTTCAAAAATATTATCTAATTTCTTCCATGCCAAACTGGGCTAAGCTCCCCTAGCATTTAATAGAGACAATTTTTTTCACTTAGCCCTTTCCTCTTTTCATAGAGTAAAAACGTACCACAGAGATTTTTAAAAATTTCCCATCTGAGCCAAATTTTGTTAATGACTCTTTGAGGAAAAGTTGGTTGAACAAAGGCTATGGGAAAGCTTTTATGTTGGAACAAAAATAGGGAATCAAGACTTTAGGAAGGGCTAAATAATCTATTTGGAATTGTATGCTGGGTGAGATTTTGATGTAACTAAGATAATGGCTTCAGGAGGCCGTTCGAATGCAGTCAGCCTACAACTGCATGACGATGCTCTCAGTAGGCTTTCGTGGTTTGGCCTGGAAGTCGGCCGCCCCTTCAGGGCTCTTTTGCAAAGGGTAATGAATCCTGTATAATAGGGTTCAATGATTCAAGGGGCTGAACATCCGGGAGTGGAAAGTAGAGAAAACCACATTCCACACTCGACTTTCTACCTTCCAATGTCTCGAGCCCTCGAACCCCAAGCCCCCTCACCCCCACCCTCTCCCGTAAAGAGAGAGGGGGAATAAAAAAGGTTTGCTTATGACACTTCCCATCATCGGGATTACAATGGGGGATCCGACCGGCATCGGACCGGAGATCCTCGTGCGGGCTTTGTCCATGGAAGAGCCGTTTCGAGTCTGCCGGCCCGTCGTCTTCGGTGATCGCGAGGCGCTTTCAAGAGCCATCCAGATCCAAAACCTTCCCGCGACCCTGGAGGCCGTCGATCGGATACCACAAGACGGATACCTCCCCCGGAAAATATTCTTCTTTCCATTAAGTCAATTGAAGGCTGCTTCTCTTCGTTTCGGACAGCCGGATCGGGCATGCGGAGAGGCGATGGTGAGGTATATCGAAGAGGCGGTCAAGCGGGCGAGGAATCGAGAGCTGGACGCCATCACGACCTGTCCGATCAATAAAAAAGCGATGAATGAAGCGGGTTATTCTTTTCCTGGCCACACGGAACTCCTGGCCCATCTGGTTGGAGCCCCGGCGGTGGCCATGATGTTTCTGGGATCAAAATGGAGAATCGTTCTGGTGACGATTCATCTTCCCCTGAAGGATGTTTCAAGCAGGGCCAGCAAGGACCGTATCCTCTCCACCCTTCGACTGACGGATGAGGGGTTGAAAAAGTATTTCGGCATTCCTCACCCGAAAATGGCGGTCCTCGGCCTCAATCCCCACAGCGGAGAGGAAGGACTCCTTGGAGATGAGGAGAAAAAAGAGATCCTTCCTGCGATTGCAGAGGCGAAACTCCTCGGAATGGATGCTGAAGGACCCTTTCCCGCCGACTCTTTTTTCAATATGTCAGGCCGTCACGCCTTTGATGCCGTTATCGCCATGTATCACGACCAGGGGCTTATCCCGATCAAGATGATAGATTTCAAGGAGGCAGTCAATTTTACTTTGGGGCTACCCTTTATCCGGACATCCGTCGATCATGGGACAGCTTATGACATTGCCGGAAAAGGACTGGCCGATCCAACCAATCTCGTTAAAGCCATTCTCACTGCAGCTAACCTTGCGAAATCAAAAAAAGATCATTAGAATTCCAAAGCGAAAAAAAAGTATTGACAAAAGGAATATTTTGAGCTAAAAGTCATACTTGTGAAATTTATCTCTTGCACAAATCCATAGCCCTTCTTTCTTCATTTCGTCGCCATTCTCGCAACAGAGGGGAACAAAAGGAGAATCAAAATGAAAGAAGTTGTCATTGTGAGCGCAGCCAGAACAGCTGTCGGTACATTCGGAGCCTCGTTGAAAGATGTTTCGGCCATCAAATTGGGCGCCATCGCTATCGGGGAAGCCATCAAAAAGGCGCGTTTTAAGCCAATCGTCAAAAAGGACCTTCTTGATGTCGCTCCCGATGCATTTAAACAGGCAGGGATGACGGAGTTGGAGAAGGCTCGTTACAAATGGGATGAATCCATGCAAGGGGTTCAGGTGGATGAGGTGATCATGGGCAATGTCCTTCAGGCCGGGCAGGGCCAGAACCCGGCCCGGCAGGCGATGATTCATGCCGGGGTTCCGAAGGAAACCAATGCCTTCACGGTCAGCAAGGTCTGCGCCTCTGGGATGAAAGCCATCGCCTTAGGGGCTCAGTCCATCATGGTGGGAGACGCGGACGTCGTGGTGGCAGGGGGAATGGAGAACATGAGTCAGGTTCCCTATGCGTTTCCCCAGGGTCGCTGGGGCGCGAGGATGTTCAACCAGGAGATGGTCGATTTGATGGTGTTCGATGGTCTCTTTGAAATTTTTTACGGCTACCACATGGGGCTCACCGCCGAGAACATCGCCGAAAAGTTTGGAATTTCTCGAAAGGAACAGGATGAATTGGGATTGCTGAGCCATCAGAGGGCGAGGGCTGCCATCAAGAATGGATTTTTCAAGGAAGAGATCGTCCCCGTGGTGATCCCACAAAAAAAGGGTGAACCCATCGTCTTCGACACGGATGAAAGGCCCATGGACACTTCATTGGAGAAGATGGGCAAGCTTCCAACCGCCTTTAAGCCCGGGGGAACCGTGACTGCAGGAAACGCCTCCGGAATCAACGATGCGGCTGCCGCTGTCGTGTTGATGTCAAAAGATATGGCAAAAGCCTTGAAATTGGAGCCTATGGCAAAGATCCGGTCCTATGCCGCCGGAGGGGTGGACCCGGCCTACATGGGCCTGGGACCCATTCCCGCGGTGAGGAAGGCCCTAAAAAAGGCTGGAGTGGCACTGAATGATATCGGCCTGATTGAATTGAACGAAGCTTTTGCTTCGCAGGCGATTGCGTGCGTCCGTGAGCTGAAATTTGATATGGAAAAGACCAATGTCAACGGGAGCGGGATCTCTCTCGGTCATCCCATCGGATGCTCGGGCGCAAGATTGATTGTCACGCTGCTTCATGAGATGAAGCGCCGGAACGTCCATCTCGGCCTTGCCACCCTCTGTATCGGGGGCGGTCAAGGCATGGCGATGGTTGTGGAAAAAAGTTAGGAGTTCAGCGTTCGGTGTTCGGAGTAAGAGACAAAATTTAGAAACTCCGAACTAAAAAGGGAGAAGAAGATGGAATATAAAAACATTTTGTTATCCTTTGAAGGGGAAATCGGGATCCTCGCGATGAACCGGCCTAAGGCGCTCAATGCACTGAACATCGAGACCCTCAGGGATATCCAGGCGGGAATCCAGGAGATGAGGGACCATTCAGAAATGAAGGCTCTCATCGTGACCGGGAGCGGGGAGAAGGCGTTTGTCGCAGGGGCCGATATCGCAGAGATGAGGGGAATGAACTCTATGGAAGCCCTTAACTTTGCAAAATTGGGCCACATGACCTTGAAAATGATCCAGGATCTTGATCGACCGGTCATCGCGGCTGTCAATGGCTTTGCCCTCGGAGGAGGGACGGAGATCGCTCTTGCCTGCGATTTCATCTATGCCTCTGAGAACGCAAGGTTCGGTTTTCCCGAGGTGACCCTGGGCATCTTTCCGGGTTTCGGAGGAACCCAGAGACTCCCCCGTCTGATCGGGAAGGGGAAGGCGAAAGAGTTGATCTTGACGGGGAAAATGGTCACCGCTCAGGAGGCCTATCAGATGGGGATTGTCAACCGGGTCTTCCCTCAGGCCTCCCTGATGGAGGAGACCAAGAAGGTGGCTCTCCAGATTGCAGCCAATGGGACCATTGGAGTGAGATTAGCCAAGATGGCGGTGGATACGGGTTTCAATATGGATTTGACAGAGGCGTTAACTTTAGAATCCTATGCCTTCAGCTTTGGGTTTACTACCGAAGATCAGAAAGAAGGGATGACGGCATTCGTTGAAAAGAGGAAGCCCAACTTCAAAGGGAAATAAGGAGGAGAACGTGAAGATCGCCGTATGTATCAAACAGGTTCCGGACACGACAGATGTGAAGATTGACCCGAAGACCAATACACTGGTTCGAGAGGGTGTCGCCAGCATTACCAACCCCTTCGATGAGTATGCGGTCGAAGAAGCGCTTCTCATTAAGGAGAAGCACGGGGGAGAAGTCCACGTGATCAGCATGGGTCCTCCCCAGGCCGCCGAGGTGCTGAAAAATGCGCTGGCCGTAGGTGCGGATAAGGTCTACCTCGTCTCAGACAGGGCGTTTGCAGGAGCGGACACCCTGGCGACGGCGTATACCGTTGCCATGACCATTAAGAAGGTCGTCGGAGACGTGGACCTGGTGATTTGCGGAAAGCAGGCCATCGACGGGGATACGGCTCAAGTCGGGCCGGGCATTGCCACCCGCTTGGGAATCCCGCAACTCACTTATGTTTCAAAGGTCAAAGAGATCGACCCCGCAAAGAAGAGGATGGTGGTTGAACGATTGCTGGAGTACGGAAAAGAGATTACCGAAACTTCGCTTCCCGCGTTGATTACGGTGGTGAAAGGGATCAATGAACCAAGACTTCCTTCCCTGTTAGGGATCAAGAAAGCAGCCAAAGTACAGATTCCTACGCTCACCGCAAAAGATATCGACGCAGATGAGAACCGGATCGGATTGAAGGGATCGCCCACCTGGGTGACCAAAGTGTTTTCTCCGGAGGCCAGAGGCGGCGGCGGCGAGATTTTGAAAGGGGAACTCCCGGACGTGGCTAGCCTTCTCGTGGGCAAACTGATGGATACGAAATTAATAAAATAACCGAGACCAAATATTTTGGGAATGATGGAAGACATTCCACTGTTCCATTATTCCAGTCTTTCATAGGAGGATAATCGAATGGCCAGATTGATCATTGACAAGGAGACTTGCACCGGATGTGAATCGTGTATTTCTGCCTGCCCCTTCGGCGCGCTGAGTATGAAGGAGGGGATTGCCGCGGTCGACGAGAAGTGTACCTTCTGCGGGGCCTGTGTGGATGTGTGCCCGGTGAGTGCGATCACCTTGGAGAAGGAAGAGAAGGCGGTAACGATTGACATCAGCGCTTATAAAGATGTCTGGATCTTTATAGAGCACGAATCCGGCAAGGTCTCAACCGTCTCCTTTGAGCTTCTCGGCGAGGGAAGGAAGCTGGCCGATGCCGTCGGATGCAAGCTCTGCGGGATGCTTCTCGGGGATAAGGAGGATGTGGATAAGTTTGCCCAGGAAGCCATCGCCTATGGCGCGGAGAAGGTCTATGTGATGGAAAGCCCGTTGCTCAAACAGTACCGTACCGATCCTTATGCCAGGGCGGCCGTTGATCTCATCCGGAAGTATAAACCGGAGATCGTCCTTTTCGGGGCCACCACGCAGGGTCGAGATTATGCAGGGACGGTGGCCACCACGATCGAGGCAGGATTGACGGCAGACTGTACGGGTCTGGACATCGATCCGGAAACAAAATATCTGAAGCAGACCCGGCCCGCTTTTGGCGGAAACATCATGGCGACGATTCTCGACTATCCCAACTACCGGCCTCAGATGTCGACCGTCCGCCCCAAGGTCTTCGCCATGCCTCCGCGGGATGATTCGAGAAAGGGAGAGGTGATTCGCGAAACGCTCCAGATGACCGAAGATCAGATCAGGACGAAGGTTGTGGAATTCATCAAAGGGGCCGAAACGGTCAATCTCGTGGATGCGGAGATCATCGTCTCAGGGGGCAGGGGGATGGGGGGTCCTGAGAATTTTAAAGTCATCCGCGAGCTGGCAGACGTTCTCGGGGCTGCGGTCGGGGCTTCTCGTGCAGCCGTCGATTCGGGCTGGATTCCTTACGAACATCAAGTGGGGCAGACGGGACGAACCGTTCGGCCCAAGATTTATATTGCCTGTGGAATCTCTGGCTCCATTCAACACCAGGCGGGGATGAAAACATCGGATATCATCGTTGCCATCAACAAAGACGCCGAAGCTCCCATTTTTAAGATCGCCACTTACGGAATTGTTGCCGATCTCTTTACCGCCGTTCCCTTGGTGACGCAGGAGTTCAAAAAACGTTTGGGAAGATAGTTTTTTGAAAGACAATTTCAAATGTCAAAGTTCAAAGGTCAAATCAATGCCTTTAATTTCAAATCCTAAATTCACTGTCTTGGGCGCTTGGGCGGCCAGGGAATTTGATTTTTGAGATTGGTCATTGTTTTTTTCGTTTGAACTTTGAACTTTGACATTTGACATTTTGTGAATCCCCCCTCCATTTTGTTCTTGATTTTTTCCATTCCATTCATCATAATGTCGAAAAATTGCTAAAAAGAGGGTTTTCCATGATTATTACGTGCGCCTCGTGTTTGACCAAGTTTAATTTAGACGATTCTCGAATTCAGACAAAGGGCATCAAGGTCCGCTGTTCGCGATGCAAGCATGTATTCTATGTCGTCCCTCCTCCTGAGACGAAGGAGGAGATGATCGAGGACGCCAAATCCTTTGCCAAATATCATGCAGATCTGATGGAGGCAGGCGAGAAAAAAGCGGAAGTCCCTCCTGAGGCAAGAGCTCAAAAGGAAGCGGCCGTGCCGGAAGTGGAAGAGGAACCGGCATTCGTCTTTTCCGAAAAGGCTCCGATAGAGGAAGAGGAACCGTTGACTCCCCCGGGAATGGTGGAGGCATCGGCTCCTCCGGAAAAAGCAGAGGAGTTCCCCTTTGAAGAACCGGGAAGGGTAGAGAGAGGGGAGGGCAAACCCGCCAGACCGAAGAGTACGGTGCCAGCTGAGAAAAAAGGTCTTTTTCGGTTTCTTCCCCTTTTTATCGTCTTAATCCTCCTGGTCTTAGGTATCTTTTATTTATGGTCGGAGGTAACTCTGGGGGGCAGACTCTCCTCTTACTTAGAAATCCCGGTGAAGCGGGGGACCGAGCTTTGGAATCAGATTTGGGGATTGGAGAAAGAAGACCTGAGCGTTGGAGATCTCAGCAGGTACGACGAGGAGATAGAAGGCCTCATCTTCTCGATCATCGAGGGAAAGGTAACGAATCACTCCAAGTTTACCAAAAAGTACATCAAAGTAAGAATCATCATTTATGATGAAGAGAAAATCAAGGTGGCTGAGCAGGATGCAATCTGCGGCCGCATCATTAATCGTGAAGAGTTGAAGAGCCAACCTCCGGAATTTTTCAAGGGAGACATGGTGATTAAGCCTCAAACAGAGCAAGAGATGGTCACGCCTTCGGGCAAGGCCACCCCTTTTATGGTTATTTTCAAAGATCTTCCCAGCCGAGCCAAGGATTTCAAATACGAGTTCTTAGAAGCTCCGAATCTTTGAATTGGTCGATCGTCACTTAGTCGGGTAGTCGGATAGTCAGTGAGGTCTATAGCCAAATCGTCAGCAGTGGTGCAGCGGTAAAGCTGGGACCCAAAGACGGTGTTACTAAATGACTACGAGACTATAAGACTACTGGACTGCGGGGCGATTCCGGCTTGATCCGTCCGGCGGCGCCAGGCCCAGCTTCCCGAACGAAGTCGAGGCGCAGGCCGAGGAGTCGAGGGGTTGACTCTAATAGTTGAGGAGTTCCTCCACCTCTGTTTTGTCCAGATCCATGACATACCGGATTCCGCTGATCTCAGTGGCCTCACGGGTCAGGGCTGCGATGTCATCCCTGGAGATGTACTCCGGGGAAAACTTTCGACTGCCGGCCATCAGCTGGCGAAGCCCCTGGGCTAACCGTTCGTAGTAAGTATAGAGACCGAGAGCGCCGGTTGGTATTTTTTCAAACTCCATGTCCCCTAGCTCTTTGCGTAAGGGACTCGCCGTCACAAAAATCTCATCCTTTGAATTACCGAACCGCCCGACGTAAACGGGAATCTGATGGCTGTCGATGGCCCGGCCAATCGTCTTCCCCACCATGGCTGCTGCAATGGGCCCACGGGCCATTCCTACGAGCTTCACAAAAGGAGCGCCCATGGCCAGGGCCTTGAAAATGCCATCTTCGAAAGTGAATCCTCCCCCGACGGCGAGAGGAGGGACGTATTTTTTCTTTTGAGCCAGGGAGGTCGCATACTGATGAAGAAGTGAATGGAGTTCCACGGGAGGGATTCCCCATTCATTCATCATTCGCCAGGGGCTCATCCCTGTTCCACCCCCTGCCGCATCCACCGTGAGAAGATCCAACCTGTATTTGGAGGCAAAAGAGATCGCCCTGGCCAAATCCGCGGGACGATAGGCCCCCGTTTTAAGAAAGATGTATTTTGCCCCGACTTTGCGCAGGGCTTCAATTCTTTGTGCGAAAGACTCTTCGGTGACCATCCCAACGCGTGAGTGACGCTCGAATTCCTTAAAAGCCCCGTGCTCGAATGCCTGGATCACATTGGGGGCGGTTGGATCGGGCAGGACCACATAACCCCGTTCATGAAGCATCTGGGCTTTCTTGAGGTCTCTGATCTTCACTTCTCCCCCAATATCTTTTGCCCCTTGCCCCCATTTAAGCTCAACGCATTCGATCCCGAGCTTTTCTACGGCATATTCATGGACGCCGAGACGGGTGTCTTCTATGTTTGCCTGTACAATAACCGCTCCGTAATGGTCTTGCTGGTGATCTTTATAAAGTTTGACGCGACGTTTGAGGTCCGCGGTATCCATGACCCGACCATTCTTAATCACTGCCTCGGGGTCCATCCCGACGACATTCTCACCGATGGTCAGGCCTGTTCCTGAAAGGGCGGATCCGATGGCTATCCCCTCCCAGTTGTTCTTGGCGATGTCCGTCGATCCGATTCCGGAGATAATCCAGGGATAACAGAATTTGATGCCTCCGTCATGGCCAATGCTCACTTCAAGATGGACGGATGGAAAGATCGCTTTATCACTATCCGGCTGGATTCCATGAGCTCCCACAGCCGTCCCCATGATGTTGAAATGGGAATAATCCACGGGGTAAATTTTTTCACCCGCGGTAGTGATGACTCCAAAGGGTTGCGGATAAATCACCTCATGGCCTCGGTAGGCGGACTTGCCGATCTCACACATGCCGATGCAGCCATCCACACAGGTGACACACATGCCTGAGGCAGAAACCACAGAGCTCTCGGTTCTATTTTTTGTGAGCGTTGCTGCTGAAGCGTTGATTCGGGATAATGACATGGGTGATACTCCTTTCCTTTTTCAATCCTTTTTAATCTCACAGGCCACACAGGGGTCCATGTAACACATCGTGTCGTGAAACATCTCCTTCTCGATGCAGGGCGGACTGATATTCTGACAACCGCCACAGATCGCTTGTTCTGGAGTGGTGTAGGTGCATCGAAGCTCACAGGCGGGACAGACATAGATACACCCCCCGCATTGACGGCAGACTTCCGAGTTCTTGTCAAAGGGTGTTCCAAGACTTCGCTTTTCCCCCCGGCCTCGAAAACCGATGGCTTTGGCGGCCATCTGTTCCTCACACATCCTCACACAACGCCCACAGAGGATACAGTCTTCGTACTCCTGACGAAAGCGCTGTTGGTTGATTACATGGGCGGAAGCCAGATCCTGGATCGTTTTGGACTGAGGACAGGAAGCGAGAAGAAGTTCCAGAATCATTTTGCGGGCCTTCAGGACCCGTGAAGAAGTCGTTCGAACCTGAAGGCCCTCTTCCACTCGATAAGTGCAAGAGGAAACGAGTTTCGCCCTTGCCTCTTCCCCGATTTCCACCACGCAGAGGCGACAGGCGCCATAGGGCGTGAGCCCCTCCATGTGACAGAGGGTGGGAATAGGGAATCCGATGAATTGCGCGGCTTCAAGGAGGGTTGTCCCTTCTTCAACCGAAACAGGCAATCCGTTTATACGAAGGGTGATCATCTCATCCGTCCTCCTTATCCATCGATGAATCCATCCAATCCTCTATCGGGTCTCTACGGCATCAAATTTACAGACGCTCTTGCAGACGCCACATTTGTTGCATTTCTGTAAGTCAATCCGATGTCGTTCCTTCTTCTCTCCACGAATCGCCGCTGCAGGACAAGATTTTAAACAGAGTTGGCAACCTGTGCAGTTTTCGGTGATGACGTAAGTGATCAGGTCTTTACACACACCTGCAGGGCATCGTTTCTTCTGAATATGCTCGATATATTCCTCACGGAAGTATCGAAGGGTCGAGAGCACCGGATTCGGCGAAGTCTGTCCCAGTCCGCAGAGCGAGGCGTCTTTTACGACAGACCCTAATTCTTCAAGAAGGCCGAGGTGTTCAAGCGTCCCTCTCCCGGCGGAGATGTCATCGAGGATCTCATACATTCGCTGAGTCCCTTTGCGGCAGATGAAGCACTTACCACACGACTCCTCCTTGAGGAATCCCATAAAGTACTTGGCCAGGTCGACCATGCAGGTGTGCTCATCCATGACGATCATTCCACCTGAACCCATGATCGATCCTGCCTTGGCCAAACTCTCGTAATCGATGGAAAGATGAAACATCCCGGCCGGGATGCACCCACCCGATGGACCTCCTGTTTGTACGGCCTTGATGTTTCTTTGACCGATCTGCCCGTCGCCGATTTCATTGACGATCCTGTCAATGGTGATCCCCATCGGGACTTCGACCAATCCCGTATTTTTTATTTTTCCCACCAGGCTGAAGATCTTCGTCCCTGTATTTTCTTTTGTCCCTACCTTTGCAAACTCGCGGGCCCCAAGCCCAATGATGATCGGAATATTGGCCCAGGTTTCTACGTTATTGATCGATGTGGGCTGACCGTGGATCCCTTGCTCGACGGGAAAGGGGGGACGTTGCCGCGGTTCCCCCATCTTCCCCTCGATGGATTTGATCAGGGCGGTTTCTTCCCCGCAGACAAACGCACCGGCTCCTCTCACGATCTTGATGTCGAAGGAAAATCCGGTTCCCAGGATATGCTCTCCGAGGAGTCCCAATTGGTTTGCCTGCCGGAGGGCAATCAACAAATGTTTGATGGCGAGAGGATATTCGTTACGGACATAGATGATCCCCTGTGTTGCCCCAGTTCCGTAAGCGCCAATGAGCATCCCCTCGATGATGCTGTGGGGATTCCCTTCGAGAAGACTGCGATCCATGTATGCACCGGGGTCCCCTTCGTCCGCATTGCAGACGATGAACTTTCCGTTTCCATTGGGCTGATTGGCCAATCGCTCCCACTTCAGACCCGTTGGAAAACCTGCCCCCCCTCGACCGCGTAAGCCGGATGCCTTGATCTCCTCGATCACCCAACGGGGATTGCCGGAGGAGAACGCCCTGGCCATCGCTGAATAGCCATCGTTCTCAATATAATTAAAAATGCGGATGGGATCGATTTTCTCATTACGGCAGAGCAAGGTTCGAACTTGTTTCTTGAAGAAGGGAATGTCGGCCTGCCTCTCTATGGGGTTTTCAGTTTTTGGGTCTATGAAAAGCAGGTCTTTGAGAACGTCTCCCTTCGCCACGGCCTCCACAATGTGGACCATCTTCTTTGCGTCTACTTTCGGGTAGAAGATTCCGGAAGGCTCGATCAGGATTGAGGGTTCCATTTCGCAGAATCCATGGCAGCCGGTGATTCGAATTTTGATTGTGTCAGTATATTTCTTGTTCAGAAGTTCTCGTTTCGCAATACGGATGAGATCATTTGCTCCGCTTGCCTGACCGCAGGTTCCGGCCGGGATAATGATCGTGGGAGAATCGGGATCCCTCTCCGCAATCAACCGGTCGTGAAGGAATTGAAACTCGTCAATGGATTGAAGTTTTTCCATGAATAGCCCTTTTTGTCTCTCACCCTTTCCATAAAGATTTCGGTCTGAACCTTAAATGGTCATAAATTGATCCCTGTGAGATCCAACATATGCCCTTTGCATCCCCGACGCGAACAGATTTGCACGATTCCTCCTCCGCGCACAAGCAAAGGGACCATCGGAGCCCCACAATCCATACAAATTGTGGAACTCCGCAACTCTGCATGACAATGGGGACAGAAAAAGTTCACCACGGAGTCTGTCGGAACTTCATATTCGCGTTCTACAGAGAAGCTGCCGTAAAGGCACGACAATCTGATCCATCCATGTTTTGAGTTGAAAGAGACCGTTGCTCGGATCGACGGGTAACCATCGATATATCGATTTTTATCCATGAGACTGTGATTGCAGCGCGGGCAACTGACCTCCACAGGGAAAATGCGTTCGTCGGATCGGACATCGATACGATCGAGGCCCGCCCGGGCTTTATGGGTAATATCTTTTACCCTTTGCACGCTCACATTCGAAAAGTAATGTCCGTCCACCACGACGATGGGTCCAAGAGCACAGGCGCCGAGGCAGTTCACTGTTTCCAGTGTGATCTCTTTGTCCGGAGTTGTTTCCCCTGGCTTGATCCCCAGTTGACGTTGAAATTCAGAGGCGATCGTTTCGCCTCCGCGAACATGGCAGGCTGTTCCCAGGCAGACGGAGATCAGATGTTTCCCTCTTGGTTTCAAACTGAATGCCCTGTAAAATGTGGCGACTCCGTAGAGGTCAACCAAAGAGCATCCCGTCTTTTGGGCGACCATCCTCAAGGCCTCTTCAGGAAGATAGCTGTACTTGGCCTGGATTTCTTCGAGAAGCGAGATGAGACCCGTCTGATTTCCTTTGTGGTGATCCTCGATGATTTTCTCTATGTGCTCGGGATTCATGATGGTCTATCCTCAAAAAGGTGATGGAGTGCGCGCGTTTCCCATTCCCTATCGAAATTCCTCGCAGTGCCAGACGCCTCCCTCGGGTTTCGGATAGATGCAGTTGGTCCTTCCCTCACATTGACTGCATAAACCTTTATGGAGGTGGAATGGATCCTCATTGGTTGATGCATTCTTAGAAAAATGTTTTAGGGGGATTTTCTTTTGACTCGGAACCCGAACGGGAACATAAGTAAATGCGCCAAACTCATCACATTCACAGACAGGACGGTTGGGATCCCTGGTAAAGGTGCAAATCGGTGCGGATTTGCAATACGAGCAGAGCCCCAGATATCTGTTTTTGTCGACATAAACACTCTCTTCCTTTTTTGCCTTTAAAGGACGGGATACATTTTTCATATTGGACCCCCTTGGTTTATTTAATCTGAAAGCGATAGACTTTATAGCAATCTTCCCGCCATTTTATTCAGGAATGGCCTGCAGGGTATTTGTGGATGGTTGCAACCGAAGAAATAATCGAAACAAATCATTCGATTACGGATAATAAGAAATTTAGAAAAGAGCAGGATTTTGAAAAGAAAGGAAAGTAGGAGTCTGTGGTTTTGTTGGAGAGATTTGAATCGTCGGGGCAAATCTCCCCGATTCTCTCAATTACGGCTGGGGTCCTTTCGCACTCTTGCTGAGCTTCTCTCGAAGTGTCTTTCGATCGATCCCGAGGATTTCAGCGGCCCTCGTCTTGTTGCCTCCAACGCTTGTGAGAACATTTCGAATATATTCTGTCTCTACCTCAAACAGAGTACGATTTAAACCCGTTTTCTGCAGGGCTGAAAAACGCATCAGGGAGGGAAGGTCTGGGACCTCGATGAGATCGCCTTCTGTCATGACGACAAGACGCTGAACGACGTTTTCCAATTCTCGCACATTTCCCGGCCAGTGGTAATTTTTTAGGACCATGAATGCATTCTCAGAAAAAGTGAGTTTCGGTTTACCCAATTCCTCTGCAAATTTCGTTGCGAAGTATTGCGTCAATAGAAAAATGTCTTTCCCTCTCTCCCGCAAGGAAGGGATATCGATCGTGATGACATTCAACCGGAAGAAGAGGTCTTCACGAAAGAGTCCTTTTTCCACTAAATTGGGCAGATCCTTATTCGTCGAGGCCAGGATCCTCACATCTACCTTTCGCAGTCGTGGGGATCCGACCATATTGACTTCCTTATCCTGTAACACGCGGAGGAGTTTCACCTGCATGGAAAGGCTGGTCTCGCTGATTTCGTCCAGAAAGATCGTGCCCCCATCGGCTGTTTGAAAGAAGCCTGCTCTGGTTTCTGTCGCTCCGGTAAAGGCTCCTTTGATATGTCCGAAGAGCTCACTTTCAAGCAACTCTCCCGGAATGGCCCCGCAGTTGACAGGAACAAAGGGGGCGGAGCTCCGTGGACTGTTGTAATGGATTGCCCTTGCGACGAGCTCTTTACCTGTCCCACTTTCCCCTGTGATCAGTGTCGTCGCGGAAGTTGTTGCCGCTTTGGCAATGGCGCTAAAGACTTTTTGCATCGCCTCTGACTCCCCAACGAGCCCATAAGGAGATTTTTGGGATCGATGCCATGGAGGGTGGGTCACTCTGTGCACATGCACTTTCTCAAACACTCGCTCAACGGCAGAGAAGAGTTCGGTGTCCGTAAAAGGTTTGGTCAGATATTCTTCCGCCCCCGACTTGACCGCCTTGACAGCAGTTTCAATCGTTGGGTAGCCCGTGATCATCATGACCTCAATGTCTTTGAAGTTTTCCCGGATATGCCGGATCAGTTCAATGCCGCTGGCTCCGGGCATTTTCAGATCGGTGATGACTAAATCAACCACGGTCGTTCCGAGGATCTTGATGGCTTCCATCGCATTGGGAGCCGTAAGAACCCGGTACCCCCGTGATTCAAGATTTCTCTGAAGAAGTTCCAAGGTATCCGGAGCATCATCCACGACTAAAATGGAATCTTTTTTGTGCGGCGTTGCCATCCTGATCAACCTTTTGCCGCAGGGAGCTGAATTTCAAACCTTGTCCCTTGGCCAACTTTGCTTTTCACCCTCACAGAACCTCCATGGGAGGTGATGATCCCATGGACGACGGGCAACCCCAGCCCCGTTCCCTCTCCGACCTCCTTTGTTGTAAAAAAGGGAGTAAAGATCTTTTCGAGGACTTCGTCACTCATCCCGATGCCCGTGTCCTCGACGACGATGAGGACTTGATTCTCTTCGTATAACGTCTGTATTTTCAGATCTCCTCCCTGGGGCATGGCTTGCAGGGCATTGACGATGAGGTTGATGACGACCTGATTCAACTGAGAAGGGTCTGCATCAATCCCCGGAAGATTGGGAGAGAGCGAGCAGATCAGTTCAACGCCTTCCTGGGCACATCGAGATTTGAAAAAATTGAGAACTTCTTCGACCAACCGATTCACATTCACCTTAATCTTCTGAGAGGGCATCTGTCGAGCAAAGATCAGAAGTTTCTTGACAATGTCTCTGGCAAGAAGGGAGGCATTCGATATCTTCTGAATATCCAGCTCCGCCTGGTGCGGGAGCCCCGGGCATTTTATCGCCAGTTGGGAAAAACCGAGGATACTCCCCAAAGGTTCATTCAGCTCGTGAGCCACCCCTGCCGCGAGCTGTCCGATGGTGGCCAGCCGGTCGGCATGTCTCACCTGCTCCTCAAGATTCAATTTATCTTGTTCCGCCTGTCTGCCGATGAGGAAATTAGCAATTTCCTCTGCGATGGCATCAAGAAGGGCCCGTTCCTCTCGGAGAAAAGGGCCCTCATCAAGCTCCGGTCTCTCTTCACTATACGCCACCTCAACGCTTCCCCGGCGTTTCCCGCTGAGGAGGATATCCGCCCGCTGCTGACATCTTCCCTCCCGAAACCCAGGGGTTGAAAAAGAGGCCCCATCCCAGGTGATCCTGGCATGGGCTATTTCGGGGTACAGCCAAGCCGGAGGGAGAACCTTGACGATGCTCTGTAAAATCTCGTTCGTCGATAAATCGCGCTGTGCGGCCAGGCGGGCGATACTGTAAAGGCAGGTCAATTCCTTGACCCGCTCTCGCAAATCGACTTGGGCATCTCCATGGGCCAACGCAATTCCAAGACCCTGAGCAAGGTCTTCGTAGAGCTCGATTTGATCTTCTGCAAAATAGTTTGGGTGCTTGCTCTTCAATAGCAGAAGGCCGATCTCTTGGTCATCCACCCGAAGGGGGATCACCGCGAGTGAGCGATACCCCTCACCGGTTTTGAAACCATGGTCATACGATTTTCGCCCAGACGCTGAAACGAGAAGGGGTGATTTCTTTGCATGGCCTATCCAGAGACTTCCCCTGCTCGTGAAACCGGGCTGAGAAAGATCTGTGCGGCCGAGGATCATGCCCCGACAGAGAGAGAAGAGATTTGGGTCATCTTTAGAATCAGGAAGTATCTCACCGTTTTCGTTTTGTGCGCATGGCATTATTTCTGACTGGACCGGTCCCTCAGGGTGCCGGCAAGCTCTGGAACGGAAGTATTTATCATGGTCCTTCAGCCATAGCTCCACCGCATCGCATCCTGAAAAGTCGATTATCATCTTGGAGACCTCCTGCTGAAGGGGAGGCCTCAGCAGACCCCGGTTCGCATATTGCAAGATTTGATGGGACAGAGCCTGAAATTCTTTGGCCAACTTGCGGAGAGAGGAGTTTCCATGGACCTGTTTTGATGCGGTCATTCTCTTCATCCTCGAATAGCAAATAACATCTCAGCGTCAATCCAGCAATCGAGTAGATGATAAATTCATCTCATTATTGAACGATGTGATTATTTTATCCAAAATTTCAGACAAAAGAAAGTAGGAAAGAGAAGACCGGCGGTGTGATGCAAACATTCCAACCACGGACTCCCTGCCATGGCCTTATGGAATGGAGGGCCCTGAGAGACCCGAGCCCTTTGTGTTCTCAGATGAGTTGATTACCAAAATAGAACGCCCTGACCTGGAGAGGACCTCTGAGCATAATGCGCAGTTCGCCTTACCCTTTTTCCACTTCGCAAGTAGCTCGATCTGAAGAATGATCAGATCCTGGATCGCCTCTCTCATCTCATCAAAGACCATCTCCCACGGAGGAACGGTAATGACTTTACGCTCATAAGGAATGTCCATTCTGGCAAAATAATGGTGAACCTTCTCCATACATTCCTTTTCCTCTTTCACCCAATGGCTGAGGGTATTCTATAGGTAAGTAAAATAGCCGAAAAATGTTTTTGCAAATTACGTCGGCGCAGTATAATAATTCAATAAAGTGTTGTAACAGGGCGAAATCCAAAATCGCCATAGCATGAGCGCATCGATGGAAAAGGAATTGGGACTTCTCGTCAATTTGTCGGTCAGCCTGGGTTTGGCCCTTGTGCTGGGCCTCATTACCGAACGGCTTCGCTTATCGTCGATGGTGGGATATCTGCTCGCAGGGATCGTTCTCGGCCCTCAAACCCCCGGCTTTGTTGCCGACCCGAAAATGGCCCATGACTTTGCCGAGATAGGCGTCATCCTGCTGATGTTCGGCGTCGGCCTCCATTTCGATCTCAAGAGCCTTCTTGCAGTCAAAAGGATCGCTCTGCCAGGAGCCATGGGACAGATCCTCGTCGCCTCAGTCTTGGGCACGGTCTCCATGCTGTTATTCGGCTGGCCAGTCGGGACCGGCCTCGTGATCGGCGTAGCCATCTCCGTGGCCAGTACGGTCGTTCTGGTGCGCATGCTGATGGACAATGATGTGCTCCATACCGGTCAAGGACAGATCGCGGTCGGGTGGCTTGTTGTCGAAGATATTTTCACTGTCCTTGCCATGGTTTTTTTACCCGGGATCAGTGGTATCCTGGGTCTGAACGAAAAAGCTGGAGAGGGCCCGCTCGTTGCCATGGCTTGGGCAATCGCCAAATTTGCTGGGCTGGGCCTTCTCGTTTTTGTTATAGGGAAACGGGCAATCCCGTGGCTTCTCAGGCAGGTGGCTGCCGCCCGGTCCCGAGAACTTTTCACGCTTGCCATCTTCGCACTCGCATTGACCATCGCTACAGGGTCAGCCGTTCTGTTCGATATATCCATGGCTTTGGGCGCGTTCCTTGCGGGGATGGTCGTCGGGCAAACGGAAGTGAGCCATCAGGCCGCCGCAGACGCGCTCCCGATGAGAGACGCCTTTGCCGTCCTCTTCTTCGTTTCTGTCGGCATGCTCTTTGACCCGAAGCCGATCTTAACCCAGCCCTTCCTTCTCCTGGGTCTCCTGGGTATCATCGTTGTTGCGAAACCGTTGGCCGCGCTACTCATCATCTGGGTGCTGCGGTATTCGATCCGGACCGCGCTCACCGTGGCTGTGGCGCTGGCTCAGATTGGTGAGTTTTCTTTCCTCCTGGCCAATGAAGCGATGAAACTCGGCATCGTTTCGCAGGAGGCGCAGAGCCTCCTGGTTGCCTGCTCCCTGATCTCGATCAGTGCGAACCCCCTCTTGTTCCGCACGATCGACCCTATTGAAAAATGGCTTCGGGGCAAGGAACGAATCTGGCGCGCGATCAGCCAGCGGTCTATGGATCAAGGGGCGGAATTGAATATAGAAATGCAGACCCGATTGGGTAAAACCCCTATCTCGGAGGGAGACAAGCCGAGGGCTGTGGTCGTTGGATATGGTCCAGTGGGACAGACGGCGTGCCGGATCCTCAAAGATTTTAAGATACAGTCAGTCGTCA